>Ga0172371_10007374_pt1 | contig 15704 bp, 14 predicted proteins | sample Lak12m_FD_114543 | JGI IMG/M metagenome (GOLD analysis project Ga0172371, IMG submission 114543) | Freshwater microbial communities from Kabuno Bay, South-Kivu, Congo - kab_022012_12m | ecosystem: Environmental > Aquatic > Freshwater > Lake | place: Democratic Republic of the Congo: South-Kivu... | reverse complement strand
TTGGTCCCACCCTCTTTTTCGGCACCGGCGGGGTACTCGTCGAGCTATTCAAAGATACGGCGCTACGCCTTGCCCCTATCGATGTTCATCAGGCACGGGCGATGATCGAGGAGACGAAGGTGGCAAAACTGTTGAAAGGTTTTCGCAATCTGCCCGCAGGGGATATTCAGGCGCTAGCGGAAGCACTCGTCAGAATATCCATGATGATCTTCGAAAATCCCAATATCAAAAATCTGGATATAAACCCGTTGATAGTCTTTCCCCCCGGAGAGGGCTGTGCGATTGTGGATGTAAAAATCGAGATTGGCTAAAGCCACTCTCCCCTTTGTGATTTGCAAATGGTGCGGGCGCGATGAATTGCGCCCGTTTTGTTTGGGTGTAGCCACAGTGGTGGTAGTGGTAGCCGCTTCTCTTTAGCCTGCGCGGTGGGGAATGCCTTTCGATACCAACACACCATTCCCACTTTTTACCGTCATTCCTGTCCCGTTTTCACGGGGATAAACTCCAGCGGGAAGCCAGCCATCCGATAATGTGGATGGGAATTTTGCCTTAATCCTTCCTCTCCAGGGAAAGGATCCTTTCCACATTGAAGGTGCGTGTCTCTTGGCGCTTTAGGCAGAATGCATTTAAGCCCAAGAACCGATGCCCGGAAAATTCCATCATGCCGATTTGCTGTGGTATTATCCGCCGGGTGCTCTTTTCGTCTTTGGCTTTTAGATAAACCATCTCCAGCTCTTTTTTCTCGCTTATTGCCGCCTTTAGCATCGCCACCTTTTCCTCCAGCGACAAATTTTGGCGGGCTCGGGCATACTGTAGGTTGGTTAGAAATTTCGGCACGCTATAATCGAGGCGCAGATGCCTGGGGCTAATGCGTGTTTTGAGCACCAAGCCCGTCAGGCTCGTGCAGCGAGAAAGCGCAACATAGAGCTGCCCATGGGAGAAAATGCCCCGCTCCAAATCAACTATCACCCGCTCGAAGGTTTTGCCCTGGCTTTTGTGGATGGTGATGGCAAAGGCAAGCCGTAGGGGGAACTGGGTGAAAGAGCCGACCGCTTCGGCAAGCAACTCGCCATTCTCCACTCGGTAACGGAATAGCTCCCAAGTAAAGGGATATACCTCCACCGTTGCCCCGTTGGCGAGCTTGACGATAACCGTCTCTACCTCGCCTTCCTCATCGCCCATAACCACCCTTTGCACCTGTCCCACCGTGCCATTGACCCATCTGCCGCGCTGGTCGTTGTTGAGCAGCATCACCTGGGCGCCGCGCTTGATGGATAGCCTTTCTTTTGTCGGTAAATAGGAGATATCGAAATCCCCTTCCAACTCCCCCAACAAGAGATATTCCCGCCCGGTGATTTTAGCGAGTTCCTGGTTGTTGATTTGGTCGGAACGGGCGTTGGTGGTGGTGAGATTGATATAGAATTCGCCCGGTGGTGGCACAAAATCAGGCAAATAGCGCTCGTTGAGGACATCCAGATCATCTCCCGTAACAGAGGCGTTGCGGATGGCGTTTAGCAAGTGAATGAAATCATCATCGCTTTGGCGATAGATTTTTTCCAATTCCACAAATTCCCAAGAGAGGGTTTGGAGGCAGTGCGCCTGGAAAAAATGGGGAGCCTTATAACGGGTTGTGAACATCTCCGCCTCCCCCTGGCTTACGACCGGCGGTAGCTGGTAAAGATCGCCGATCATCACCACTTGCACCCCGCCAAAGGCTTCTTTGGGCTTTCCCGTGTTGAGGCGTAGAAACTTCTCCACACAATCGAGCAAATCGGCGCGAACCATCGAAATTTCATCGATTATGAGCATATCTAGCGCCTGATAGATTGCTTTTTGCCCCTTATCGCGAATATTTTTAATTTGCTCGAGGGTAATGTTGGGTTTGAAGCCGAAGAAAGAGTGGATGGTCTGTCCACCCACATTGAGCGCCGCGACCCCGGTGGGAGCCACTACCGCGATATTCTTGGCGCTTTTTTCTCCATTCTGCCTTTTGCTCATGCTCAGATAATGCTTGAGGAGCGTCGATTTGCCGGTGCCCGCCCGCCCTGTTATAAAGAGGGATTTGCCAGCTTCCAAGAGCTGATATGCCTGGGCAAACTGGGGATTGATTTCGATTGTAGGGGGAAGCGGCACGGCTTGTTCGTTGGCTTTAGCTAGCTCGGCGATTTTAGCCAACTCGGCAGTTTTGTCCTGTTTGGTGCGTTTTGCCGATTTAGTTTTTTTATCCGTGCTCACCTTGATATTCCCTTGTAGCAAAGCCGTTGGTTAATAATTGCTTTCTCCGTTTCATAGATGAAGGTTGAAATCAACCCTGGGATGCCTTTACACATAAGGATAGATAAGAGCGGCAGGCGGGAATGGCGAAACAGTACGGCGTGTTCCATTCTAAAAACCCCTAGTTTTCAATTCCCCTCCCCTGTAGGGAAGTTGCAGTTGATTATACTGGATTTCCATTGACACGGGAATAATGAATGGTCGGCAGGCTGGCTTCCTGCCATAGTTTAACCTCGTGCAAATGTGGACGGGCAAGATATTGCCTGATTAATAATGATAAAAGATGAGAGAACATTGTCCAAAACCACCCGCGCCTTTTGGGCGCTAACACCACCACCGATAGCCATTACCGCCCTTACCAAAAGGCTGCTTCCCCTGCTTGAGGAAATCGGTGGCGAGGCACTGCGGCTGACACCGCCTGCCAATATGCACATCACCATCAAATTTCTAGGCGATGTAGAAAGTAGCACCTTGCTTGCCCTCCGTAGGGAAATGCGCGAAGTAGTCTCCCTCCTCGCACCTTTTCCCCTTTGCCTCCGCACGCTCGGTGCCTTTCCCGCTTGGCATAACGCTCGGGTTATCTGGCTTGGTGTCGAGAGTGTTCCCGAAGAGTTTTTGTCTTTACATCGCCAATGCGAAAGAATAGCCGCCGCCCAAGGGTATGTGCCTGAAAAAAGGCGTTTCCAACCCCATCTTACCCTGGGGCGGGCGCGTCAACATCTGCGAATCGAGGAAGATAAATTGAAGAAAATCCCTGAGTTTATTGGAGCATGTTTTCTTGTTGATTCCGTCGAACTCTATGCCAGCAATCTTACGCCGAATGGGGCGAGGTATTCCTTACTAGAACGCTTTCCTTTGACTGGAGGGACGGGGAGATAAGCCATGAAAGTTACCTGTGTTATTCCTTCGCGTTACCAATCTTCGCGTTTTCCGGGCAAACCGTTGGCGGATCTTTGCGGTAAGCCGATGCTTCAGCATGTTTATGAACGGGTGCTCCTTTCGACAAGTGTCGCTAATGCCTTTGTCGCTACCGATGATGAGCGCATTTTTAAAGCGGTGGAGGCTTTCGGTGGCAAGTCGATATGGACTTCGGCGCAGAACCGCAGCGGTAGCGACCGCGTTGCGGAAAGCGCCAATAAACTGGGGTTGGGTGATGAGGAGATCGTCGTCAACATTCAGGGAGACCAGCCACTTTTCCAGCCCCAACAGATAGACGAGGTGGTGCAGCCACTGCTTGTAGATAGCAAAATGCCGATGGCAACGCTCATTTATAGAATTACCGACGATGCGGAGATAACCCATCCCAATGCCGTAAAGGTCGTCAGCGATGTTAATGGCTTTGCCCTGTATTTTTCTCGCGCAACGGTACCTTATAACCGTGATAAAAACGGCAGTGCCGATTACTACAAACACCACGGCATCTATGCCTATCGAAAGTGGTTTTTGGACATTTTTGCCAGTCTGCCAACGGGCAAGCTGGAAGCGTTAGAGGCATTAGAACCACTACGCGCTCTGGAATACGGTTACCGAGTGAAGGTCGTGGTGAGCGCTTTCGATTCCCTAGAAGTGGATAACCCTGCCGAGTTGGAGCGGGTGCGCCGTTATTTGCTCGATATGGAAAAACACTCTTGAGGCGAAGAGCGTTGGTATTCCTTTTGTTTGTCTCAAAAATGGTTACTATGCTACCAGCAGTAAAAAATGGATAAGGGGGTTTTAGCAATGGCAACAGGCGATTGGGTCAAAGGATTGCTAATCGGGGGGGTTGCGGGAGCCATCATCGGTGTTCTCTTAGCACCCAAAAGTGGCAAGGAAAATCGGGAGGATCTCCGCAAAATGTTGGGTGATTTGGTGGAGAAGGCGGAGCATAGTTATGAAGAATCCCTTGCCGAGTTACATAAGTTAGTCAACGAGGGCTCCACCGCTTACGAAGATAAAAAAGGGCGGCTGAAAAGGGCTTTCGATGCAGCGATAGCGGCGTATAAGGCGGAAAAGGAAGGGGCAGGGGCAGCCTCCGAAAAACAAACCTCTGCTAATCCAGAATAATACCCCCAGCAGTGTAAAGGAATAATGGCAAAGACACGAGTCGGAATAATTTTTGGAGGCTTATCATCGGAGCGAGAGGTTTCTCTAAACAGCGGGCGTAATGTCCATGACAACCTGGATAGCGAGCGCTACGAACCATTGGCTTTATTTATGGATCTTCAGGCGCGCCTTTGGCAAATCCCTTGGCAATTGATTTCTCAAAACACTACGGTGGATATCGCCGAGCGAGTGGAAAAAGAAGCGAGAAGAATTCCCTATGAAGCGCTGCGCCGCGAGATTGATTTTGCCTTTATCTGCCTGCACGGCAAGTATGGGGACGACGGTTGCATCCAAGGATTGTTGGAATTGCTTTCCATTCCTTACACTGGTCCCGGCGTGTTGGCTTCGGCGCTGGGGATGGATAAGCGCTTGCAACAGGCAATTCTTCGGGCGGAAGGCATCGGCACTCCCCATAGTCGCTTCCTCAGTAAAGCGGAATGGCAGGGCGCTGCCGAGACACTAGAGGGGGAGATCCTGGCGGAATTTTCCCTGCCTTTGGTTACGAAGCCCCCTCGGGAAGGCTCCAGTATCGGGGTTAATATCATCCGCGAGCCAGCGGCTCTTTCGTCGGGCATTGCCGATGCCCTTAGGTGGGATAACGGTGTTTTGGTTGAAGAGTTTATACAAGGAATCGAGTTTTCCTGCATAGTCCTGGAATATCGAGGTGTAGCGACGGTGCTGGAAATAACGGAAATACACCCCCAGAGCGAATTTTTTACCTACGATGATAAGTACATGCCGGGCAGGTGTCGCAAACTCACCCCCCCCAAATCTTTTTCCCCTGCGGTTTGTGAACAAATCAGAAAAGATGTTTTGAAGGCATTCGCCGCGCTAGGTTTTCGCTCCTATGGTAGGATCGATGGTTTTTATACCACCGCGGGTAAGGTGCTCATCACCGATCCCAATTCCTCATCGGGGATGGCACCTTCCTCGTTCTTTTTCGAGCAAGCCGCTTGTGCGGGGATGATGCCCACGGATATCCTCTCATGTCTCATCGAAGAAGCGCTTATCATCCACGCCACCAAGCGTGGTCCATTGTAAACATTGTCCATTGTAAACATTGTAGGATGGTTGTCCAAGTTTAAGCACACTGGAAAAATTCTTAGATAAAAATTTTCACCGGAAGCTGTTTTCACCTTCTTCAAAAAACAACCACAGGGGAGCACCGATCTTTATTACTACCCATCAACCTTATTTCGTTGATGCGCTCAAACCCGAAGAAGTTTGGATTCTAGAAAAGGGACCCGCTGGATTTTCAATGATACGCAGGGCAAGCGATATTACTATAGTGAAAAACATGGTGGAGGAAGGGCTGTCCCTAGGTGGTCTTTGGTATAGTGATTATCTGGATGAAAGGTAGTTCGATGCACTTTGAATTTTTGGTTGAAGACACAACACGCTTTTGCCTAGCTATCGAAGAAGGTGAGGCATGGTTACTTGGGGATATCCCGGCGGTTAAATCTGCTTATCCCCAGGCAAAAGCCCCCGTTCTAAATGGGTATATCAACGATTCTGTTTGTGGCACATGGGAGAAACTCGCTGATGCCATATATCCTGGTGGAGCCCGTGCACTTTCTAAAAAAGGTAGGAATGCTGTTGGTGTCGAAAAATCGTTATGGGCAGAAAAAATAAGCTCTTATATGGATGTGTCGAACAATAAATCGCCCAGCTTTGCTTATTTTCGAAAAAAACTCTGCGAACTTGTGAAAGAGAATGTTTAGTTCCCTTCCCAAGCAACAAATCCGGTGGTTGCCTGTGGATGTTTAGGTATGTCCTCAAGAGGGTTTTGCTGATGCCACTGTTGTTGTTGGGGATAACGGTCATCTGCTTCGGTGTGATGCACCTTGCCCCCGGCAAGCCGACGGAAATGGAAACCCAACTCAATCCCCGTGCTTCGGCTGAGGCGCAAGCACGACTGGCTGTCCTCTATAACCTCGATAAGCCCGTTTATGAACAATACTGGCTTTGGCTCAAAAGGATTGTCGTAGGTGATTTTGGCACATCTTTTTCTCCAGATAATCGTCCCGTACTGGATAAAATTGCCGAAAGACTACCCGTTACCATTGCCATCAATCTGCTTTCCCTGCTTCTGATCTTGGCTCTGGCGATCCCGCTGGGGGTAATTTCTGCCGTCAAACAAAACTCACCCTTCGATAATATTACGAGCATTGCGGTGTTTGTCGGCTTTGCCATCCCTTCCTTTTGGTTGGCGCTGCTCTTGATGAGCGTTTTCGGTGTGCAGCTGGGCTGGCTGCCAATATCGGGATTACGCTCGCTCAATTATGAGTACCTACCCCCGCTTGCCGCCGTTTGGGACAATATCAAGCACCTCCTGATGCCTGTTTTTGTTTCTGCCTTTGGTGGTCTAGCGGGATTTTCCCGCTACATGCGTGCCAATATGCTGGAGGTTATCCGGCAAGATTACATCACGGTGGCGCGGGCAAAGGGGTTGAGCGAGCGACAGGTTATTTTCAAGCACGCTTTGCGTAACGCGCTACTCCCTGTCATCACCATCCTGGGGCTTTCCGTTCCCGGTTTGATCGGCGGCAGCGTCATCCTAGAAACTGTCTTTGCCATTCCGGGCATGGGACAGCTCTTTTATATCGCGGTGATGGCGAGAGACTACCCTCTCATCATGGGGGTTCTTCTTATCGGTGCTCTGCTGACTTTGCTGGGTAATTTACTTGCCGATGTTGCTTATGCCTATGCTGATCCCCGCATCAGGATCGGTGAATGAACGGCTAGGGTGGGCTAATAACCGCCATAATTTTGGCTTTGAAATGTGGCAGAGTGTAAAAGACATTCCCCCTTTTTTGTTATCCGGTTAGGCGTTCCATGAGTGTATCGTCGATATCGAAGTTGGCATAAACATTTTGGACATCGTCGTTGTCTTCCAGCTTTTCCATTAGTTTCAACATCTGTTCCGCCTTACTTTCATCCAATTGCACGGTGTTTTGGGGAATCATCGTAATCTGTGCCTGTTCGATCTTTATCCCTTGTGCTTCGATTGCTCGGTGCAGCGTTTCCAGTAGGGTGGGGCTGCTAAGTATTTCGAAAAACTCCCCGTCGTCTAAAACATCATCCGCACCTGCCTCCATGGCAATTTCTAAAAGGACATCCTCCGCAATTGCCGTTTTAGAGACAACGATATTCCCTTTCTTTTCGAACATCCAACCGACACAGCCGTTTTCGCCGAGATTTCCCCCGTGTTTGGAAAGGATATGGCGCACTTCCGCCACCGTGCGGTTACGATTATCCGTCATCACCTCGATGAGCACCGCCACACCGCCGGGGCCATAGCCTTCATAGACGACCTCTTCGTAGTTAACCCCGCCACCCAGCTCCCCGGTGCCTTTCTTGATGGCGCGTTCGATGTTATCTTTGGGCATGTTTTCATCCTTGGCGGCGAGGATTGCCTGCCGTAAGCGGGCATTCATGTTAACATCGCCGCCTCCCTGCTTTGCCGCAATGGTGATTTCCTTAGCAAGTTTGGTAAATATCTTGCCCCGCTTGGCGTCGGTTGCCCCTTTTTTGTGTTTGATGGTGCTCCATTTGGAATGACCAGACATTTTTTGACTCCTTTGCAAATTACTTTAGCACAATTAGGGTATAGCTTCGAAAAGTGCTTACGAGCAAGGGGGAAAAACGCGATGCATCTTTCCTGCCGCTATTTTTTATATCGATAAAGCCCTTTCTTTCTAGTCAACGAATGGTTTGCACCCCCTTACTATTGCCGTTACCCCGCAAGACAGATTTTGATACTCGATTTCAGTTAGTCCCGCCGCCTTAAAAATTTGTGATAGGACTTCTTGTTTGGGGAAGATAAGGGCGGAGTGATATAGATGTTGGTATGCTTTGTGATTTTTGGCAAAATACTTGCCCAACCAAGGAACTACTCTCGCAAACAAAAACCAATAGATATCCTTCAAAATGGCATTGGGGGGTTCTGCCATATCCAGCGAAACAATTTTGCCGCCCGGCTTTACCACTCTTCTCATCTCGCTAAGCGCCTGAGGTATATCAGGAACATTGCGTAGCCCCCAAGCGACGGTGGCAAAATCAAAAGTATCATCGGCAAAGGGGAGAGCGAGGGCATCACCTTGCAGGAAACGCACTTGCTTAACGGTGCTAGAGCGCCGACTAGCGATGACAAGCATCCCTGCGGAAAAATCCAACCCCGTCATGCTACCCGTTTCCCCGACGGCTTTGGCGAGGAGACTGGTAAGCTTTCCTGTCCCACAACAAATATCTATGCCCTGCTTACCGCGAATATCGCCTAATTCCCTGACTAGCGCCTTGCGCCAGCGGGCGTCTAGCCCCCAGGAGAGGAGTGAATTGAGGGAATCGTAGCGCTTAGCAATACTGTCGAACATTTTTTGGATGGTGTTGCCTTGGATGGTGTTGGCGGAGGGGGTCTTTCTCTCTTGGGACAATGCCCTTTTCCTTTCTGGATGTTTTTTATGCTCCCGTTTGCCGCTAAAATATCTCTTGAATGGGAAAGATCCCGTTGGGTGTGCGTAAAACACCAAAGGCGCCTTTGCTTAGGCAAGCGGCGCCTTCACTTCCTGTTTAGGTGTACAATTTTCTTCGAGCTTTCCCGTGCTCGAGAAAACGGTGTTTAGTAGGGACGCATTGCGCGCAAACGGGCGATGCGCTCTTCCACCGGTGGATGGGTGCTGAAGAGATTCATAAATGCCTTGCCCGAAAGCGGATTGATAATGAACATATGCGCGGTAGAAGGGCTTGCTTCCATCGGTATGCGCTGTGTGTAATTGGATATTTTTTCCAACGCGGAGGCAAGAGCGTAGGGTTTTCCGGAAAAGTGCGCCCCACTGGCATCGGCAAGATATTCCCGGGAACGGGAAATTGCCATCTGAATGAGCATTGCCGCGAGAGGCGCCACGATGATCATCGCCACCAAGCCCAGAATACCGCCGCTGTTGTTGTCATCGCCGCCGCTACGCCCCATGCCGAAAATTGCCGCCCATTTTGCCATACTTGCCAACATCATCACGGCACCAGCGATTGTTGCCGCAATGGAGCCAATCAAAATATCACGGTTTTTTACATGTCCCAACTCATGGGCAAATACCGCTTCTATCTCCTCGCGGTTGAGACGCTCCAGTAGTCCCGTTGTTGCTGCCACCACCGCATGTTTTTCATTCCTGCCGGTGGCAAAGGCGTTGGGGGCGCTCTCTTCGATGAGATAAACCCGCGGCATCGGCAAATTTGCCTTCATACACAGCTCTTCGACTATTCGATATAACCCGGTGGCGGATTCCGCTTCCACGGGCTTTGCCCGATACATTGCCAAAACGATCTTGTCGGAAAACCAATAAGAACCAAAGTTCATAACTGCCGCAAAGACCAGGGCTATTATCATCCCCGATTTACCCCCAAAGAAGCCGCCGATCAACACAAGCAACCCCGTAAGCAAACCGAGTAACAAAGTCGCCTTTATCGTGTTCATAATTTACCTCCTGATATTCTGCTGATTATCTATAAATGAGTTGTTCTTGTCTGTTGTTGTCATTTTGTTCATAAAGCCACCCTACCGAAAGGGAAAAGCCCTTAAAAGGGGGAATAGCGGTGAGGTGCTTTTTTCGATGTTACCGTTAAAGCCGTTAAATTTTAGTACTAAGCCCCCTCATTTCTCGTTGGCTGTCTTACTAAAGGCTAACCCTCCCGAGTTGTCAACATCTACCGTAACGATATCGCCATCCGTAATGTTTCCCTCCAGAAGGGCAAGGGCGATCTTATCCAAGACCTCCTTTTGTAAGAGCCTCTTGAGGGGACGGGCTCCATAGGCGCGATTGTATCCTTCTTGGGCGAGATGGTCTTTTGCCGCTGCCGATAGATCTAGCGAAATCCCGCGAGCAGCCAACCGCTTGCCCAGCGCTTTTAGTTGGATATCCACGATTGCCGCGATATCCGTGCTGGAAAGCTCGTGGAAGGAGATAATTTCATCGACCCTGTTGAGAAATTCAGGCTTGAAAGTGGCGCGCAGGGTTTCCATCACCCGTTCGCGTCGCGCTGTTTCGCTCATTCCTTCTTCTAACAGCCACTGACTGCCGATGTTGGAGGTCATAATTACAACCGTATTCTTGAAATCTACGCTCCTGCCATGCCCATCGGTCAGCCTGCCATCATCCAATATCTGCAAGAGGATGTTGAAGACATCGGGATGCGCCTTTTCGATTTCGTCGAAGAGTAAGACACTATAGGGGCGGCGGCGCACGGCTTCGGTTAGAAAACCGCCTTCTTCATAACCGATGTAACCGGGGGGTGCCCCGATGAGACGGGCTACGGCATGTTTTTCCATGTATTCGGACATATCGATGCGCACCATCGCTCGTTCGCTATCGAACATGAACTCCGCTAAAGCCCGCGCCAATTCCGTCTTTCCCACTCCTGTTGGTCCCATGAAAATAAACGAACCAATCGGACGGTTAGGCTCGGCAATGCCCGAGCGTGCCCGCCGCAGGGCGTTGGCAAGCGCCTGGAGAGCTTCTTCCTGCCCAACTACCCGTGAGCGCAGCCGCTCTTCCATCTCTAGGAGTTTCCGCGCGTCGCTTTCCAACATTTTTGCCACGGGGATTCCCGTCCAGTTGGCGACAACTTCCGCCACATCCTCGGCGGAGACTTCCTCCTTGAGCATTTTCATATCCATTTGCAAATTTGCTAACTCGCTTTGTTTTGCCTCCAGCGTTTTTTGTGCCGAGATGAGCTTAGAATATTTTATTTCCGCCGCCAGCGATAAATCGCCATCCCGCAAAGCCTGCTGCTCGGCAATTTTGAGCTGCTCGATTTCCTCTTTACTGGTGTGGATGCCCTTGATGATATCCTTTTCCCTTTCCCAGTGTTTGCCGATGGCATCACATTGGCTTTTCAAACTACCAAGCTCCACCTCTAGTTTTTGTAGGCGTTCCCCAGATGCCTTGTCCGTTTCCTTATTCAGGGATTGCTTTTCGATTTCCAGCTGCAAGATCCGCCGCTGGAGCGTGTCTATTTCTTCGGGCAGGGAATTGAGTTCGATGCGCAGTCGCGAGGCAGCCTCATCGATTAAATCAACGGCTTTATCGGGTAAGAAGCGATCGCTGATATAGCGGTTGGAGAGGTTTGCCGCCGCCACTATCGCGCTATCCAAGATCCGCACCCCGTGATGTATTTCATAACGCTCTTTCAATCCGCGCAAAATTGCTATGGTATCTTCCACACTCGGTTCTTTGACAAAAATAGGCTGAAAGCGCCTCTCTAGGGCGGCGTCTTTTTCGATGTATTTGCGGTATTCGGCAAGTGTGGTTGCACCCACACAGCGCAATTCACCGCGGGCGAGTGCGGGTTTGAGCATGTTTCCTGCATCCATCGCGCCTTCCGCCGCTCCCGCCCCAACGACGGTGTGCATTTCATCGATGAAGAGAATTATTTCTCCCTGCGCATCGGTAACTTCTTTCAAGACCGATTTGAGACGTTCCTCGAACTCGCCACGGTATTTGGCACCCGCCAAGAGCGAGCCGAGATCTAGCCCTAGCACCCGCTTGCCCTTCAAGTTGTCAGGAACATCCCCATTGACAATGCGCTGTGCCAAGCCCTCCACGATGGCGGTTTTCCCGACCCCCGGCTCGCCGATGAGCACGGGGTTGTTTTTGGTGCGTCGAGAGAGCACCTGCATAATGCGGCGCACCTCCTCGTCCCTGCCAATAACCGGGTCGAACTTGCCCTTTATTGCCAGTTCGTTGAAATCTTTGGTGTATTTTTTAAGCGCTTGATACTTGCCTTCGGGGTTGTCATCGACAATGCGTTGATTGCCACGGATGCTTTGCAAGGCTCGATAAACGGCATCGGCACTCAAACCTGCCTTGCCAAGGATCTCCGCCGCCTTTCCTAAATTCCCCTCGATTACTGCCAGTAGGATATGCTCAGCGCTGATGAACTCATCATGCAAGCGCGTGGCGATACCAACGGCGGCTTGCAAGGCGGCACTTAGCTCACTGGCGAGATATATCTGAGAAGCTCCTTGCACCTTGGGGGCTTTGCTCATCACCCAGGCAAGCTGTCTTTCGATGTTGTTCTTGTCGGCACCGATTTGCTCTATAACGGCGGCAATTACGGAATCTTCCTGTCTGAGGCAGGCGAGCAAGAAGTGCTCGATCTTTAATTCCTGATGCCCCTGTTGCTGGGCAAGTGCCTGTGCCAGCGAGAGGGCTTCTTGCAGTTTTTGGGTGTATTGGTTTTGTTTCATCTCCGATTGCTCCTTTAAAGGGCGCGCTTTGTTTAGGGGCAAGGTAATGACAGGAACAAGGGTTGTCAAGGACGGTAGGGCGGCAGATGGGGTTTGGGGTTACTCGGATGGCGGCAGGGTTGATTTGGCGCGCCCAGCAGGATTCGAACCTGCGACCTTCGGATTCGTAGTCCGACGCTCTATCCAGCTGAGCTACGGGCGCACTATGTTTTGAGGATTGCTTGCTTATATGTACCTACATTGTAGGTAGAGACACACATAACCATTTGGAGCGAAAAATTCAAACTTATACTTCCATCTTTTTAAACTCGTTTTTATCAATATCAGTCAGGAAATCGAACAGAACAAACTTTACTATCTTGCGGCACCTTTATGGAAAACATTTCCCCTGTCATTTCCAGCGCAGCGAGAAATCTTTGTTTTGTTGTTGCGCACCCAAGATTTTTCCCTCTTTATCCGCTTTTTTTGTGCATATCGAGAGCTTTGCATAATACAACAAGCTCACCAATACATCATTCCCTTGAGTGCGGGAATCCAGTATAATCAATACATTGACAACTTGACGAGCAAGCCAAGAATGCTAAAGACTTAGTTGTTCAAAGGTCTCATATTCTATTTTGTGTCTATCAATTTTTATTCTGGGACCTTCGAAGAAAATCCTCATCGCTTACCACCTGCCTGTCTGTTTCCCGTTCGGGGAAGTTCCGTTACGATGAAAAAGTTTTGTTATGGATTATGCGGGTGGGGAAGGGAATCACAATGCCTTCTTTAGCATAACGGGCATGTAGGCGTTTGATGAAATCATGGCGTAGGGCATATTGGTGGATATATTCCGACACCCTGAGGATAACAACGATATCGATGCTGAAGTCCCCAAGCCTTACGAAACGCACGCGCGGCTCGAAATCACTCACCGCTCCTATGACATTTTGGAGGCTTTCCCGTGCTGTTTCCAGAGTAACCCTTTCCACATGCTCCAAATCGCTATCGTAAGCGACTCCGACTTCCACAGGAATGTTCATTTCTTTGTCGTCAAGGAAGAAATTTATGACTACCGCCGCCGCCATCTTGGAGTTGGGAACGATGGTCGTGCTGTTGTTCAAAGCCAGGATGGTGGTGCTGCGCCAACTGATGTCCGTAACCGTTCCCTCGACGCCGTCATCCATGCGGATGTAGTCTCCTAGCGCTATTTTGTTGGAAGCAATGATGTTAATGCCCGCAAAGAGGTTCGAGAGTGTTTCTTGCAGAGCAAGGGCAACGGCAAGACCGGTTACGCCCAAAGCGGTGAGCAACGGGGCGATGTTGATTCCCCAGAAACTCATACAAGTCAGAGCGCCCAACAGATAGACAACGCCACGGGTTATATTGACCAAGATGGAACTGTTGGCAAAAGTTTTACCCATCTTTGTGGCATAAATTTCGATTAGGGTAATGAGCGCTTGGGCGCCGAAGATGGTGAGGGTGATGATCAGCACGGAAACATAAGCTTTGTGAATCTGTGTAAAATGTAGCGAGTTACCGAAATAGCTATCCAAAACCCAATAAAAGCCTATGGCTAAGGCAACAATTAGAACGATTTGCTTGAGGAGGATGAGTAGCCTTTCGTTTATGTCATGTCCAAGCAGCCTTGCCGTTTTGGCGATTCGGGAAACTAGTAACTTGCTCGCAAAAACTCCCAACAACAAGAAGGCAAGCGCGATTGACAAGGGGTTTATAATACCCTGCCACGATGAATCAAAACCGCCCATATCTATGCGTTTTTACTCCTTATTTTTTATCAGTTGTTTTTATCATCTGCTGTTGTTTCGTGCTCTCGTTGCCACTTGCCGCGATTAGTAAGGGGGGATTTTCTGGAATTTTCGGTATATCCGTAACATGATGAGAAGTAATGGTCAAAAGTATTAGATTCTTATTGGTTTTTACTCCGTCGTGTCTTCTGTGGTGATGTAAGGTTCTGGAGCTTTGTCTTTTACTACCTCTTGATACTCTTCGTATTCGGGAATTATTCCTCTCATCAACATTATTTTATGGATATGCTCGGCACGCTCGGCGCTGAAGGAAGAATTGCCGGCAGGATTGAAACGGCGGGGATTAGGGAGGCTTGCCGCCAATTGTGCCGCTTCCCATCCGTCTAGATCACTGGCGGACTTACCGAAATAATGCTGTGCCGCCAACTCGATGCCAAAGATGCCGTCTCCCCATTCGGCATAGTTTAGATAAAGTTCGATGATGCGTCTTTTGGAGAGTTTGTTTTCCAGACGCCAAGCTAAAATTGCCTCCTTGATTTTACGGATGGGGGTTTTGGCAGGCGATAGAAAGAGGTTCTTTGCCAGTTGTTGGCTGATTGTGGAGCCTCCTGAGGCAAATTTCCGCTGCCGCCAATTCTTTTCCATAGCCTTTCCCATTGCCTCGAAGTCGAAGCCTTTGTGCGACCAGAATTTATCGTCTTCTGCAATCAATGTTGCCTTGATTACCAAAGGGGAGATTTGGGACAACGGCTTGAAGAGGTTGCGTGCCTGTCGTTTCCTGCCACCTGCCTGCCATTCACGCTCACGATATTTCATGAAAGCGCTTTTTTTAGGGTTTTCCTGCCTCAAGTGAGCAACATCGGGATAGAAGAAGAAGGTTCCGATGTAGAGGCAAAACCCAAGCGCCACAATATTTAGGATAACTATGAAAATCTTCAATTTTTCGACCAACTGGGGCTTCTTTTTCCCTCCTTCTCTGAGAAAAACAACATCCAATTAAAAATTCGAGCGGTTTCTAACGCGGATTAAGAGGTTTGTTGCGAGTAGTGTTTTTTTCATAGGGGAGGTCAATGTTTTGAGGATTTTTTTTGATAACCTCGCGTGCCAATTTGTCGCAAAGTTCGTTTTCCGCGTGGTTACTGTGCCCTGGCACCCATTCGAAGCTGATGAGATGTCTTTTCCTAAAACCTAACCCCAGAGGGCTACCCAAAACCAATCGCTAGTTTTGGGATAAGTTGACAGCTTGACGGGCAAACCAAGAATACTAAATACTTAATTGTTCAAAGGTCTCTTATCGGGATATTTTGAAGTATGTAGCAATCGCTACCAACTACTCGTTGCGATTAATGAGGAGCCTT
>Ga0172371_10007372_pt1 | contig 15705 bp, 21 predicted proteins | sample Lak12m_FD_114543 | JGI IMG/M metagenome (GOLD analysis project Ga0172371, IMG submission 114543) | Freshwater microbial communities from Kabuno Bay, South-Kivu, Congo - kab_022012_12m | ecosystem: Environmental > Aquatic > Freshwater > Lake | place: Democratic Republic of the Congo: South-Kivu... | reverse complement strand
AGAAGTAACTAGGATAACATTTGATGCAAATAATTCACAGCGACCTGCATGGCTTGAGATTAAATAAAAAATGATAAGCAAAAAAGAGGGACAAAAGAAGAAGGGAATTGCATTATTTGAAATAATGCTTATGGTAATGACAACTCTCGCTGTTGCATTTGTTATGCAACAGAGCTTTGGGATTGTTAGTGCTCGGGGGAGTATTGTCCCATCTGATGATGGTAAAAGCTGGGTTGTCCGGCAAGATGGCAAGGATTATGCTATATTTAATGAGTACACTGACGCGCAGGAAGCAGTAGATAGGTTAAATGGGTTGAGTGGTGCTGGAGTTTCTTCTGGCAAGACAGCGCTTGAGACTGCACCGGTTAAACCTGCTGTTACTGGTGTGCCGACTGGCGTAGCAGGAGTTAGTGTAATTCAAAAAGCAGGTACTACTGGTTGGACTGCGACAAGTACGAATGGAGCTACAATAAATATAGAACCAAACACCGTTCTAGCTGGGGAGACTTTCTTGAGCGATGGTTCATATAAAAGTATCACTGCTGTTGCCGACGGTCAAGGGAAGTATGATATCTGGGCTGACAAAGGGGTTTTCAGTGAAGGAACACATCTTGGTACTATGAGTAAAGAAGAAGCTGATGGTTTGCAAAAAACATTAAGCGGTCAAGCGGGAATCACTCAATTAGGAAAGCCATTGGGGGGAATGGATTTAATGAAGAGTTTAGGTGAAGGGGTTGCGTTTGCGGTTGGGGCATTTACATTGGTGCAATTACTTTCAGGAGCATTTGGAGCAACAGAAAGTATGAGAATGGCATTGTCTGCTTCTGCAGCAATGGGGGTTATGGCATGGAAAGCAACAGCTGCGTTAACACAGGGAAGAACAGGAACATTCTGGCAAGGTGGAGGAGCAATGTTGGTGGGGGTGGCGGCGGCGATAATAACTTTTGTATTATTATATGAAGATGAGAAGAAAGAATTAGTTAGTTTCAGTTGTGAGCCATTCCAACCCCCATTGGGAGGAAAGCAATGCGAGGAGTGCAATAAATATTCTTTCAAGCCTTGCACAGAGTATAGATGCAAATCTCTAGGGCAGGCATGTGAATTATTAAATGCTGGAACAAAAGATGAGGCGTGCGCTTGGGTTAATAAGTATGATACAACAAGCCCAATAATATCCACCTGGAAGAAACCATTGTATCCTAATAATTTAACTTACAATCCCGATACTACAAGACCTTCAGGATTGGGAAGCAAAATAATAAAGACTGGAGGCACAACTACTTGCTTAGATGCGTTTACTCCTTTATCATTTGGAGTAACGACGAATGAACCTTCACAATGCAGAATAGATTATTTGCATACAAATAGCTATAGTAATATGACTTATATGTTTGGAGAGAGCAACTTATTCTTATACAATCACTCTCAGAGTATGAGATTGCCTGCTCCTGAGAGCAGTACCAACTTAACTGGAAGCCCGGCATTTAAGAATGATGGTTCTTATACATTATATGTAAGATGCATAGATGCAAATGGAAATGAAAATGTAGATGAATATACTTTCAAGTTCTGCGTAGATAAGAGCCCAGATACAACTCCTCCAGTAATTGAAACTACTTCAATCATTTCAGGAAGCCCGGTACAGTTTAACATAAGCGCAGTGCCAATACAAGTTTATACTAACGAGCCCGCAACATGCAAGTGGAGCAGGACAAGCAAGGATTATGGGGATATGGAGAATAACATGAGCTGTTCAGGGAACCTTGTAAAGATTAACTCTGATTTGGTATATCCTTGTTCAGGAACTCTTACTGGAGTAAAGGATAAAGAGATGAATGCATTCTACTTCAGATGCAAAGACAATCCTCAAAAGGCGGATAAAGATAGAAATGTAATGACGCAGAGTTATCAGTTAATATTAAGAGGCTCTCAATCCTTGAACATACTAAATGCAGGACCTAATGGTACAGTATATGGAAGCACTGATGTTGCTATAGTCAACTTGTCAGTTGAGACAGATGACGGAAGTGATGAAGGAAAGGCATGGTGCTATTATTCTGATACTGGAAATTCGGGCGATTATATTATGATGTATGAAACGAATAATACAGTCAGACATGTACAGCAATTAGATTTGGCTTCAGGAACTTACACTTATTACTTCAAGTGCATAGACAATGGAGGGAACTCTGCCGAGGATAGCACTACATTCACAGTATTCGTAGATAAGAGCATGCCTCTTGTAACAAGAGTATACAAAGATACTCCTGACGCATTAAAGATAGTTACTGATGAAGATGCAGAGTGCGCTTACTCATTTAACTCGTGCAACTTCAACTTTGATGAAGGGACAAAGATGATTTACAATCCTGTTGATGTGAAGAATGTGCACTTAGCACAGTGGAAAGATAATGCAATTTATTATGTGAAGTGCAGAGACGCTTATGGAAATGAACCAAGTCCTAATCAATGCAATATCATTGCAAATGCTGCAAAGCTAAGTGCAACAAGTTAATCTATTTGACGAATTCTACATTGTCCATCTGTGCAAACTCTTTGTCTCCCGTTAAGAATACCATCTTGTGCCTCTTTGCGTATATATATCCTATGCAGTCTGCGTAAGACAATTTTATTTTTTTATTTAACTTTCTAAATTTCATTGCTTCTTTTAATGTCTTATCATCTATCTCGACAACTGCCTTTTTGTAAGTGTCATATATTTCCTCTGCTTTTTCTGGCGTATATTCCAACAAAGAGTGATAGTAAATTTCTGCTAAATTAATAAAAGAGATAGTTGTCTCGAAATTTTTGTATGGTTCATAGTTTATATTACCGTCTAAAATCTCAACTATTGCATATGTGTCGAAGAAATATCTGCCTTTATCTTCTTTCGTTATTTCCATCTTTTGGCTCTTTCTCTATCGGAGTCAGATTCCCATCCTTCCCTCATCTCGTCTTTTATTTGCTGAGCGGTTTTATTTGATTTTCTAGGAAATTTTCCGAATAATACGCCTGCAAGAGGCTTTGAATTAGAAATAGTTATGGTTATCTCTTTGTTTGGCACGATTCCCTTAGCAAGGACTATTTCTTTTGGTAATATAATTCCCAATGAACTTCCCCACTGCTTTGGTTTTACTACTATTTCCATTGAAATAGTTATATTTAGTTATATTTAAACCTTTTGGAGGACTACTCAAAAAATTGAGAAAACTTTAGCCCCTTTTCTTTTGCTGTTTTCAGATGAACAACCCAATATTTTCCTGTATCATCTAGTTGCTCTGGACTTAAAAAAATAAATCCTTCATAATTGAACCTCGCAGCAATAACTGGAGATAGTCCAATCATATTTGAAAATAAAACAAAATCCTGTATCTGCTCTTTTGAAATATAAATGGAGGTTTTTTTAGAAGATTTACACTCTATAGTAAATCCTCTTTTTCCTAACTTGCCTACAATTAAGTCGCATGGGGAGTCATCATTAACTCCTGAGCCTGCAACTCTTGCAGCCCTCCATCCGTGCTCTGTAAACAAGCTTAGTAATTCTCTTTCAACTCTTGAACCTTTTGCTTTATTGCTCATCTTTTTTTAATAAATGATAATACTAATTAGGGTTAATAAATTTATATAAATTTATTGATAGATAATTATTTTGTAATAACTTAAGATGATTAAACAAATAAGATTATCTGATAAACTATCTTTATTTATAGATATTATATAATGACTATATTCTTATTAGAGGTCTCGAGCTAAAAGAGTTCTTCTATTATTTGCCTTTGCTCTCTTTCCTGCTTCTTCGAGTAATTTTAGGACCTTCTCGTTTAATGCTTCTGGAACTTCACTTGATACTTGAAGGTCTGGAACTGCTTCCTTGATTTTTGACTTTACTATTAAATCAACCATCTTATTTTTTGTTTTTGACCTCCTTTTTTGGCTTTTCTTCTTTCTTTTCTTGTTCTTCTTTATTTTCATGAACGGGTTTCATGAATGGGAACATTATTACATCCCTGATTGATTCCTGCCCTGTTACGAGCATCACAAATCTATCCATGCCCATTCCAACTCCAGAAACGGGGGGCATTCCTACTCTTAACATATTTAAGAAATCCTCATCCATTCTCTGAGCTTCTTCATCTCCCTTTGTTAAGGCGTCTTCTTGCCTTCTCCATTTCTCCTCTAGTGCTCTTGGGTCATTCTCCTCGCAATAAGACAATGCAATCTCCCAGCCATTTATGATGACTTCGAATGATTTTGCAAATTCTCCTTCGCTCTTCGCTAAAACAACTACTTCTTTTGGATAATCGTAGACTAATGTTGGCTGTATAAGCCTTGGCTGCACGGCTTCTTCAAAAACCGCAACCATTACTTCGGAGAGAGTGCTGCATTTTCTGACATCAATCTTTAAGCTTTCTGCCTTTTTCTTTGCATCATCAAAGTCTTTCACTCTTGAGAAATCTATTTTGGTATGGTTCTTTATTACATCTAAGAATTTGAGCTTTTTCCAGGGAGCCTTGAATTCTATTTCATTATTGCCACATTTTATCTTGGTTTTTCCATGTATTTTCTTAACAACATATTCAACAAGCTTTGGCCAAAGGTTCATGTTATCTTCATAGCTTGCATATCCCCACATCGTTTCTACCTGCGTAAATTCTGGATTGTGCAATTTATCGATGCCTTCATTTCTAAAATCGGGAGAAAACTCAAATACTTTGCTATACCCCCCGGAGATTAATCTTTTTAGGTATAATTCATTTGAAATTCTCATATAAACATTCATATCTAATGCGTTCAGTTTTGATTCGAATGGCTTTGCATTTGTTCCCCCATAAATTGGCTGTAAGATAGGGGTTTGAACTTCTGAGAATCCTTCGTTTCTTAAAAATTCCCTGACATAATCAAAAACCAATTGCCTTTTCTCAAATACTTGCTTAACTTCTGGGCTCATTACTAAATCCAGGTATCTTTTTCTATATCTTTCTTCTTTATCTTGAAGTCCATGCCACTTATCCGGCAATGGGAGAAGAGATTTTGTTAGTAATTCTGCTTTTTTTAAGAGAATTGATAGTTCTCCTCTCTTTGTTCTAAATATTGTTCCTTCTACTCCTATGAAATCTCCTGAATCTATATATTTTTTAAAGAAGTCAAATACTTTCTCAGGGGTTTCTTTGTCTTGTAATACTATTTGTATCTTTCCTGAACCATCTTGTAAAACTCCAAAGGATATTTTTCCTAAATCTCTAAATGTTATCAGTCTTCCTGCTAACTTAACCGTGTCTTTAGTATGTTCTTCATCCTTCAACTTCTTATATTTCTCTTGTAACTCAGATGAGAAGTTTTTTACATCAAATCTTGTGGGGTATGGATTAATCCCTGCTTTCTTTAATTCATGCAATTTCTTTTCTCTTTCTTGAATTATCTGGTCTTCTCGCCCCATCTAAATATATAATAAAAGGGGTTTTTAAGGGTTTTTAGAGCGGTTTAGAACTTAATTATCTTGAATTCTTTGAAATCTTGAAGCCTTTCTTCTCTCATCTCGACTCCTCTGATTATTGAATACTTTGGGCCTTGCTTGCATATTTCTATCATAGATTCTACATCTGGAGAGTGCCCTTCTAAGAAGATTTCTGCCCTCCCGTCTTCTAATCTTCTTACAAACCCCTTTACATTGCTTGCCTCCGCGTGGTCTTTGATGAACTGCGGGAAGGAAAACGCCTGCACTGAACCTAGTAAATGCAATCTCACTGCTTTTTTCATATTAATATGATATGTCAATTACTTATATATTTTATTGTCATACTTGTCTAGATTGACTTAGACTGTTTTATCTTCTCTCTCAATGTGCTTGAGGCTTGGATTTTTGCACCTAATCCGTCTATAATCTGAATGTTGTTCTTCTTGCACACTCCTGCTTCCGGTATTTCACTAGAAAATCTGTCGCCCCCTTTTGCGAAGATATGGGGTTTTAACATTTCTAGAGTTTTACATACTGTTTTATCTTTGTCTATGCTTAGAATTACCTCATCTACTGGTTTTAATGCTGCAACTACCCTAAGTCTTTCTTCTTGCGGCATAAAAACTGCGCCATTCTTTAATTTTGCCTGCTCATCATTATTTACTATTACTACTAATTTGTCTCCTAATTTTTTAGCTAACTGCAAATATTCTACATGCCCTATATGCAATGGATCAAAATACCCTGAAGCTGCTACTATTCTCATGCTAATAGAATAAAGAAATGCCTATTAAAAGTTTGTGATAGCTATTCTTCTGGGGAAAGAGCTTTTTCAAGGGCTTTTTGTTGCTCTCTTCTTGCTTCTCTCTCTGCCTTTAAAGCAAATGAGTCTTCTATAGTCCTTAAATGCTGAACTGCTCTAAAGTCCTTTCCTATAAGTCTTGCTCCCTGCTTATCGACTTCCAAAGGCACTCCTGCAATAATAACACCCTTATCTGAAGCGTCCGTAACTGCAAAATCGGGCATTTTACACTTTATTATATCGTGGATTGCATTCTTTATTGGACCTTTCGTTAGCTTAATTTTCTTTGAAGAGAAAAATCCCGAATAGTGAGATGCGGGATATGCTCCAATCATGTTTGAAACTGAAGACTCCATCACGTCTGCTGCATTCTCGGAGAGTTTAGGAAGGGAAATGACAAAACTCTCTTTAAGTATTTTAGGGTACATTATACTATCAAATTGAATAAATTCGGGAGAACTAATTTCTACTGTTTCTGCTTCGTTTAAATCGAGTAAACTTACTGAATATTTCTCTGCTAATTCTTTGTACCCTTCTTTTTGGAATAAATCTATTGTTTCTTCGCCATCAACACCTTCAGCTATGAAAATCTTGGCTCCGGGATTTTTGTGCTCAATGCAGAAAGATAATACCGCCTCAACAAAATCTCTTGACGTATTCTCTCCTGAAGGCTGAATTCTTGGCTTTAATACGATAGAATTGTGCTTCTGGAGCTCTTTTGGTAAGCCTATCAATCCTAATAGAGCTGGGACTGACTCGTAATAACTTCTGAACTTGATTGAAACCCCTTTTGCCATGTTCGATTTACTTAACCTGAGTTTTTAAGTATTATTATCCTGGAATTAGAGGATTTAAATGTGCATGACAACTGGAGAATAACAAAAAATAGAGTGTTTTTTGTTATTAATATCTACTGAGAATAACTGTTTATAATATTCTTATTGGAACCTTACCCATAATAAGCGAAAAATATCTGTTTATCTAGGATTTTATACATTAACTTACCCTCTTTTTTATATTATTTATCTTCGTAATTTATAATCTGCCTTCGTCTTCTCTTCTGTCTACTTCATTGTTGACTACTGCGATAGTTTGTGAAGCAAAATATGTTCTTTTTCCAATTGAAACTGTTTTACACATTTTTCTTAATCTTTTAAATTCTTTTTCTGGGAGGCCTTTGTGATCTCCGAGGATAAAAATAGGATTTTCTTCTATATTTGTTGTTCTAATGTCTTCTCCTTCATCGTCTAATAAATATAAATTTCTGCCTTCTTCTGCTAAATCCTGGACTAATTCTAGAAATCCTTTTTTTTCAATCCAGAACCCTGGAAAGACTTCATGTTTTTCTCCTTCTCTGTATTTGTAAAGCATTTTCTTTAACACTGCGGAGACATTTGTCTTTGCCAAGTAAATTTTATCAATGCCTGTCTTTCCTTCTGTTACAGGCATTATCTCTAAATGCCTGGGCGGTGTTGGAGGACCTGCGAAAATCATATGTAGTTTTGCGTCAGCTCTTATCTTATGGCTTAGAAAGAAAGCAGCTATTACAGTATGGATTGCTATATCTATTCTCCCCGATTCCTGAAGATTTTCTTTGATGTAATTCCCCGCTGTAGGGGCAGTTCTTGAATAATAAATGAATTCTCTCATGAGATATTTTATTTATTATAGCTTTTAAGTCTTGGGGTTTTAGTTAAAGATGAACTCTGGCCTTGCAATTATATCTCCTTCTGAGGATTTGTGATAAACGCCTATGAACTTATCGTTATTGAACAAGACAAAAACCTCATTTTCGGGAAGTTTGTCTTTTATATCACTGATGAAAAGAGGCTTTCCTGTCAATATCTTTTTGAGATTATTTGGATTTACTTGAACTACGGAATATAATTCAGAGATTATTTCTGCTGGAACTAACATATCTCTTAGTGGCTTTTCGTTTCCATTTTTGTATTCTTCAACTGCTTTGTCAAAAAGATAAAGATTAACAATTTTATGCTCATTAAATAAACCTGCTTTTATTCTTCTTAATTCTAGCATGTGCGCTCCGCCTAATTCTTTCCCCATATCGTCACATAATTTTCTTATGTATGTTCCTGCCTGAACTTCTGTTTCAAATAAAATATCTCTCCCCTCTCTTTCAATAATTTTAAATGAAATAACTTCTCTTTCTCTTATCTGTCTTTTAACTCTGCTTCTTACAGGAGGCAATTGCATTATCTTTCCTATGAACTTTTCTATTGTTTCCTTTAGCTTTTTATCTTCGGTATCTTCATGCAAACGCATTACTCCTATGTATGTTTTATTTCTGTGCATAAAATAATCACTTAAACGGCATGCTCTTCCTAGAAGTATAGGAACGACTCCCGTCACTTGAGGGTCTAATGTTCCCATATGGGAACATTTGTTTAAATTAAGGGATTTTCTAACATAATCCGTAATGCTAAATGAAGTTGGCCCTGCTGGCTTGTCTATATTTATAATTCCAAACTTCAATAGTTCTTCGATTGGCTTTTCGTGTTGTATTTTTTGGATGTTTATCATTTTATTTATCCTTACCCAAATAGAATTTTCTTTCTTTGTCTGAGAGCTTTTCAATTGCGTATCTGAGCATTGTTCTGGGCATATTATTATAATGCTTGTTGAGGAAGGATATTAATAAACTTTTATCGCGTTTTCCCATCTCTCTCAACATCCAGCCAACTGCTTTATGGATTAAATCATGTTTGTCGTTTAATAGTATCTCAGAGATTTTTATTGTGTCATCAAAGTTATTATCTCTAAAGAAAGTGGCAGTAGATATTATAGATATACGTTTCTCCCAGAGGTTATTGGAATGAGCTAATTTGTATAAAATGTCTTTTGGTTTGTCTTTAAGGTAATCTCCGACAATATGAAGGCAGGATAAATCGACTAAGTCCCAGTTATTGATATAATTATTATTTGCCGATTTAAGATAGAAGTTAAATATATCACTCTTTAATTTTTCATTATTGTCTTTATTTGCTAATTTGTAATTATGAACTAACAATAGCAATGCTATGAGCCTTTCTTCGTGAATTTTTGATTTAAATAATTCTTCGACTTCTTTTAATGGAAGATTTTTGTATTTTATTGCTATTTTCCTGCTTTCTGGGACTATGATTCCTAGAAATATATCCCCTTCCCCATATTCTCCTTTTCCTGTTTTAAAAAATCCTTGAAGAAGTCTTGCTTTTTGAGGATTTGCTTTCTGCTTTAATTCTTTTCTTAATTCTGTTAGGGACATAATTGATATAATGGAATATAAGTTATAAAGTTAGTTACTATTTGATGAAAAGTTCTGAGTGCAGGTTATCTTGCAAAATCTTGCGTGCAATTTCGCTTTTTACTGCCCTTTTGAAAAAACCTAGACCTGCAGGCCTATAACCCAAACCAACATCTGGTTTAGAGATGCCATCTTCAACTGCTGATGCCCATACAACTGCTTTTGGAATGGTTAGTTGCAAACCATCCTTAAACAACACTATTGGTCTTTGAAGAGTTAATTGCAATTGCTCATAGCTTCTTGGTTCTGTAAAGGGGGAAAAGGAACCGATAATTAAATTGCTAGTCCCGTATCTTTCTTCTCTTCCTTTTTCTGATTGAAATATAAGGTTATCTGCCCAAACAGAATAAACAGCTTCTCCTGTAAGAAAATCAGTAATAGGGGTGTTCACTAGGTGGGTTCTTTTTTGGTCTCTTACAAGAGCAAATCTGCCACATTGTGTAAAATTGTTTAAGAATTTCAGGAAATTTTCTAAGCCTAAATAGACTGGCCCTATTAATCCACAGCCTGTAGAGATTGGTTCTGCTAATCCATGACTTATCCGAGCGGCACTACTCATCATAGGGATAGGGCATTTGTCTTATTTATAAATGTTTCTGGGAACTTTCATTATTAACCTAAAAAATGGCTGAAGATTATATGACTAATCGATGAACAAAGAATGTAGTTCGACTTCTTCCTTAAGCGCACCCATAATTTCGGGTATTTTAGTAGCCATGCGTGGCCAGTCCGCTCTTACAAGGCAAGGAATTAATCTGCTTATGACCCAAGCACCTGATTTTATCTCTGCTGCTCTCGATATTGGATGGTATGTCGCCTGTGCAATGGGTATATGACTCCTAAAGACTCGGAGGCGATACTCACTATGATTTGGTATAAGTTCGATAGTTATACCTCTCCTAAGATTCAATTCGTACCCTGGAAGGATTTTTTCCCATGTAGCAGTTTGCATTTATTTTCCTATCAACTCTTATTTCTGAAGAGCCATTCGCTGAGGATGGGATTTAGCTTTGTCCATTTTACCGACGTGCTTTTGGGCTTTTGCCTGCTGTTCTGCTATCTTAGTATTTGCTTCTGCAACTGCTTGTTCTTTTTCCTTTTCATCCTTCTTTTGCTCTTCAGTCTTTACTTCTTCAGTTTTCTTTTCTTCTACTTTAGGTTCTTCTTTTTTCTCTGCTTTCTTGTGTACTTTCTCTGCTTTAGCTTTATGGAACTTAAGATGTTTAGGCATTTCAGCTAATTCAACTCTTACTATTTCTCCTTCTTTTATAGCTTTAACTTTGATTCTTGCAGGAGGCTTTCCTGCACTTCTGAACCAGATTTCTGAGTTAAGGTAAGTATCGACTTTTACTTTATCTAAATCTCTGTCTTGAACTCTCATATGTCTTGCAATGAATTCTTTTATTGCCTTAACTGCTTTAGATGCTCTTTTATATTCTTGAGAATGAATCCAATGCCTTCTAAGAGGAATAACATATTCTCTTTCAGTCTTATTTGTCTTTTCTTTTTCTGCCATTTTATCCTAGATGAGACTTTGGAGTCTTTCTTGGTTTTATCTTCAATTTAGTTCTTCTCCAGTGCCTTCTCTGTTTAGTCATTTGACTTGGATGTACTCTCTTTCCTTGCCCGTGTTTCTTTATTACTGCCCAAAATGGTGCCCACTTTGTTCTTCTAGTGTGTGTGCCTAATACTATTTTCTTATGATATAGCGGTTTCATTTTATTCCCTCTAAAAGCTGTTTTCCTTTTGCTGTTAACATTCTTCCTGCTTTCTTTGACTTTGATTTCTCCAATAATCCTGCTGATTCTGCTTGCTGTAAAATTAATCTGATTATCTTTCCGCCTGCTTTTCTGAATTCTGCAGGTTTCATTCCTCGGTCTTTTCTTCCACCATATCTTGTTCTTAATCTGCTTACTCCTACTATTCCCTTTATGTAAACTTGCCTTAAAATTGAAGATGCTCTTTTATACCAAAAGTCTGGGTCTATGTTTGGTCTTGCCTTATCCGCGCCTGTTTTAACATAATCTACCCATTCAGGTTTCTTAAATTCTGGAATTTTCTTTAAAGCTTCTGCTAACAATAAATTATATTTTCCTGGTTCAACTGATCTTACTGTCATGTTTGTAATAGGTCACGCTTTGCAGCGTTAGATCGGCTTTAAGCCGCTAAACCTAAACCTACTTAGATTTTTGATTTATAAAGCTTTGCTTTTATTCTTCGGGACTCTTGATAGTTTAGAAAGAATTATCTTGAATCCTATGACTCTTACCGCGCATTTATAATTTAGTCTCCTTATTATTTCATCTGCTAATGATTGAATACTATTTCTATCCCTTCCTGATGCCTTTAATGCAGAGATTCTAACTTGGTCGTGGCTTTTCAATACGAAATCAAGAGTTTTGACTACCTCTTCCGTTAATCCTAACTTGCCTATTTGAAATTGCATTACTTTCATTTTCGCGAGAACTTAAAACCTCCTGAAGGAAGCGCGGATAAAAGCTCTTCCTGATTTAGGGCTTTTCCTATCTCTAATTCTAATTTTGCTGCAACATCCTTCTTTTCTATGTTTCCTGGGGAGATATTTATAATTGGATTCTTAGCCGTAAATTTGGGAACTGCTCTCAAAATGCCCTTTTGTTTTACCAAGGACAATTGTAATAATGCTTTTACTCTTTCTACTTTGCCAAGAACGCCCCAAGTGCCTTCTTTCATCTCTCTATTTTTGTAAACTTGGGAAAGCTTGAAAACATCTATTGAAGCCTCTTTCTTATGAGATTTCCAGGCCTTTGAAAAACAAGCTGTAAAGATTGCGCATTCTTCTATATCATCCTTTGAGACTTTATCTACTTCTGAAACTATCACTGAAAATGGGCTTCCTGGCTCTGAAGTGTGCATTACTAAATATTCATATTCTAAGGTTTTTAACAGCTTGAGAAGCCAGTCATTTTGAGCAGCTGATTTTCCTCCAACTACTAACTTTCCTGAACTAGTATAAAACCATCTGTATTTCTGGTAGTCTTTCATAAATTCCATGCTTTCAACAAAGAATATATATTTAAATAGGTTTAGGCATTAAAGATTAAATACATTAAAATGGCGGAAAAAGGGGCTAGTGCTTTATTGAAAACATTAAATGAAAAGCAATTAGAGTATGTTAATCTAAATCTTAAGAATCCTAAGAATGGGGAGTATATGCTTTCCGTGTTCCATCTGGTTCCTGGCGGAAAGTTGAATGTGTTGCAGGCAGCTGCGGAGATTGCTGCTGAATCTTCAACTGGAACTAATTTTAAAGTTAACACCGAGACTCCTTTTTCGAGGTCATTGAATGCCTTGGTTTATCAGGTTGATTTGAAGAGAGAATTGGTATGGATTGCATATCCTTGGAGAATATTTGACCGAAGAGGAAATGTTCAGAACATATTAACATTTGTTGTTGGAAATGTTCTTGGGATGAAGGAGATAAATGCTTTGAAATTATTAGATGTTTGGTTTCCTCCTTCAATGTTAGAACAATATGATGGGCCAAGTTATACATTAGATGACATGAGAAAATATCTTAATGTCTATGACAGACCCATACTTGGAACAATAATAAAACCTAAAATGGGATTAACCTCGTCAGAATATGCTGAAGTGTGCTATGATTTCTGGGTTGGAGGAGGAGATTTTGTAAAGAATGATGAGCCGCAGGCGAATCAAGATTTCTGTCCTTATGATAAGATGGTTAAACATGTGAAAGAAGCAATGGACAAAGCAGTAAAGAAAACAGGAAAGAAAAAAGTACATTCATTTAATGTCTCTGCTCCCGACTTTGATACAATGATTAACAGGTGCGAGATGATAATTAATGCAGGATTTGAACCTGGAAGTTATGCATTTTTGATTGATGGAATCACAGCGGGGTGGATGGCTGTGCAAACTCTTAGAAGAAGATATCCTAAAGTGTTTATACATTTCCATAGGGCTGCGCATGGCGCATTTACTAGACCTGAAAATCCTATTGGATTTTCTGTTTTAGTTTTATCTAAGTTTGCACGGCTTGCTGGTGCATCGGGAATTCACACTGGAACTGCTGGAGTTGGAAAAATGAAGGGAAGCCCTGAAGAAGACATAGTCGCAGCACATAATATATTATACTTTAAAAATAAGGGACATTTCTTTGAACAATCTTGGGCGACAATCCAAGAAAAAGATAAAGATGCTATAGACTTAGTGCATAGAGACCTAACACATCATATTATATTGAATGATGATAGTTGGAGAGGAATGAAAAGGTGCTGTCCTATCATCTCAGGAGGATTAAATCCTACTTTGCTTAAGCCATTTATAGATATAATGGGGACTATGGATTTTATAACAACGATGGGCGCAGGATGTCATGCACATCCTGGAGGAACGAAAGCAGGAGCAACGGCATTAGTGCAGGCATGCGAAGCTTACAAAAAGAAAATATCTATTGAAAAATATGCTAAGACGCATAAAGAACTGAAAGAAGCAATAAAATTCTTTTCTAAAGGTAAAACTGTGAGTGAAAAGAGCTAATTATCTCTATACCACTCTTACTATGAAGAAGTTTGTGTCGTAAACATTCTGCTTGTCTGTTGTCCAAACTTTCAAGTCATATAATATTTTACAAAGAGGTGAGTCATCTGGCGCCTGAATAACTAATTGTCTATCCACTGCTGGGTCTCCTGGGCGCAATGAAACTGTTCCTGACCTTCCTACCTGAATAAACTTCTGTGCTTGCTCAGGAGTTAACTTACATCCTTCCTGGACTCCAGCACCTTCCTTAGATGAAACTGTAAATTCATAATTGAAAGCCACAGAATCCCCTGAACCTCCCGTGTTTGTATTTCTAATTGCAAACCTAATGTAGTAACTGTTGCCTTTCTTAATATCTGCTTGATTGTTTGGAAGATAAATTACTGTCTTGGTTCCTTCATCATTAAATAATTTATTGATCTGAGCCTTGACATTATCATTAACTAATTCTGTGGCTTCTGTTGCCCCCGTGAATATCTTCTGAACAAGGACCAAACCAAGAATTAACATCGCCATTGCCAGAACGATTATAACTATCGTCCCAATAGATAATTCTATCGCACCCTTTTTATCCTCTTTAAGCATAATCAGTATTAGTCAGGGGCTTTTATAAATCTTACTTAAAATATGAATGGGACCAGGGGGAATCGAACCCCCGCGGCACGAGCTTCAGTCGTGTGCTCTCCCACTGAGCTATGGTCCCTATAGCAAATGCAATAATTAAAGGGTTTTAAACTTATCTTTTAAAAAATAAAATGTGAGTCGGCAACGCAGACTTTCGTCCGCGAAGCCGCCAACACTCTCGTGTTGTCGGGCATAGGCCAGATTCTGTCTACAACAACCTTTTTGAAAAAGGTTTTTCTAGGAGTTTTCCAAAACCCCATTAGGAGTCCAAAGAACTCCAATTGTAGTGCTGACATCAGTCTTAGCCCGCGGTTATAGCGGTTGCATCGGGGAAGTCAGTCGTTTCATCATATCTCTCATCTCTTAGCTTAACTCTCGTTTCATAGCTCAATGAAAGCTGTGTCGTTTCTGTACCCAGAGAAAATCTTTCGATTTTCGCTGCCTCAAAAACCCTTGCGGTTTTTAAGGGGAGCTTAACCTCGCGACTATCTGTCTTTCAACAGATCCCCTTGACATAAACAATATTATTTGTTTATGGATGTCCGGACCTTCCTCAGAACTTAGAATTCATTTCAATTCTTGTCAATTTAATGACAAAGTTCCGTGATCAGCTGCCCGACTCACGGAAATAAGGATTTTTATGGGTATTTAAGGCTTTTGATATTTATCTTAAGCTGGGGGAGAAGCCGGAGGAGGGGCGGGGGTTTGATAAGCTTCGACGTTTGTAACTTTTGGAGGAGAAGTAAGACCTCTTTGTTTTCTTTGGGCTAACTGTAAAGACCACCCAAATAACTCGCCATATCCTGGTTGTAAAAAATCAAAGCCATAAAAGGGATTGAGTGTTGTTTGCGCCCTAATTGGGCTATTTATGTTTCTAAAAAAACCAAGTACTCCGGCACCGGTGGTTATTCTGAGCGTTGTTCTAGAATCAAAGGGGTCTGTTCTATTTCTCTTTTGAGTCCGCAGATAAACTCCATT
>Ga0172371_10007371_pt1 | contig 15705 bp, 14 predicted proteins | sample Lak12m_FD_114543 | JGI IMG/M metagenome (GOLD analysis project Ga0172371, IMG submission 114543) | Freshwater microbial communities from Kabuno Bay, South-Kivu, Congo - kab_022012_12m | ecosystem: Environmental > Aquatic > Freshwater > Lake | place: Democratic Republic of the Congo: South-Kivu... | reverse complement strand
GCAGCGCTCAGGCTTTTTATCAAGTCCAATATTTTTGGTAACCCGGTGATGACACCTGGTGATATAGAGCTGTGTGGACTGAAACCTTATGACCGTGCAAGGACACGTATTCCTGTGCCGCTGCAACTGCCCATTGTCACCCTTCAGCATGGTGCAGGCAATGTGTTTGTGGTGCGCTATTTCCGCTTAGATGACGAAACAGGAGCGCAGCGCAGAGGTAAGCCTGACGGAGTAGCCAAAATTGAGTTTGCATATAACATTAACTTACAGCCTGCCAGCCCGGAGGATTGCGCTGAACACAGGACCAGCAGCCGCAGCCCCATCAGGGTGGATGTGTTGCCCAGTATGCGCGGACAAAGTGTATGGTTTTATGCCCGCTGGGTGAATGTGCATGATGAGGCGGGTCCATGGACTAACCTTGCTTTTTTTGTGTTGTAGTAGCTTCAGCTTTTTCGTAAAACCTTCAGGGTTTATGGGCAGCCTTGCCTGTAAACCCTGAAGGTTTTTATTATCTTGAAATTTACATCAGCCGGGTATTTCCCTTATACCCTATCCCCCTATACCCCTATACCCCTATTCCTCCATCCCCTTAAACATTTCCCGCAATAATAAATTAATTTTATTCCGTTGTGAATACTAAACCTTTTAATTTTGCGTTATACACTAAAGGTTTATATAAAAAACTATTGATATGCGTGCTGTTATTCATAATTTTATTCATGACAATAAAACCATAAACTTAAGTTCTGAATCGGTAGCGCTGCGAAGCGCCTTTCTTTTATCTGAACAGGTGCTGAGTACCGGCTGGTCTTATTCCACTATCTGCTATGATAAGTTTTACAGGGAAATGGACATAGAACTCAAAATAATAGCATTGGAACAGCGCAATCCGGAAGAGTTTAAAAACATGGGAAGTTCATCCGAAGAGATGCTGCACGTTTTAAAAATGCTTAAAAAAACCAAACATCCTTCGCCTGCCCAGATCATCATGCTAAAAAAAATAGAAAAAACAATTGAGAAGATTTGGGAGTCTGATCACCAGGAATTCCTGAGCAAAATGATGTTGACCGGTATGCCGCAGTTAGAGCCTTTGATTGATAAAGATACCTTCATTCTTCTTGCAGTTCACAGTTCAAAGGCAGAACTGGAGGATAAAGATTTTTATCCCACCAGTAAAATACTGACACTCGATTTTGAAGATGATAAGGAGATTGACCTTTTTTTTCTTCCGATGGAATTTATGTTGTATGTTGATACCCAATCTCTGAAGCGCCACAGCAAGCCTTTTTATTTCCGGCAACTTTTATCTTTCCCAAATATCAATGTGCTGAATGTAGAAGAACTTAAAGCAATTAAAGCTAACATCAGCCCTGAAACAAAAGTGTTGCACGGCAGGGTGGATGAATGGGTGAAAGCATGTGCAACCCAATCAGAAAGGGAAACCCGTAATTTTTTTGAGCGGGAGATACAACCGCTCTTTCCTGCCATTCAGAAAAAAATTGATACAGATACCATTCTTCAGCATGTGAACAGTCATTATGTGGATGATAAACCACGCGTAGATGTAATGGGAGGTGAAGTGCCTTTATCGCTTATCTGGGATTTTTATAGTTTTATAGGAAATTTGTCTGAAGAAACCCTGGCAAGGCTGGAAGAATTGAACAAACTTTCTGAAATTGGCAAAAGAAGAGTGCCTGTTTTAGCCAACAGGGGGCATGGCGACTTAAAAAATTTAAAAGCAAAAATGAAAGAAATAAAACAAGAAGAGTTTGTAATGCCTTCCAGGAAAATAATGGATATTGATTAAAATAAAAAGTATTTATTTACGTTATTGATTTTATATACCACAAAATAATTTGCTATGCGTTCGGTTATTCATAATTATATCCATAATAATAAAAACATAAGCGGAGGCTCTGAATCAGTTGCATTGAGGAGCGCCTTCCTGTTATCTGAACAGGTGCTGAGTACCGGCTGCTCGTATGGAACCATTTGCTACGATGAGTTTATGAGAGGAATGAGCCCTGAGGTCAAGTTAAGAGTAATCCAGGAAAATGATACCGATGATTTCAAAGACCTGGGAGGCTCTCCGGAATTCGCGCTGAATGTTCTTAAAGCGCATAAAAAAATTAAACATCCTACACCTGCGCAAATCATTTCATACAAAAAAATAGAAAAAACAATTGACAAGTTATGGGAGTTCGGCCACCTGGAAAACCTGAATAAATTGCAAATGTTAGGTATGCCTCAGTTAGCGCCTTTGGTGAATGATAATACTTTTGTTATTCTTTCAGTTGATTACTCAGATTCAGAACTGGATGATGAATATTTTTATCCTACCAGTAAAATACTGACACTCGATTTTGAAGATGATAAGGAGATTGACCTTTTTTTTCTTCCGATGGAATTTATGTTTTATGCAGATACCCAATCCCTGAAGCGCCACAGCAAGCCTTTTTATTTCCGGCAGCTTTTATCTTTCCCAAATATCAATGTGCTGAATGTAGAAGAACTTAAAGCAATAAAATCCAATTTCAGTGCCGAAACAAAAATAATTCACGGCAGGGTGGATGAATGGGTGAAAGCATGTGCAACCCAATCAGAAAGGGAAACCCGTAATTTTTTTGACCGGGAAATACAACCGCTCTTTCCTGCCATTCAGAAAAAAATCGATACAGATACCATTCTTCAGCATGTGGACAGTCATTATGTGGATGATAAACCGCGCGTAGAAGTAATGGGAGGTGAAGTGCCTTTATCGCTTATCTGGGATTTTTATAGTTTTACAGGAATTTTGCCTGAAGCAACCCTGGCAAGGCTGGAAGAAATGAACAAGCTTGTTAAAATGGGTGAAAAAAGGGTACCTGTTTTAGCCAACAGGGGGCATGGTGGCATAAAAAACCTGAAAGCAAAAATGAAAGAAATGAAAAAAGAAGAGTTTGTTATGCCTTCCAGGAAAATAATGGATATTGATTAAAACCATCATGAGTTATTTTTTTGTTTGCCACAGATTACACAGACCAATAGTTAGCGGGTTTCACAGATTTAATTTTAAATCTGTGAAAAAAATCTGTGTGAATTGGTGTAATCCGTGGCAAAAGAAGTCTGATGCCTGAATTTGAATAAAATAGATAATATTTAATAACTTTAACTAATAATAATAACACCATGGAAAAGTATAATTATTTCCCCGCAAAGCTTGTTCACAGCGAACATCTGCTTGAATTTACCAATCTCAAAGACTTCAACCGTTTCCTCATCACCCAGAAACTGACCACCGTTTTTATACTGAATGACAGCGGGGATGAAACGCAGCACTTTGCCGTGAGCTACAAAGGGGGCTTGCTTCGCCAGTCAACCGAAGGCTTTAAAAGTCTGGAAGACTATAATGATGCTGTGCGCGAACAGTTTCCTGATTCGGCATCTTTCTATACTGCGCAGAGCATGGGCTATAAAACGTATGCTGATTATAAATTAGTGAGCGAGGCAGGCATCAGCGATGCCGGTGAATATAAAGCCATGAAGGAAAAAGGTTTTGCATCAGGTTTTACTGAACTGAAGAATGATGCCAATGGGGCTGATGTTGAGTATGCCAATGCCTATGAATTTTATAAAGATGCTATTGCAAAAGGCTTTGAAAATTATGCGGAATACAAAAAAGCGAATAAAAATGGTTTTACTGACGGGCATCTTTATAAGGTTGCCATAGCCAAAGGCTTTGAAAATGCCGTTGATTATAAGCTCGCCATACAGTTAGGATTTGATTCTGCGCGGGACTTTGAATTTGCCAGGAAACGCCAGATACGCGACCGTGCCGACCTGATGCGCTTCCAGGACCTGGACCTGTTTAAAAACAGCGGCTTCAAAAGCGACCAGTGCCTGTTGCTTGCCTTGCTGAGCAGGCTGCCTGACGGCAAAAGAATTTCCATCAATAAGATGGAAGAATTGTTTACCAAAGAAAAGGCTGAATATAATTACCCGGATACAAAGGCTTTGCCTCCCTGGTTTACCACCGCATTAAACGGCAGACAAAGCATGGTGGATTTCCTGCTTAATAACAACGTTGTAAAGAAATACGGAAATTATGACAATGATGGCGAGTTTTTTGAAACCAAAACTATTCAAAACCGGAAGGTGGTGATAGACGGCAGTAATGTGGCTCATAACTCGCATGGAAACGAAAGATCAAAACCACTGGCGAATAATGTCATCCGCTTAGTCAGTGAACTTAAAAGCAGAGGTTTTAATGACATCAGTATTATAGTTGACGCATCCCTGCGCCACCGCATTGAAGATAAAGAAAAACTGAACGAACTGAGAAAAGCGGCTGAATACGTGGAAGCTCCCGCTGAAACCTCAGCCGATATTTTTATCATACAGTATGTAAAGCATGAGCATTGCATGCTGGTGAGCAACGACCTGTTCCGTGAATGGAAGAAATTAGACCCCTGGGTGGCGCATAATATTGATTTTTACCGCCTCACTTTTTTGATAACGGATGACAGGGTGGTGCTACCGGATTTAGATAAGACGAAGTAGTAAAAAATCTCAGGTTCCCTTCCTCAGCGGAAGCTGCTGAAAATGTTTTTAAGATTACCTTCTTACAGTTTTTTCCACATCGAACGATGCGGACCCACTTTGCTTACTTCGTAAGTTTCACCATAAGCAGTCCAGCCACATTTTTCATAAAAAGGGATGGCAGCAAGTCGAGCCTGTAGCCATCCGGTGCGGGCGTTCCAGTTTTGTTTTGCAGCATCTTCAAGGGCAGAAAGAATTTGTGCAGCTAAACCTTTGCCACGCATTTCTTCCAGCGTTCCCATCTGCCGCACCTGCACCGCAGGGCGGAGGCGTTCCGGGAAATTATTTTCCTTATCATCTTTAAAAACTATTTTTATTCCTTCGCTCAGAGGTATAAAAGAAGGGCAGTTGCTTCCCACCGGGTCTTTCACAGCGCCATCGCCTGCAATAAGTTGTATCCTTCCCACCGCAACTATTGCCGGTCGGGATTTAAAACCCCTTGCAACGCGTATGTAGGCATGAATAGCCGTGTTATCATCATTCAATAATTCAGAGCCACGCGGGCTTCCCAGCGGTTTACGCAACACTTCATAACGTACGTCAAAATATTCCTGCGGCAGCGTTTCGCCCGGAAGAATTACATTTAATTTCATAAGTATAAATCTGCGATGGCTAAGGCAGCAAAAACAATGCTCGCTATGCCGTTGGTGGTAAAAAATGCGAGGTTCACTTTGCTCAGGTCATTTTGTTTTACAAGGCTGTGCTGGTAAAGCAATAATCCTGTGAAAACTATTGTTGCAATCCAGTAATAAATTCCTGAATGACTTATTATTCCTGCTGCAAGTATAAATGATGCGGAGAAAAAGTGAAAAACAGAAGAAAGGAGCAATGCCTTATTAGTTCCTAAAGCAGCCGGTATGGAATAAAGTCCTTTTGATTTGTCAAACGCCTCGTCCTGCAAAGAATAAATAATATCGAAACCGCTCACCCAGAAGAGCACCGCGAATGAGAAAAGAATGGGAAGCAATGAGAAAGCACCGGTAACCGCCAGCCATGCGCCAATGGGTGCAAGCGACAATCCCAAGCCCAGGATGAGGTGGCAGAGAAATGTAAAACGTTTGGTGAAACTGTAGCCCAATATCACCAGCAACGCAACCGGGCTGAGGTAAAAACAAAGTCTGTTAATAAAAAAGGTGGCTGTAATAAAAAGCAAAGAATTGGCGACAACAAAAACCAAAGCTGAGCCTTTGCTGATAATACCGGAAGGAATTTCGCGGATAGCTGTTCTCGGGTTGTCCTTGTCCACATCTAAATCAATCAGCCTGTTGAAAGCCATAGCCGCGCTGCGGGCGAAAACCATGCACAGCACTATAAGCCCTAATATCTTCCAGTCAAAGTTCGCCTCTGTTTTTTTTACTGCAAGAAAATATCCTAACAAAGCAAAAGGCAAGGCAAAAACCGTATGACTGAATTTAACGAGGGAAAGGTAATTTGAAACAGCGGTAGTTTTCATTTCTGCGGCAAATATAAAATTTAGGTGCTTATCTTTGCACGCTTATGTCAGCCCTGAAATTAGAAACCCTTAGTCCTAAAGAATACATCATCATAAAAGGTGCGAGAGTTCATAACCTTAAAAATATTTCTCTTGCTATTCCTCATAAGAAGTTAATAGTGATTACCGGGCTTTCCGGCTCCGGGAAATCTTCTTTGGCTTTTGATACGCTGTATGCCGAAGGACAGCGAAGATACGTGGAAAGTCTTTCGGCTTATGCGCGTCAGTTCCTTGGTAAAATTGATAAACCCGAAGTGGATTACATCAAAGGTATTGCCCCTGCAATCGCCATTGAACAAAAAGTGAACACTGTAAACCCGCGCTCCACAGTGGGCACCAGCACGGAGATTTACGATTACATTAAATTGCTTTTTGCAAGGATTGGAAAAACTTATTCTCCTGTTTCAGGGAAATTAGTGAAGAGAGAAACCACAACCGATGTAGTGGATTATGTGCTGTCTTTGCCACCCGAAACCAAAGTGATGTTGCTTTCGCCTGTGAAAGTAAAAGACAAGAAGAAATTTAAAGAACAGGTTGAAACGCTCATTCGCCAGGGTTTTACAAGAGTTAAAGCAGGAGAAGAAATTGTAAGGCTGGAAGAATATGCCAAAATAAAGACTGTTCCTCCTGTTATTAATCTATTGATAGACCGCTTCGCAGTGAACCCAACAGATGAAGAGCTTTCCAGTCGCATTGCAGATTCGGTGGAGACTGCTTTCTTTGAAGGAAATGGTGATTGTATTATTGAAGTATATGAATCAGCAAATCAGCAAATCAACAAATCAGCTAATTTCTCCAATCGTTTCGAAGCGGACGGGATTATTTTTGAAGAACCTTCCGTAAATCTTTTTGCTTTCAATAACCCTTACGGAGCCTGCAAAAAATGTGAAGGTTTCGGAAGTATTATCGGCATTGATGAAGATCTGGTTGTTCCTGATAAAAGCAAGTCGGTATATGATGAGGCAGTGGTTTGCTGGAGAGGTGAAAGCATGAGTGAATGGAAAGATTATTTTATAAAGAACGCATATAAATTCAAGTTCCCTATTCATAAACCCTATTTTGAATTGAATGAGGAACAAAAAGACTTGCTGTGGAATGGTAACAAAGAACTGGAAGGTATCTATGCCTTTTTCCGTTACTTAGAATCAAAGAGCTATAAAATACAATACCGTGTGATGTTGTCGCGTTACCGCGGCAGAACGCAATGCCCCGATTGTAAAGGAACACGCCTGCGCAAGGATGCCAACTATGTGAAGATAGGAGGGAAGCCGGTAAGCGAACTGATGCTGATGCCGGTAAATGAGTTGTTGCCATTCTTTTCTGCGTTGAAACTGAACGAGCACGATGCAACTGTTGCAAAGCGTTTGATGAAAGAAATTGTTTCACGTTTGCAGTTCCTCGAAGATGTGGGGCTGGGTTATTTAACGTTGAACAGGCTTTCCTCCACATTGTCAGGAGGAGAATCACAAAGGATTAATCTTGCTTCTTCATTGGGAAGTAGCCTGGTGGGTTCGCTGTATATTCTTGATGAGCCAAGCATCGGCTTGCATCCCCGCGATACGGAACGACTGATAAAAATTTTAAAATCCTTGCGCGACATAGGTAACACCGTAATTGTGGTGGAGCATGACGAAGAAATTATGCGTGCTTCTGATGTACTGATTGACATTGGTCCTGAAGCGGGAACAGGTGGAGGAAATGTGGTATTCATTGGCGACCATAAAGACATCCTGAAAGAAGAACAAAGCATCACCGCCCGTTACCTGAACGGCATTGAAAAGATTGAACTGCCCGCAAAACGCAGAACAACAAAATCTGTTATTACATTAAAAGGTGTTCGTGAAAATAACCTGAAAAACATTGATGTTTCTTTTCCATTAAACACGCTCACCGTGATTACAGGCGTTAGTGGTTCAGGAAAAAGTTCGCTCGTGCGCGGTGTGTTATTTCCTGCATTGAAGAAAGTCTTTGCAGGTGTTTCTGGCAAGCCAGGGCAGTATGATAAATTAGAAGGAGATATGCATAGGTTGAAGGCTGTTGAGTTTGTTGACCAGAACCCGATAGGTCGTTCTTCACGCAGCAATCCCGTTACCTATATCAAAGCGTATGATGATATACGCACTTTGTTCAGCAACCAGCAACTGGCAAAGTTCAGGGGTTATGGACCTGGCTATTTCTCTTTCAATGTGGAAGGCGGTCGCTGTGATGTTTGCCAGGGCGAGGGCGAAGTGCTGATTGAAATGCAGTTTATGGCTGATATTCATTTGCCCTGCGATAACTGCAACGGCAAACGCTTTAAACAGGATATTCTTGAAATCACTTTCAGGGAAAAAAACATTGCTGACATTCTTGACTTGACCGTGGAGGAAGCCATGGAATTCTTTGAAAAGAATGATGGACGCATTGCCGCACAATTGAGTCCTTTGATGGATGTTGGTTTAGGTTATGTCAAGCTCGGACAAAGTTCCAGTACATTGAGCGGGGGAGAAGCCCAGCGCATAAAACTTGCATCGTTTATAGGCAAAGGAAGAAACGCTGAGAAAACATTATTCATTTTTGACGAGCCTACCACAGGCTTGCATTTCCACGACATAAAAAAGCTGTTGAAAGCATTTGAAATGCTTCTTGAGAACGGACATTCCATCGTGATTATTGAACACAATCCCGAAGTGATTAAGTGTGCTGATTATGTGATTGACCTTGGACCGGAAGGCGGCAAACAGGGTGGCAACTTATTATTTGCAGGTACACCGGAGGAGCTTGTTAAGTGCAAAGGTTCTTACACCGGGCAGGCGCTGAAAGGGAAGGTATAATTATAGCCATTGGCTTTTAGCTTTTAGCCAATCCAGAAAAAATTTAAAGTTTAGAGGCAGCCTTTTTCAATTGCATTAACCTTTCTGTTTTCGGTGCGATTTTTTCTACTGCAAAAACAGAAGACAGGATGGCGTCCTCATGCGAACCTATATCATGCGTGTAATCACCACCAAAATAAACCCCATTGATACCCTGAACCTTTGCAAGTTCTTTCTGCAATTCATAAAACTGCGGTGTTTCGCAGGGCAACCACCAGGTGGAAACGTGATGCAGGTTTTCGGGCAAAGGATTATCAGGATTTACATAGCTGCAAAAAATATCCTCACCGGTTTTAGAGCCATGCCATATTGTTGCATAAGAATCATGCCCGTTGAAGGTAACATTCACTACCGACCAGTCTTTGCGGATGGGCGGCATCAGCGAAAGATCGGAGTGGGTGACAAGGGTAGCCTGGTAATATTTAAACCTGCTCAGTATTTCATAAGCTTTTATATAATCACTGCTGTTTTGTAAAATCATGGCTGCATCTCTTGCGCCTCCTGTAATGATTACTTTATCAAAAGTGTAGCTTGTATCTTTAGTGAAAACCTGCACGCTGTTATTTTCCCTGTTGTTTTCTATTCTCTGAACTTCAGTATTGATTATTGTCTGCGTCCTTTTCAGTGTTTTATGAACGGTGGCAATATATTTCTGTGTGCCGCCTTTCATTGTTTTCCATTTGTAATACTGCAAACCTGATGGTTTGTGATAAACAATATACTTCATCAGGGGATAGATGGAGAACTCGCTGGATTGTTTGTAGGGCGCACCCCATACACCGGTCAAAACAGGTTTTATAAAATTTTCTTTTACATTCTCTGACAAGGACAAACCGTCAATAAAGGTTTTAAAATCAGTTGATGTTTCTTTTTTCGCCACTAACTTTGCAGAGGCATTTACCACTTTGTTGAGCGCCAGCAATTCCCTGAGCGTATTTTTTTCGGTGAACATTTTCAGAATGTTCCTTCCTGTTATGGGAGGCATGCAGTTTACATGGTTCCTTTGTTTATTGTAGAAACTTAATGAAAGCGGCAGCCAGTTAAATTCAACACCAACAATATCAAGGTAGGCATTGAAGTAAGGATAAATACTTGGTGAAAACCATGCGGCTCCGTCATCAATGATATATTGCTTCCCGTTTAGTTCCACCTGCACACTGTGCGTATGCCCGCCAAGATAATCCCGCTTTTCAAAAAGTGTTATATCGTGGTCATTATCCAGCAGCCATGCGGCAGACATGCCTGCACCTCCTGTTCCTATTATTCCTATTTTCATTTACAATTGTTTGTTATTATGTTTTGATTATCTGCAAACCTAATAAATAAACAAACCGGAATCAGGAAGTAAAATGGAGACAACAAAATTAATTCATCTGATTGGTCATATTATGATTTTAATTCATCATAAAAAATGCGGGGCTGGTCTAAAATATATACATCAGCCTTAATGTTATTATAGTTTTGATGAAAAGTAATACCTGTTAATTCAGGAATTATTTAAGAAACAACAGCATTATTGAATTACCTTTTAAAGAAAAATAATTATGAAGAAAAGATTCATAACATTTTGGGATGCGCTGACATCATTTACTGATTATTTAGTATCCAACCTCTCACTCTTTATTTTGTTCGGGCTGCTTGTATTCATTATCTTCAAGGTATTGGAATTTCCTTTCTGATTCTGAGAATTTGCCGGTTGAAGATTTCTACAATCCCAGCACTTCTGTTCCCTGTTCAAATACAATATCCACAGGTATTCCAAGCCCGGAAAGTTTATCTAATTCTTTCTGCAAATCAGGTCCTATATTTCCTTTTTCTTCCATCAGTTTGGCAACGCCATCATAATCACCGTTACCTTGCAGGGTAAGTATTAAAGCTGAAAGCGAGTTCATGGCTTCCTGCATCTTTTCAAAATTCACGCGGTAGGTTCCGGTAGCATCATCGCGGGTGAAAGCACCTTTCTCAGCAAAATAATTAAAGCGCAGCATATTTGCTTTTCCGTGTGCGCTGCTGGCTCCGAAACGCACCGAACGGAAGATGCCTGCCAGGAAAGTAACATAGTTATCCATCACCTGACCTTCTTTTATCTCGCCTTTTTCAAACAGCCGGGTAACCATGTAAAGCCCTAAAATATCCGCTTTCCCTTCTTCCAGAGCAGAAGCTTTTTCTTTCAATGCTTCGCGCACTGTGCCTTTGCCGTTTATCGTTTGTTTGATGCCAAGCCCGTGAGCCACTTCATGAAACATGGTGTTACCGAAAAAAGCTTCAAAGGTGATGTGTTTGCGCTGGTCTTCTGCAATCAAAGTGTTGGCAATGGGGACAAGAATTTTATCAAACTTGGCTCTCATCGCATTTTTCAGTTGCGAACGTCTTGTTCCTTTCTTCACCTGTATTTCCTCATCATTCGGAAGGTTCACGGCTATGGTCTTGCTGCCTGCATTGCAGTCACCGGCATAGTAAACCACATCATAGGCATTGAGTTCTGAATCAGTTCCGGGGCTTTCTTTTTTATATTTTGCGTCAACAGGAAGCGAGTTTTGTAGTTCGGGAAGAAAGGAAACATAATGTTCTAAACGTTTGCTCCATTCTTTGTCCTTGATAAAAACATAAGCTTCGTTAGCTGCTTTATACCCGAAAATTTTGTCTTCATAAGTTTCTATCGGACCGATAACAATATCTATGCTGTTTTTCTTCATATCCAGCCAGGCATAATCGCTGGCAGTGTAATTATCAGTGAGCAAAGCATCAGCGCGAAGCTTTAAGTATCTTTTCAGTTCTGCATCTTCACATAGTTCTGCTGCATGTTTCAAAAGTGTACTGGCTTTCTCCACGTGCTCTTTATAAGCAACATGGTAGGGGATGGTGTATAATTCTCCTTTCTCATTCCTGCGCAGGATGGTGTAAAGGCTTTTTTTATCTGGAGCTTTCAGTGCTTCAAACTCTTCTTTGGTCATATTGGTTGGATAGAAATTTGCACCATCTGGTTTTGCTCCAATGCCCGCAACAAATGAACTGTCACCATTCAGGCGGTCCCAGGGACCATAGTTTATTTTCACTAATTCTTTTGTTGCTGAATCAGAAATAGTGGCAAGCAATGAATCCAAGTTTCCGTAAGCCTGGATTTTAAATATTTCATGCATTTCTTTTGCTGCATCAATAAAAAGTGAGATCATCTTTTTCTCATTACCACTTAGCAGACTGAGGTCTGAAGTAAGTTTTACGGGGGCATAAATTTTTAACCGTTCTGCAGGCGTGTTAGGTTTTGAAGGTTGTACCTCAGCAGGCTTTGGCGTATTAGTGCAGGAGAAAAATGTAAGCACTAAGAAGAAGACTGTAAGCAGTTTAATGTTTTTCATTTTATATAGTTTAGGTTCAGAAGAGTGCAAAGATATTCGGATAATTAAAACAAGGCAAACGGAAGAACAAAATAAAGTGTAGGGAGCTTCCCTTATACCTTATAACCCTATACCCTTATATCCTTTAGGTATTAGCTCCTACAATCAGCAGCAGCAGACCAAGAACAACTCCGCTGATTAATAATATTAAAAACAAAACAGAAGCCCAGCCTGAGAATAGCATGACCACAAGCGCCACAAGCGAGCCGCCTGCGATAACCCCGCCCAATATGGTGAAGAACGAAACATTCATGGTCTGGTTCACACCGGCAGTATTCTTAGCTGGAATGAAATTATTAATGCTGTTTTTCACACCGGATTTTATTTTAGTTCCTGTTTTTTTATTTAACAAAGGAATCTGGAAGTGTTTCTTTTTTTCTGTTGAAACAAAACTTATTGCCGGTTCATTATCATTGGCGCCTTCTTCATTAAGCCTGTCAAGGTTTGTGCATATTTCAGGCACAGGCTGACAACTTTTTTGCAGGTCGGCTGTTATTATTTCTTTGGTTTCCTGTTTTGGAATGGAGGTTACATTCTTAGTATCAGCAACAATGATTTTATTGTTTTTTCTTTCGGCAAAATCAACATGGTATCCTTTGTTGTATCTTCTTTTCTCAAACGACATCAGTTTTGAGGAACAGCCGGAGTTAACAATAATGGCAGATGAAATGAGTATAAACAGTAAAGGGTTTTTCATGCTTTTTTAATCCTGAATTTTTACAAACATAAAAAAAATAAATATACATCAGTTCACATAACTGTTAAATAACTGAATAATATTCTGCTGAATTATTTTCAACAATGATGAAATGAAGCGATGAGGCAGAAAAGACATTCTGAATATTACCACAGAATACTACTTTTGCTGCGTAAAAAAAAGAAGATCATGCACCGGTTTAAGTTTATTTCCCAGTTTGTAAAAGTAACTTTCGCGATTGTATTTATTATTGCAATGAACAGTTGCAGTGCCGATAAAAACAACGGGAATATTGAATCGTCAGATCTTGCTAACTGTACCACCATTGCTCCGAGGAATCCCAATGGTAACAGTGAGCTGGCAATACTGATGAGGGCAATGCTTGATTCCTCCTCCAGCCTGAAAGCATCAATAAAGCAAGGTAAGTTGCCTGAAAAGTTTCCTGACGCTTTTTTGAAAATACATACGGCTACACCAACTGACCCCACAGTAAAAACTCCACAGTTCGATGCATTTGCCGCCAGTTATGTTGAAGGACTGAATCAACTTTATAATTCAGCGCCTGAAGATTATGAAAGCAATTACAATAGCCTTGTTCAGCGTTGTGCAAATTGTCATCGTGCTGTTTGCCCCGGTCCTCTGAAAGCAATTAACAAGCTGTGGATTGAGGGATAGCAATGAGAAACACCACTAAACTTAACCACCTGCTGATGTTGTATGAACTTACTTTCAGCGCGGACAATGATATTCTTACCTTAATTATTGTGAACAAATCAACCGGGGAGGCAGAAAGTTTTGAGGATAAAACTTATGCCAAAGTATTGCAGAAAGCCTATTCATTCATGAAAAGGAAAATGAAAACAGAGCAAAGCGGATAAACCTTATTTTTACACCATTCCAAAAAATAAATTTGAAAGTATATCACCACATTGATGAGTTTGAGGGCAAGGGAAATGCCGTTGTTACAACCGGCACTTTTGACGGTGTTCATACCGGTCACCAGGCTATTTTAAAGCGCCTGAATGAAATTGCGGTAAAGGAAGAAGGTGAGAGCGTATTGATTACTTTCCACCCGCATCCGAGGATGGTGTTGTTCCCGGAAGATAATGACCTGAAGCTGCTCAGCACGCAGGAAGAGAAAATCAGGCTGATGAAGAAATATGGTGTTGACCATTTGATTATTCATCCCTTTACCAAAGAGTTTTCGCGCCTCACTTCACTTCAGTTTATCCGCGAAATATTGGTGAACAAAATAAAGACAAAGAAATTGGTGATTGGCTATGACCATCATTTCGGTCGTAACCGTGAAGGCAGTTTTGAACACCTGAAAGAATCAGGTCCTGTTTATGGTTTTATGGTGGAAGAAATTCCTGCGCAGGATGTGGATAATGTTGCAGTGAGTTCAACAAAAATACGACATGCGCTTTTGGCTGGTGATATAAAAACAGCAAAAGAATACCTCGGTCATGATTATACTTTGACCGGGAAAGTAATTCATGGCGAGAAAAAAGGGAGGGAGCTGGGTTTTCCCACAGCCAATATTTCAGTTGAAGACCGGCACAAATTAATTCCTGCAATTGGTATTTATGCGGTGAAAGCTGAGGCGGAAGGAAATACTTACAATGCCATGCTGTATATTGGTTTCCGCCCCACGCTGAACGGGAAATACCAAAGTATTGAAGTGAATATCTTTGATTTTGACAAAGATATTTACGGCAAACAAATCACTGTTCATTTTATTGACAGGATACGTGACGACATGAAATTTGATAAATTAGACGAATTGAAAAAACAGTTGTCGGCAGATAAGCAAAAGGCAATAAATTTGCTGAAAGAACAAGAATAATTATAGCAATGAGAAAAATATTTTGTTTACTGCTTGCCGCTAATTTCGTGCTGCTCACTGCCAGCGCACAACGCCTGCTTGATTCAACATCGCTTTCACACGAGTATGAATATAAAAGCCTGAAAGAAGCTTTGGCAAACCCTGACAGCGTTCATAAACTAACACTGAAAAGGCAAAAACTAACCACCATCCCGGAAGAAGTTTATTCTTTTCCATACCTCCAGGAATTAGATCTTACCAACAATAAAATAAAAGTGCTGCCAGCAGAAATAGCAAAGCTGAAAAACCTCAGCTACCTGAATGTTTCAAAAAACCTGCTGGAAAATTTACCAAAAGAAATAGGGGAGCTTATCAGGCTTCAGACCTTGGTGGCAAGCCAGAATGAAATCAGTTCACTGCCTGCTGAAATGGCAAAAATGGAAAAGCTTACCTACCTTGATATTTGGGGAACCAATATAAGTGAGTTCCCGGAAGAAATGGGTAAGATGAAAAACCTGAAATGGATTGACCTACGCACCATCAACATCAGCAAAGATGAGAAACAGGAAATTGAAAGGCTGTTTCCTGATGCCAAAGTCTATATCTCTGAGGGCTGCAACTGCGGACCATAATGAAATGTAATAAGTAAGATGTAAGATGTAATATTTGCATACTATCCTGCAAAGAATCTGAATATTACGATCATCCGGGGTATGGTAAGTTTTGAATCGGATAAAACGGTGGTGAGGATAATAAATAGTGGAAGTTAATTAATATTCTTTATGGTTCAATGTATAGGTGCTGTTTAAAAATAACGTTCTGCCAAAACTACATTTGCGCAATATTTTCCCCGTTTTGCCTCTTTT
>Ga0172371_10007370_pt1 | contig 15705 bp, 16 predicted proteins | sample Lak12m_FD_114543 | JGI IMG/M metagenome (GOLD analysis project Ga0172371, IMG submission 114543) | Freshwater microbial communities from Kabuno Bay, South-Kivu, Congo - kab_022012_12m | ecosystem: Environmental > Aquatic > Freshwater > Lake | place: Democratic Republic of the Congo: South-Kivu... | reverse complement strand
TTTCTTAGTTTCTTTCTTTTCCATTTTTTTAGTTTCTTCTTTTGTTTTTTGTTTTTCTTCTATTTTCTTTCCAGCTCCCTCTTCTGCTTTTTTCTTGGCTTGTTCTTTATTTGCTCCTTGAGAATAAATTTTTTCTTCTAAATCCTTAACAGCTGCTTCTGTAAAAGCAGTTAATCTTGCGCCATTTGCAAATATATCCATAATTTTCAATTCTTTAGCTTTAACAACATCAAGACCATTTATTTTTTTCTCTTCTTTATTTCCTATTACTAAAAGCATTCCTGCATTGCTCTTGTATCTTCTATTTCTTTTTTTACCCTTTCCTGCTCTTATCTCTTTATTTTGTATTGCAATATTCCACAAATCTTCTCCGAGAAGGTTTCTTAAAAATCCAAAGAACTCTTTTGTCTTTAAGTTTAGAACCTTTGATTGTAGTATTAATGGTAGTTTTAATGCTATTTTCTTGTTTTGAAGTGAAGCATATTTCTTTCCAAGTTCTTCTGAAGAAACAGTCATAGCTAAGCAAGATAACATTCCGGCTATTTTTTCTTTCTTATTGATTTTTAATTCTCTTCTCAATACTTTTGGTGGATGGGCTGTTCTTCCCCCTCTTACTCCGGGAATAACAGCAGCTACCCAAACAAATCTATCTCCCTTATCAGACATACGTTTTTTTGGATATCTTGAAAGTCCCTTTCCTCTATCAGTTTTCCATACATGTCTGTTGTGTTTGACATTTCCAGAAGCAGAAGTTTCCATTCCCTGCCATAAATAAGGTGCGTAAGGTTGTTTTGTTTCTAATTTTTCAATTTCAGCTATTTTCTGAACAATATCTAATCTAATCAGGCCATCAAAAATAGTTGTATTTAGCTCTCCTGAACTTTTGCCGTTGCTGTCAATAAGGTTTATTTTTGCCATTTTATTATCTTAATTCTATAAGCTCATATTGTTTTTTTAATTGTTTTTTTGTAGGTCTTAATGGTGCTGTAACTAATATCTGCCTTTTGCAAGGACCCTGAATGCTTCCTGCAAGAATTAGATAATCATTTTTTATTAAACCATAATTATGGAAGACCTTCTTTTTTATTGTGTCATTTTCCTCTAATTTTTTTGAAGTAACTATGTGGTTGTTATAGCATATTCTTGTAAACAACCCCATTCCTCCTGCACGAGCAACAGTAAATGGAACTCCTATTGGGTGCCAAGGACCAATGCTTCCTGGTTTTCTTTGACCTTTTTCTGCTTTATGTGATCTCAAGTCAATTCCAAATCTTTTTACTGGACCCTGAAAACCCTTGCCCTTTGTAAGTCCATGAGCATCTACAAGACCTTTTTGGAAAGAGTCTGCTATAGAAAATTCTTTTGCTAGGTTCTCTTTAATAAATGCCATTTTATCTTTTAGATTTCCAGATAAAGCTATTTCAGCCAAGTCAGGAGTTTTTTTCAATTCTGTTTTTTTGGCTTCTGAATAAACAACAACTCTTATATCCTCGTAATTTTCAATTTCTTTTTCGATTTTTTCAAGTTCCTCTTTTGTATTAATTTTTTTCTTAGGCATCTTCACAACTCTTTTAAGTTCCTTGTCAAGATTTTCATTTAAAATTTCTCGAGAGACTTTTGTGTTTTTGTATAATCTTATTGAATAAATTTTCATGGGCGGGCATTCAATAATTGTAACAGGAAGTATTACTCTTTTACCCTTCATCATTGAATCAGGAGTATTATCTTTTAAGAAAGCAGAAGCCATTCCGACTTTATAACCAATGAAACCAAGAATATTTGTTTTTTGAGAAGTAGATATTAAATTTGAAGTTTTAGTAGAATAAGATAAAATAGGAGCCCAGTTCACTCTAGGCAGAAAATTATATGACCTTTTTCTAGGCCATATCTGCATACTTCCATGTCTTGGTCCGTTTTTCCTTCCCATTTATTTTTAGTTTTATTTCTATTAAACTTATATTTTTTTATATTGTTTTCTATTTCAATCTCCGACGAAGAAATCCCTTCACTTTTTAGTGGATTTCTGAGCCTTTCCTTTTCAGGAATGCTGTCAGAAACTCTGTTGGTCGTCAGTTAGTTAAACTTTGCTAACTGGCATTTCTAGCTTTAAGCTATATAATCTCAGGGAAAAAGGGGTTTTTAAAGGTTTTTATAGGCTCTTTTCATTAGTTAAGCATGGGTTTTAAAGATAATAAGAAACACACAGAAAAATTAGCAACACCGACTACAATAATAAGTCTTGTTATTGGCCTTCTTTTTTTATCTTCTAATATTACAGGAAACGCAGTAGTTGATTTAACAACACAAATCATTGGTTTTCTTGGAGTCGGATTAATTATTATTGGTTTGGTTTCTGGATTTCTCTGGCTTAAAGCAAAAAAAGAATAGAATTTAAGCTAAGAATTCAACTTCTCTCTTATCCTTATTCCCGTCCATATCTCTAAATCTAAGGATTTTGCCTTTTCTTTGAGCTTGTTCGCGTATCTTAGCAAAATCCTTCTCATTTTTCAATTCTTGAGGAATAACTATGTCTGTAATGATAAAATCATGTTTAATTTCTATTTTCTTAAAAGAAAGTTCATCAGAAAAGAAAAAACCTTCTATTAAACTCAGGTCAGAAGTTTTTAACTTGCAAAAATCTATTTTTGCTTCAGCATTTTCTTTTTTGCTAGATGAAGCACCTTTAGCAGACTTAGGAGATTTGGGTTGAACTTTTAATTCATCTTTACCAACAGAAAAACTCAAGCCAGTAAAAGCTTTTGGAGCAGAATTTATCATCTCAAGTATTTCTTTGCCAGTCATCTCTCTATTAATCATGTATTTTCTTACACCCATTGCCATTTTCTTTTCTTCATACGAGAATCCTTGCAAGTCTAAAGCAGAAACCATTGCTCCTGTAACTAGGGTCTTGCTATTTCCAAGTTTTTCAGCAAGCAAACTAACTAATTCCCGAGCATACTCTGCAGTCGTATCTAAAGAATATACTCCAGCAGAATTCTTCATTTTAAGCATAGCTTTATCTTTAAACTCCCCCCTGGAAAACTTAGTAAACTGATTATGAACTTGCTCATCTTTAACAAGAGTTCCTTTAGCACTAAAAATCTTTTTTATAAAACACTCCATATGAGAAATTTGCTCTTTTAATTTATAAACCTTGCTCTTTTAATTAGTTAAGCAAGATTTATAAAGAATTTTTCCCTCGATTTTATATGGTAGAAAATACATTCAAAAAATACATTATTCCCGCAATAATTTTAGTGCTGGCTTTCTTAGCTTTTCTAATAATAAAACCGCTTTTCACACCAATTATTCTAGGACTTTGTCTGGCATATATCTTTAATCCAGTTTACAAGCGCCTGAATAAATGGACAAAGTCCCCTAATCTTTCTGCTTTAATAGTTATAGCTTTAACATCAATTATAATCATTGTCCCAATAATAGTCTTAATGGTTCCTGTAAGCAAGGAAATTTTAAGTATCTATAACTCAGTAAAAGATGCAGACTTCTATAACATTCTAATGAGAATAGCACCAACACTCATGAGTTCGCCCCAGTTCTCAGCAGAAGTAATTGCTGCTTCAAACACAATAAAATCATCAATATCGGGTTATATTTTTAATTTTATTCAATCAACTCTTCTGAACCTGCCCTCAATTATTTTTGGTACAATAGTCCTTTTATTCACTTTCTTCTTCGCATTAAGAGAAAGTCATCATTTCAAGAATTATTTTTCTGTTCTATTTCCTTTTCCAAAAGAATATGAAGAAAGATTCTACAGGCAATTTGAAAAAGTAACTAATTCTGTTCTCTACAGCCAATTTATGATTGGTGTTTTTCAAGCAATAATCTCTGCAATAGGTTACTATCTTCTGGGTATTCCAAATGCTCTATTGCTATCAATCTTAACCGGAATAGTAGGGGTTCTGCCTTATGTAAGTCCTTGGCTTGTTTGGATTCCAACAGATATCTTCCTTTTCATAAATGGAAATAATGAACAAGCAATAGCTCTTCTTATATTTGGATTATTTGTAATTAACTTGATTGATACTCTTCTGGGACCAAGAATAGTAGCAAATAAAACACAATTAAATCCCGCAATTGTCTTAATAGGATTTATTGGCGGAGTATATGCTTTTGGAATAATTGGAATCCTTCTTGGCCCATTAATACTTGCTTATCTCATACTTTTAATTGAGATTTATAGGGATAGGCGTTCAGAGAACAGTATAGTCTTTAAGGAAGAAGAAAAGAAACCCGCACCCTAATTAAAATTTAAAAAAGAGGAAATTATGAAATTAAATATGAACGAGCTTGACAAGAGATGCAACTTCGAGTAAAAGTTTTAAAGTTCATGGCAGGAAGGCCAATAGCAGTCTTAAATCAAACAGTAGCAAATCACATAAATGTTCATGTTGGCGAGAGAATTAATCTATCAAAGTATGCGGATAATATTGTTTCAATAGTTGATGTTTCAAAAGACCTCATAGGAAATAATGAAGTTGCGGTTTCTCAAGAAATAATAGAATCACTTAATATAAAAGAGAATGATGAAGTTGAAGTTAGTCTTGCACAAAAACCCCAAAGCACATTTTTCATAAAAAAGAAAATGGACGGAATAGCCCTGACAAAAGATGAGATTTATTCAATAATAAAAGACATTGTTGATAATGCCCTCACAGAAGCAGAAACAGCTTATTTTGTTGCAGCAGTATACAAGAATAAGATGAATCAAGCTGAAACAGAAGCACTAATCTCTTCAATGGTAACAGTAGGTAAAAGATTAAGTTTTGATGGCGTTGTTGTTGACAAGCATTCTATTGGCGGAATTGCTGCTAATCGAACTACTCCAATTATTGTTTCAATTTGTGCTGCAGCAGGCTTAGTAATGCCAAAAACCTCTTCAAGAGCAATAACAAGTGCAGCAGGAACAGCTGATGTTCTTGAGTCAATCTGCAGAGTTGAATTTACAACAGAAGAACTTAAAGCAATAGTTAAGAAAACAGGCGCGTGCATGGCTTGGAATGGTATTCTTGGACTTAGCCCAGCAGATGATAAATTAATTCAGACAGAGAGAGTTTTAGCCTTAGATCCAGAAGCACAGCTCTTGGCAAGTGTTCTTTCAAAGAAAATAGCAGTTGGAAGCAAGCACGTTTTAATTGATATTCCTTTTGGAGAAAGTGCAAAGGTTACAAAGGAAAGAGCCTCTGATTTAAAAAAGAAATTTGAATTTTTTGGAAAGCGCTTTGGACTTAACATAAAATGTGTTCTTACAAATGGAGAAGAGCCAATTGGAAATGGTATTGGCCCCCTTCTTGAGATAAGGGATGTTATAAAAGTTTTAAAACAAGATAAAGATTGCCCAAAGGATTTAGAGAGAAAAGCACTTCTACTTGCAGCAGAAATTTTTGAGTTGTGCGGTAAGACAAAAAAAGCCAATGGTTTAAGTCTTGCTAGTGAAATTCTTAAGAGCGGAAAAGCCAATCTAAAGTTTCATGAAATAGTTGAAGCTCAGCACGGAAGGGTTCCTAATCCGGGTGATATAGAGCATAAACTAGGAAAATCCAAAAAACACATTCTTGCTGATAAAGCTATAAAAATAACAAGGATTGACAACAAAAAAATAAATTCAATTGCGAGTGTAGCAGGTTCGCCAATGGACAAGGGCTCTGGTATTTATCTCTACTGTCATAAAGGAGATAAACTAAAAAAAGGAGAAAAAATTTTAACAATTTATTCTGATTCTAAAATAAGACTAGAAAATGCACTAGGATTATACAACCAACTTAAGCCAATAAACTAGATCAACTTATTTAGCTGTTAAAATTAGAGCTATTCTTAGCAGATTCAAGTTCATGCAAGTGATTTCTACCCATTTCTCTATATTTCTTTTTATCCTTGCCGTATTTTTCTATTATCTCAGAAGCATACCATCCACCAAGATGCTGAGGTATTATAACATAATCTGCTCCTGCTCTATATAAGTCAAGAGCATATCTTGGCTGTTCAGAGGTTCCAATAAATATTGGATTTATTTTTTTCTCTTTAAGCATTTCAAGTATCGCAATATTAGCACTCTCTTCTGGAATAGTTGAGATTATAACATCTGTTTTTTCTAAACCAATCTCATCTAAGAAATTTTTATCAGAAGCGTCTCCGAAAAAACAATCTATTTTCTGTTTTGAAAGTGAGATTATAACCTTAGGATTATAATCAACAACAGCAAACTTAATTTTCATTCTTTTTAGCGCTTGTAATAATTTGTAGCCAATTCTATGATAACCAAATAATATAACGTCGTAGTGTTTTTCTTGCTCTCTTAAGTTCTCTAATTTTCTGCCTTCAAATATATTCAATAGCCCTGAAAGCTTATTAAAAATATAATGTGAGTAATAAATACTATAACTGCTCAATCCAATTGTTATTATTGCAATAAGAACAGCCAAACTCATTACATCTTGGCTTAAATGTCCAAGTGTATAACCTAGTAAGACTATTATTAAAGAAAACTCTGAGATTTGTGCTATGCTCGAGCCAGCTAAGAAATTAGTTCTTTTTCTGTAGCCAAACATCTTAAGTATAGACATAACTATAAGTGGTTTTCCAATTAGTATGAAAACAGAGAAAAGCAAAGCATATTTTATCATTTCAGGACTTATTGTACCTGCTAGTCTGCTGCCAAAGAAAACAAAAAACAAAACAATAAAAAAATCACGCATTGGTTTTATCTTGCTGCCTAAGTCCAAGTTATACTTGCTAGAAGCAAGACTCATTCCTGCTATTAGTGCACCAATCTCAAGCGAGAATCCCATGTAACTAAATAGAGAAGCAAAAAGCAAGGCCCAGGATATTCCAAACAAGAATAGTGTTTCCTGGCTTTTTGCGAGAAGATTAAGAATAAATGGAAGAACATAGTGCGATATTAAGAAAACAGCTATTATAATTCCAATGCCAATTAATAATTTAAATAATATTTCGCTGGAAAAAGAACCATCGCTTATTAATGGAATAATCATAAGCATGATTGCAGCAACAAAATCCTCTATAATCAGTATTCCAAGAGCTAATCTTCCATGCAGGGTTTCAATTTCTTTTTTATCTGATAATATCTTTACAACAAGAACAGTAGAAGAAAATGCAAGTGCAGCTCCAATGTACAAGGCGCTTATATTATTAAAGCCAATTCCAATAGCAATTGCGACTCCAATTCCTCCTGTAATTATTATTTCAGCCAAGCCCGCAAAAATAGAGACTTTTCCTATTTCTTTTAAAATTTTTATATCTAAGCTTAAGCCGACAATAAAAAGTAAGAATGCAACACCTATATGCGCAAATAATTGTATAACCTCTCCTGAATTCTCTCCTATAAGATTAAGAAATAAAGGGCCTACTAAGATTCCAGCAAAAAGATAAGCAATTATTGGCGGCTGTTTAATTAACTTAGCAATAATAGTAAGCAAAGCAGAAACAGCAACAATAATACTTATTGTAATTAACACCTCTACCATTTTTATTATAATTAATTAGGATTATTTATATTTTAAATACCTTGGGGTTTTTCAGAATCTTGTTGCCAGACGCGTCTCTCAAGAGCTAGTACAATATAAGGTAGCATTTGTCCAGAAGTCATGGGTTTTTGAAGATATTGAGTATAGTGAACAGTTTCTCGAATACCATAATCCAATAAACAACCCCTATCTAAAGTAGTCATTATTATTACTGGCCCTGTTTTTTTAGCTTCTGCTAGAAATGCCTTAACTGTTTCTATTCTTCTACTATCTTCTTCAACAACTTCTCTATAGGGCTCAGCTATGACTAAATCAGGTCTTCTTGCTAAGAGATTAGCAGAAGCATCAGCGAGTGTTTCAGTTAAATCAACTTGGCATCCTCTTTCTTTTAAAATTCTAACTAATCCATCATATCCATGGGGTTCATCGTCTAATAATAATACTTTTAAATTATATAATTGACTTGCTGCTTGGTTTGCTGGTTTTGTATTTGGCATTTTATTCTGCTCCTTAATGTCTTCTTAATTGAAATCTTCTACAATTTATAACAGTGCCTGGCAAAATTCCTTCTGGGTTTGTGGTCATTAGTTTTAATTCTCTTTTTACTAATTTTTCATGCCAGTAAGGATAATTTTCACCCATTGCTCTTCTTAAACCATTATTAATTGCACACTTTCTAGTCTGAGTGCAAGCTCCGCAATAATCTTCTAAAAATCTATCAGCTTCATCAAAAGTTAAGAATTCTTGATCTTGAGACCGTCTGTATCTTGAATCATTTAATGCTATTCTTACTACTGGTACTTCATTTGGCATTTTTCTCTCCTATTATCACCAGAACTCTTTCCCAAAACTCAATTTTCAGAGTGCTTTCGAGTTTTTAAGGCTTTTGTTTTGTCACTTTAAAACCACAAAAAAGCTCTAATAAACTTTTTAAACTCGACTTTCTTATAAAAATTATGGCAATGGAACCCCTAGAAAAGAGTCAGAATCAACAACTAGCAGATTATTTTAAGAAAAATTTAGTAAAGGGCTACACACCTGACTCACTGAAATTTTCTCTAATGAAGCAAGGCTATTCAAGAACAAGTGTAGAGAAAGCTTTTGAAACAGCTAATAAGCAACTGGCTCAAAACGCACCAAAAATGGTTGAAAAACCAACTGTAACCTATACTTATGATGAAGATGAGCTAAAAAGAAAAGTTGCTTCTGATACTCAAGGAAGAGGTTTTTTCTCAAGGCTTTTTGGTTTCTTTAGAAAATAACTCTAATTTTAACAGCCCTTTTTGAAAGTCACTTTTGCATTTTCAAGGTCTATCCCACCACCATTAACATTTATAGTGTCTGGTTTTACTAAGGTAATTATTGCTCTCTCTTCTTTTTCTTTTTCAAGCCCGACTCTGTACCTGCCTAATACAGAGAATTCTAATTCATTCTGGGGTTTAGATATTACTATGAAATAGCAACAAAAAACAAGATTTAAAAAGTGAGCTTAGCTAGTTTTAGCATGGCAGAAAATAGATATTACAATTATCCATGTGTAAATCAACCTTTTTTAGGTGATTTAGATGAGGATGGAGCATATAATAAAGAATATGTAAGGATAGTTAAAAATGGAACTCCTGAGAAAATACTTGAGTTTTTAAAAGCAGAAGCTATGCCTATTGATGTAATTCCGACAGCTCCGTTAGAATATGCTGTGAGAGCAGAAGGAAATATTTATACTTATCCTGTTTCACCCCTTGTTCCGACGAGTACTGGTGGAAATAGAATTTATTTTGAATATGGCTCGCATGATGGTTTTCTTAATCTTATTTCTTGCAACAGAAAGCTTAGGAATCTACATGTTTATGAGAAAGGAGTAACTGATGTTTTAAGGATGGGATCGCTTGGAGTACTTCCTTGGGATATTAGCTCGAGATTTAGCGCTTATGATTTAGATAGTGCCGGAAATATATGCAGAATTTATTTGTTTAATTATGATGCTTTGACTGTAGGTTTTAGAAATCAGAAAACTGATTTGGTTGTTCCTCCTTTTGCAACTACAGATACAGATAAAGAAGTTTGTGGTATTTGTGCTAGTCGTGTTAATCTTCAGGTTGGCCCTGTAGTTAATCTTAATATAGTGAATGGAACTATTGATCATTGTGTTGTTAGCGAGGAACTAGCTCGGCTAGCTCCGAGCAATAAAAAAGCAGTTATTACTCCTGCCGAGTCTGAGCAGGGAAGGAAGTCTGAAACAGGAAGCAAGTCAGAAGAAGGAAAAATAAAATAAAAACCAATAAAATGCAAAACATAATTCGTTCGCTTGAAGATAAGCTTGGAAGAGTTGAGTTAGTGCAAGATGAGCAAGATTTCTTTTGGATACAAGAAGGTCAGAGAGTTTCCAGAAAAGAACAGGAAGCTCTTTTTAAGAAATATAATCCTAATCTAAGTAACTGTCTAAGACAGCTAAGAGACTATGATAGTCAAGGTATAAGGCAGTTTCAACTAGCGAGAATTCTTCAAACAGAGCCCAATTCACTAAGGGCGTATTTATTGGCTCATAGGCCTGAATTATATCCTGGAAAATTAAAACCAATACAAATAGAATGTGCTTATATTTTGCTTGGTGATTTTATGCCTATTATTGAAGAATGGAAAACAGCTAAACAAGTCGCAGATGCTTTAGATATAAGTACTTCTGTTGTAACAAGGTATTGCAGAAGAAGAGATATTGAAGCAAGGCGTATTAAGAAGAGGCAAAGAATTTCTTCTCTTGGGGTTAAACAATTAAGAGGGGTTTTAGGAATTACTCATCCTTCAATTAGGGCTTGGAAAAATACTAATTATGCTGCACGAAGATTAGACAGCCCTCGTTGCACTATAACTTTGCATTGCCAAAGAGGCACTATTCGTGCAGAAAAATATAAAGGAAAATGGATGATTCCAGAAGAAGAAATTAATAAATTAAGAAATATTCTAGAAAAAAGAGAGCCTTATTTTGATTTTTGCAGAAAAACTTATTATTCAGTTAGTTCTATAGCAAAATATGCTTCAGAAAAAAGGGGAATTACAGACCCAAGAAAAATTTGGTTGCTTGAACAAAGAATTCGCCATTTGATACAGTTTTATCCAGAAGTTGTACCATGTCTATTAAAAAATAATACCCATTATGTTGATGAACACACGCGAGATTTTTTAAGCGATTTATTAAGGCAAGGCGAGGCAGTTAGATTGCTTGGCACTGATTGGAAAGAGTTTATAAGATATATGCGTAATGGTCTTTTGGACAAAGTCCAAATTGGTCCAACCAGATGGACAACCTATTCTTCTGTTATGAGTCTAAAAGCTCAGCGAGATAGAGATAGACCACAATTAAATCAGGCACAGCCTGAACAGCGAGCACAGCCAGAACAGGGAAATCCCTGAAAAGATAAGATGTTAGTATTGGTATTGAGTAGTAAACAATGTTTATATATAGTTTTTTCTTGTAGTTATGATAATAATAGTAAAGATAATTAGTTAAGCTAAAATTATTATTGAAAGGAGGTGATAAAATGAAATATTTAATCAGTTTAGCATTAATTGCTATGCTTTTTGTTATGGTTTCTGGTTTTATTGGGGCTGATGTTGATCAATCTACAAGTGTAACGGTCTTGTCAGATTTAACATTACTTCCTACTCCAAATCCCCTGTTGTTCGGAACATTATATCCGGGTATAAATAGCGTTCAATCAGTTACATTAACCCCGGGCAACTCCAGTTTATCTGTTTCGGTTAATATAACTGGCGATCCTCTTATGCAGAGTATAGAAGCAGATTTTGGCACAGGATATGTTTTGTATTCAGGTCAGAATATTATTTTAATGAATAACAGTCCTATAACTTTTAATACAAGGTTATCTATCCCATCAGGTACGAAGCAAGGAACTTATAATGGGATAATAGTATATTATGTAATGGAAGCAGTATAGAAAAATTTTTATTTTTATTTTTTTATCTTTAAAGAATAAAAGGCGAATAAAATGAAAAATCAAATGAAATTCATAAATATAGTAGTAGTGCTTATAATTCTTTTAAGCTTAGTTGGCGCTTCTTTAAATCTAAATCCAACAAAAATTTATCTTAGTCTGAATCCCAATGAAGAAAATTGTCAGAAAATATTTCTTTCATCACAAAACTACACAGGAACTATAAAGGTAAGAGATATATGGACTAATAATCTTAGTGAGTCTAATCTAAATAAATATACTCTTAGTGCAAATGACCTGGGAGTAACAATTAATTATCCAAAACAATTTGATAATTTTAAAGATAGTCAGGAAGTAGAAGTTTGTTTGAGTTCAATTAATTCTGGAAATTATAGGGGGGCATTAATATTTACACCTCAATCAAATACTAATGTTATTGTTGAGATTGGAACATGGTTATTCTTAAATGTTTCAGGCAGCAATCCGGAAATAACCAACACTCAGCAAACCACTGAAGAAACTCAGATAAATACAATCCAAACAGATAAAGCAAACCCAAGCCCATCAAGCATAACAGGAAATGTTGTTTCAGAGGGAAAAGAGACAAGTAATTCTGGAAGAATTATATTTTGGGCTATAGTAGTTATAATTGCTGTAATTCTTCTGTCGCTTGTAATTTATTATATAAAAAGGAGAATTAGATGGCAAAGATATGGTTATTAATAGTGGCTGGCATTATGCTTCTTAGTTTTGTCATAGCTGGAAATGCTTCGCAGAATGTTACAGTTACTGTTGTTCCGGGCATAATGAATGTATTTTCTCCAATAGATAATTATGTTTATCAAATAAATCGGGTTCCCGTTAATGTTACAGTGGATATAGGTGCAATTAATGTTACAAATCTTTGGATTATGGAAGGAAAAGATAAAAGTTTGCTCTGCTCTAAATGCAAAAATTATTTTGGCTATAAATATTTTGCAGATGGGAGCCATTCTATAATTATTAAAGCAGATTTTGCAAATAAAGAATCTATACAACAAACAATTAATTTTGAAGTTGATTCTTCCTCATATATTTACATAATTAAAAATGGTGTTTTAAAGAAGGCAGCAATACAAGATATAATTAATTATTTGTTTAATTATAATTTTACAATAGTTCATAAAAATGAATTGGCTCCTGAAGATTCTTGTTCTGTTAGAGCCAATAAGGGAAATGCTAATGTTAATTCAATTAGTTTTGGAAGTAGAAATAATATAAACTTTTATTATGTAAATAAAATAGAACAAGGGCAAGTCGAATTGAGCATGCAGAATGACAGGAAATATTTATCCTATAAATATAAAATCATCAATATTTCAGAAAATTCCCAAGACTATCTTAGAGTTTTAGCTTCTGATAGAAATAATAAGCAAGCAGTAATAGAACTTGATAAAAAAAATAAGAAAGTAAATGTAAATAGTATTAATTTTTCAATTGATAATATGAGTGTTACATTTATATCTGGATGCAGTGAGCAAAAAAAGAGTTTTTGGTTCTTACAAAATAATGGAAATCTTAATAAAAATATAGATGAAATGAGGCAAATATTAAATGATAATCCTATATTTCTTAGAAATTATGGTAATCTAGACTTTTTATTCTCTAGATTATGGAAGTTAAGGCTTTTGTTTGGTAATTATTAAATTTTTAAACCTTTCTCTTGCCAATTATCTCTTGAGTATGCCATTTTGTTTTTTGTTGTTATGCAGCCCTTATTGGGGGTAATGGGCTTGCAAATAGTCAAGTTTAAATAGATTTCATAATAAAAATTATTATGATAAAATGGATTGTTTTTGATTTGGGAAGAGTAGTTATAAACGAAAATTGGGGTGCTATAAATAAAGATTTTATGGAGAAGTATGGCATTTCTACATTTATGAGAAGCCAATATGACAGAGACGTTCAAAATATTTATGATGAAGTAATAGCTGGAAAAAGAGATATGATAGACGTTTTTAAAAAGATAATAGAGATAAAAAATAAAAATTTAGATCCAAAAGAATTAACTGCGTTTTACCAAGAATCTTATGGTAAAAATAAAGGATTAAACCAGGAGTTAATTAATATTATAAGAGAATTAAGAAAGAAATATAAGTTGGCATGTTTAACAGATACAATTCTAATTCATTATGAAGATCATAGAAAGGGCGGTTTATTAAATGAATTTGATAAGCCCTTTGGTTCACATGAACTTGGCGGAAGAAAGAGAGACGGAACAGTCTTTAAGGCTCTGATAAAGAAGTTGGGTTGTAAAGCCAATGAAATTCTTTTTATTGATGATGGCCAGGATAATGTGGATGCTGCTATTGCAAAAGGCATAAAAGCAATCCAATTTAAAGATAATCAGCAGTTATTACAAGAGCTAAAAAAATTTATTTCTATTTGATAAGATATAAGACCTTAAAGGAAAAAACTTCTAATCTAGTATAGAAGGCTATTTCACAAGCCTTTTATAGAATTCTTATCTATTGAATACATGGGTATATTAGACTTATTTAGAAAAATAAAGAAAGATATTGAAAGAGAACAAGAAAGAAACAAACAAGAAGGTGAAGAGCAAGTAATAAAAATTAAAGATATAAAACCAGTTTTAGAAGAGAAAAAACAAGAATACTATTCTAAGCAAGGAGATTTAATCAAAGCTATAAAAGAAAATTTAGATAATACTTTAATTAAATTAAAAGAAAAGTACAAGTCTCTAGAATCAATTAATATAAGTAATAAAAGAGAAACTGAAAGGCTAAAAGATCTTGTAAATGAAAATCTTGCAGAATATAGCAACTATCTTAGTAATCTTATAACTCTGCTCGATTCCTTTGATTATAAAAACAAAGATTTAGAGCAAGTAATACTAGAGTTAAATAAAATACTTGGTGAGTTTCAAAAAAGATCTGGCCCAAGTTATGAAAGAGCTACAATACTTATAGGAAAAGAACTTGGAGATATAAGAGACACCCTAAATATGTTTTTCAGGAAAATTAGTGCTATTGAAAAACAGAGTGCGAGTCTTATATCAACAAAACACATTGTTAATGATATAGAAAAAAAGCTTCAAGAAATAAGCAAGTTTGATAAAGAAATTGAAGAATTTTCTGAAGAGATTAAAAAAATTGAGAAAAAAGCAGAAGAGCTTGAGAAAAACAAGAAAGAAACAGAGGAAGAAATTCTAGGAAAGAAAGAATCTGAAGATTATAAGAAAGAGCAGATATTAAAAAGTGAAGCAAAAGAAAAAAGAGATAATCTAGAAAAGGATTTAATGAAAATAAGAAGCCAAATAGATTTTAAAGCTCTTGAAAAAATATACCATAGCAGTGAAAAAAAGATGAGCCTATTAAAAAGCTACCAAAAAGATTTCAGGCAAATTATAGAAAAACCAGAAAGCGATGAGACTCGTATTGGATTTCTAAATATCTTAGCAGAAAAAGATAGTAATCAGGAGGAAGCCATAGAAAAGGAGATAAGAGATATAAGAAAAGAGTTTGAGAATATTACAGAGCTTCTTTCAAAGCAAGATAGCTTAAAGTCTTTTCATAATAAGATAAACCATATTTCTAATGAACTCCTAGCGATAAACTCTGAAAAAGAAAAATCTTTCAGAAGAATAGCAACAATAAAGAAATCTATTGATTCAGTTAATGAGGATATATTAAGCAATCTTGAGAAGTTAGGGTTGGCAGTGGAAGGTTAGATTTTTATAGTTAAGTATCATATTGGATTTATGGAAACACTTAATTCTGAAACCGCCAAGAAATTTGCATTTGAATCTTTTAAAAGTGCTAAAATTCCTTCAATTGAGAAGAAATTTCTTAAAATGCATAGTTTGGGTGTTGTAAAAACTAGTTTAAAACTTGCAAAACTTTCTAAGAATAAGAATCTTGACCTAAAATCTCTAGAAATAGCTGGCTTACTGCATGATGTTGGAAGAACTATTCAAATAGAGCATCATGCAGACCTAAGTATTAAACTTTCTGAAGAAAAATTTGGAAAATTAAATCCAATAGTATTTGACTGTATTAAAAATCACGGAAATTCTAAATCGCCTGAAACACAAGAAGGAAGAATAATGCAACTTGCAGATAAGCTTTCAATAGCTAATGATTTTAATTTATATAAATTATTATTTAAAAAAGAGAAGTATAAGCCCGAGAGTTTAGATATGTTTAAAATGGTTTTTGATCATCTTATTGAGATATTAAAAAGATATAATT
>Ga0172371_10007369_pt1 | contig 15706 bp, 14 predicted proteins | sample Lak12m_FD_114543 | JGI IMG/M metagenome (GOLD analysis project Ga0172371, IMG submission 114543) | Freshwater microbial communities from Kabuno Bay, South-Kivu, Congo - kab_022012_12m | ecosystem: Environmental > Aquatic > Freshwater > Lake | place: Democratic Republic of the Congo: South-Kivu... | reverse complement strand
GGGCATTTGCCAGACCGAGCTTTGCCTGTTCCTTTTTGTATAGTTCGATGGCGTTATCGTAGTGTTGTCGTGCCGCCTCGATGTTTCCCAGTCGATTCTCCAAATCACCGAGAAGTTTTTTTGATAATGAATCATCTAGAAGATCATTAATGAATCGTAATATGGAGATGCCTGCCAAGATGTTGAATTGATAAACATTTCGAAGTTGTAGATGCAGTTTATTTACTAAGATATGCTCCAAGGTTCCCGCTTTGCGGTCAATGTCGAGTAGTTGTAATATTGCCCACAATTGTTGGGTGCATTTTGCCCGCGTTTGGGTAACTTTTTCATCGCTGGCTATATCTGAAGCGTTGCGGGATAGTTCTATAAAGTATTCGTAGGCTAATTTGCGGGTGTCGTTCCAAACAAAAGCGTCCTTTGCCGTTGCATTCGTAGTGATGGCTTCCAGAGCATAGCGGGCAAAGGGGGGTAACATGGTTATCTCATTATCCCTACTAAAGGTAAGAATATGGTGTTCAGCGAGCGCAAGACGAGCCCGTGGATATTTGCTGATTTGTTCCCAGAGATTCAGGGTTTCTTCATCAAAACCATCTGGTGGGAAAAGTGCTGCAAATTGCCAAAGGTTTAGGGCTCCCGCTTCCTTGGCAAGCAACTTTACGGTGATGGCAAAAGAAATTTCTAAGCTCTCTATTCTTTCCGTAGCGTTGCGAAATGTGGCAAGCGCCGTTCCTTCTTCCTTCCATACTTGTTGCAGTCTTTGCCAACTATACGCCCGTCCCAATCTGGATATCAGCGTAATGCTGAGGGCATGGCAGCCGAGTTCTTTGGCACAAAAATCTCTGAGTTCGATGTGATCTGGTTGGCTGCTTCCCGTCCAGCATTTTTCAAAGAGTTTCACAGCGCTATCCGTATCCAAATGGTATATTGGGAAAGCCCTACCCAAGACACCATCCAAGGGCACGCGGGAAGAGGCGAGAAGGCGTATGGAAGGAAGCTGCGCGAGATTCTTTAGGAGGCGCCTCCCCTCGTTGGTTTCTGCAACAACTTCGAGATTATCCAGGTAGTAAATGCCAGAGGGAAGATAGGCACGAAGCTGTTCGACATCCAAGATTTTTGCAATTGTTTCAGGGGAAAGACCAACGGCTTTTCCAATTGCCTCGAACAAATATCGGGAATCCGCATTGTCGCTGACTTGAATCCAAAAGACGCTTGTTTTAGGGTTGCTCTCCAACCAGCGCTTTAGGGCTGCTTTACATACTTCCGTTTTGCCTATCCCCCCGCTGCCGGTGATATGGCTGCAAAGCGCCGCGCTTTGCTCCGTTCCGTTCAAAAACTCCATCACTTTGGCAATCTCTGCCTCACGGCCAATCACAAAGCCTTCTCGTGGTTGTAAGCGGGGGTCGTTACTTCCCGATATTTTGCCAGGCAGCTGGGGTTGCTTGGGCTCGGTCTTTCGAGATGTTTTGCTTGGAGCGCGGAGTAACTCGAGGATGCGGTCATTTCCCGATGGGAAGTGATGGTTGTTATACCAGGGAACGAAAATATCCGGCACATGCTCGATGCGACCATCATCGGGAAGAATGGGATAGAATTTGTCATTTTGGCAATGATCTTCATATAGTTTCTTCGTAATAATAGCGCCTTCGAAGGTTGCTCCGTATCCTTTGCCTTGGGGGAGTTCGCGCTTTTCGAAATAGTTTTTGTAATGTTCGGTGCAGACCATCAATACGCAATCGGCATCCTCGATACTGTGCTGCATCCAAACATACCATCCCTTATCGGGAGGGCGATCCTTGTATTGATGATCGCTAATTACCTCTACACCATTTTCAGCGAGCCATTTGGCTAATTTTTCTACCTCATCGTTTAAACCTTCCTCTTGTGCATAACTAATGAAAACCCGTGGCTTTACTTTAGGAGTGTTCGAGGGCATCGAGGTATTATTTCCTCTCTAGTTTTAATTGTTCGAAAACATTGGTGAATAGGCAACTAAATATAACAAATTCGCGTAATGGATGGAAGAAAAATCATGTTTCCGTCGGGAAACACATAGCCCTTCGGGCACCCCTCCCCAGGAGGGGAATTAAATTGGCATATCGATGTGCTTGCCCTGGACGAAGGTGAGGGGGATGCTAGCGAATGAAAAATCTTGAAGGGATAAAGACAAAGAGAAAAACAAAGATTTCTCGCTGCACTCGAAATGATATGGTGGGAATTCAAAATGCTGAACATCTACAAGATGTTTATAGGAATTTAGAGGGAGTAGATTTCTTCGCCGAGGATTTTTATCCAATTACTTTCCAAGATATCCATTGCCTTTTCGATGTTATCGACGCCGAGGATGGCTATCGTTTCTTCACCGAAGCGGTTGATGGTTGTGTAGAGATAATGGATATTGATGCCGTTGGCGGCAAATGGCTTGAGGATGGCGTTCATCCCCGTTGGATGCAGCGGCACCTCGACGGCAATGACTGGAGAAACCTCGAAGCGAAAACGAAAACTCTCCAAGACTACCGCCGCTCGTTCGGGTTCATTGACCACCATACGAATGGTGCTATTCTTGTCCGTGCTTGCCGTGAGGATTGCTTTGGGGGTAATATCTTCTTTGTCCAGCACTTCGCTGAGATGTGCCAAGGCGCCGGGGACATTATCGAGCTGAACCGATATTTGTTTGATAACCATGTTGAACTCATTCCTACTTATTATATGTTGCTTCGAAAGTGCGGATGTTGGCTTCCAGAACGCTTTTCTTTTTTTTTGCCAGCAATTCCCTCAGCCCTTCTAAAAAATTTTCTTTGGAAACCACTTTTGTCTCCCGTAGAAACTCCCCTAACATGGCAATATTCGCCATCTGGGCGCTTCCAAATTCCTCGGCGATTCGGACACAATCCACTTTGACTATTCGCACATCGTTTCGCACCGGTTCGACATTGACCATAGAAGAGTTGATAAAAATAATGCCGTTGCGTGCCACGCGATTTTGAAAGACGAACAAAGAAGGAATATTCATGACCACCAAATAATCGGGTGTGGAAGCGATTGGGGAGGCTATCTCTTCTTGGCTCACACATACCGTGCAATTGGCGGTGCCACCGCGCATTTCCGCCCCGTAGGAGGGGAGGAAGGTAACATTATAACCCGCATGCATCGCTCCGCGGGCAAGGCCGTAGCCCATCATCAAGACACCCTGCCCACCGAAACCAGAGAATATCGTTTTGCTACTGCTCATTGCTACCACTACTTCCCTTCGCACTCGCCTTTATGTCCTTCAAAACCCCTGGTGGGAAATTGGTAGCCATCTTTTCTTCCACGAATTTTAAAGAATCCAAAGGAGTCAACTTCCAATTGGTAGGACAAGGAGAAAGAACCTCCACCATCGTAAAACCAAGCCCTTCGCGCTGATATTCGAAAGCCTTGCGAATTGCCCGCTTCGTTCTCAAAATGCTTGCCGGCGAGGTAACTAGGCAACGCTCGATGTAAGCGCTTCCTGGCATGAGCGCCAGAGCTTCGCTAATTTTGGTCGGATAACCTTCGCTTTGCGGGTTCCTTCCCAGCGGCGAGGTGGTGGTCTTCTGCCCGAGCATCGTGGTGGGCGCCATTTGTCCTCCCGTCATCCCATAGACGGAATTGTTGATAAAAATTATAGTTATGTTTTCCCCTCTACTCGCGGCATGGAAGCTTTCGGCAGTTCCTATCGCCGCCAGATCGCCATCTCCTTGGTAGGAAAAAACAATTCTATCGGGTAGCATCCGTTTGATGCCCGTTGCCAAGGCTGGTCCCCTGCCATGCGGGGCTTCCTGCATATCGATATCGAGATAAAAATAAGCAAGAACGGCACAACCAGCAGGAGGAACACCAATTGTTATGCCGCGAATCCCCATTTCATCGAACAACTCGCACATAATTTTATGAACTATAGAATGACCGCAGCCGGGGCAGTAGTGGGTATAAACCTTCTTCAGGCTCAACGGTCTTCGATAGATGTTCTTTTCTCCAGACATAGTTTCTTCTGTTCCTTCTTGTGTCCCTAGTAGTGCTTGAAGTCTCTCTTTTTATCGGCAAGCCGTCGGGCAACGACATTTGCCAATTCTAGAGGCGGAGGGGTGGTGCCGCCGGGACGACCGTAAAAATCAATTTCCGCCCTACCTTGCAAAGCAAGGCGGACATCTTCCAGCATCTGTCCTGTGTTCAACTCAAAAACCAAAAACTTCCTTATGCCACTTTCTGCCATTTTTTGGAGTTCACTCTCTGGAAAGGGCCAAAGGGTTATGGGACGGAATATACCAACTTTAAAGCCATTGTCGCGGAGCCTTTTGATGGCGCCTTTAGCTATCCTTGCGGCTGTTCCATAGGCAATAATAACCGCTTGTGCATCTTCGACATCTTCATATGCACAACGGGTTTCTTTTTGGGTTATCACATTGTATTTACGAAAAAGCTTCCAGTTATGGGCTTCCATATCGGCAGCGGGGAGGATCAATCCCCTGATGAACTTGCTTTTGCCTTCGCCGGCGCCTTTTATGGTGTATTCTTCCCGATATTGTCTCGGCTTAGGTTCACGAAAGACGACGGGTTCCATCATCTGTCCCATCATTCCATCCGCCAAGATCATCACCGGTGAGCGGTATTTGTCGGCAAGATCAAAGGCTTCCATCGTGCAATCAGCAAGCTCTTGCGCTCTGCCGGGCGCCAAAACAATCGTGCGATAATCGCCGTGACCACCACCACGGGTAGCCTGAAAATAATCTCCTTGCGAGGGAAGAATGTTTCCCAAGCCGGGACCACCGCGCATGATGTTGACGATAACACCCGGCAATTCACAAGCTGCCATAGAGGAAATACCCTCTTGCTTTAGGGAAATTCCCGGTCCTGACGAAGAAGTCATCACCCGTGCTCCCGCCGCACTCGCTCCGGCGATCATGTTGATGGCGGCAATCTCGCTTTCTGATTGAATAAAAACTCCGCCTTCGACACGGCTTATATTTTCCGCCATGTATTCGGTTATTTCATTTTGAGGGGTAATCGGATAACCAGCATAAAAGCGACAACCCGCGCGGATTGCCGCCTCGCCGATGATCATATTGCCCTGCATCAAGAATCTCTTACTCACAAAACACCTCTATTGCGGCATCCGGGCACACGATTGCACAAAGGCCACAGGCGTTACACCTGCCATCGCCGACAAAGAGAACCGGACGGTAGCCCTTTTCGTTATAATCTTTTCCGGGGATTATTTGCTCGTTTTTACAAACAGAGAGACAATAGTGACATTCCTTGCAGAAAAACTGGTCTATTTTTATGTGTCCTTTTTTAGTTGCCATATCCTCATCTATCCAATCAAGGGCGCCGCGCTTCACACAACGGGGGGGAAAAGTCAATGTGAAATCCGCGCCCTGTTGTAGCCAAGCAAAAATGTCCTGTTTGATTGCCAAGCAAAAATATCCTTCAATTGTCTAGGGAGGGTGTCAATGAGAGAGGACACGGGAAAGCAGGGAGGGAAATGATGATATGGCATTGTAATTGAGGGCTAAGGGCGCAATTCATTGCGCTCACCAGTGAGGTTGCTGGTTAGTCATCTATATTCTTCTATCCCGAAATTTCTCCATGCATTCCTTGGAACAGAAGTAATAGGTTTTACCGTTTTTTTTCAGCTTGACCCCCGTTTGGGCGGAAAAATATCTTCCACATACCGGATCTCTCAACAAATCTTCTACCGATGCTGTTTTGGCGCTGGCGATATTGGCGCGTTGTTTGACTCTGGTAACAAATAACACCGCTTTGTAGGCAAAATACAGAAACAAAAGGGTAAAGGCTGTTTTAATGATTCCCACTTTCTATCCTCTCCACTTGGTGTTTATCTTCAAGGCTTGTTAATATCTCTGCCATTGTTTTTCCCAAAAGGGGGTGTTCGATTTCAGGAGCAATATCACAAAAAGGCTCTAAGACGAAGCGCCGCTCATGCAGGTGCGGGTGCGGGAGGAGCAAATAATCTTCATCGGTGATGAGCATATTGTATAAGAGAATGTCTAAATCGATCAGGCGCGCTCGATAATTATGTTCCCCTCGCCCTCGCCGTTTTTCGCGCCTTCCCATAGCATTTTCTATATTCTGGAGCCTACCTAGCAAGCGTGCCGGTGCCAGGCTTGTCGAAACTCTCAAGACGCAGTTGATGAACCATTCGGTGCTCACAAATCCCACTGGTTCACTGCGATAAAAGGGGGATACTTCCATTATGCGCACACCATCTAATTTCCCTATCCTTGCGAGTGCCTCACACACCTGTGTGGCGGGGTCTTTTTGGTTGGAACCAACGCCAATGAAGCAATCCGCAGCGGGAAATACCATTCGGGAATCCTGCCTTGTTTAGCCTTTTAATCCCAACACATCTTGCATGTCGTATAAGCCGTTATTTTTGGTAACTATCCACTGGGCGGCGCGGAGGGCACCACGGGCAAAATTATCCCGGCTATGGGCACGATGGATGAATTCCAGCCGTTCCGAGCCACCGGCAAAGAGAACCAGATGCTCGCCGACGATATCACCAGCGCGTATGGTTTGGATGCCGATTTCCTTCTTGCTACGCTCGCCGATCATCCCTTTTCTTTCATAAACGCCAACCTCATCGAGATTGCGCGCCAGGGCAGTGGCGATGATCTGTGCCATTCGCATTGCCGTGCCGCTGGGAGCGTCTTTCTTGAGATTGTGATGGGTTTCGACGATTTCCACATCGTAGTCATCACCAAGGATACCCGCGACTGTTTCTAGCACCTTGAACAGCAAATTGACGCCGACGCTCATATTGGGGGAAAGCACACATCTTACTTTTTCCGCTTGCTTTTCGATAGCCGCAATTTCCTCGCTGCTAAATCCAGTCGAACCAATGACAATTGCCTTGCCTGTCGCTGCGGCGAGTTCGACATGTTCTAAAGCAGCGCTGTGATGGGTAAAATCGATAACCACATCTCCTTTAGGGAAGCCTGCGGCTAGATTGTCGCCAATGATTATACCGTTTCTGCCGATTCCCGCCACTTCACCCGCATCCTTGCCGATAGTCGGGTGTCCAGCTTTTTCCAAAGCTGCGCCTAGTTCGATAACATCGCTTTGGGCAATCATGGTGATGATCCTGCCGCCCATTCTACCTCCTGCCCCTAAAACGACCGCTTTTAACATTAGCGCGCCTCCTTCTTCCTTAGATTAGAGCAAGCCATAATCACTCATTGCTTTTTTGAGCTTCTCTAGGTTGTTGTTAGCGAGTTTGCAAAGGGGCAAGCGTACCTCCGCGCTGCTGATCTTTCCCATTAATTCCAGCGCGGTTTTTACCGGTGTTGGATTCGTTTCGATGAACATGGCATCGATTAGAGGAGATATTTTGAAATGCAGCTCTTTCGCCTTTTCTAGATCACCGGCAAAGAAGGCATCCGTTAGCGCCGCCATAGCATCGGGAACGATGTTGGAGACCACGGAGATTACACCACTGCCGCCCAAAGCCAACAGCGGTAAAGTGAAAGCATCGTCGCCCGAGAGCACACAGAATTCCCGCCCACAATCGCGGATAACATCGCTCATCTGCTTGATAGAACCAGAAGCCTCTTTTACGCCGACGATATTGCCGATTTTCGCCATTCTTGCGAGGGTAGGGGTTTCGATATTTACCGCAGTGCGCCCTTGAATGTTATAAACGATAATCGGAATTGGTGCCGCTTCGGCAACCGCCTTGTAGTGTTGATATAAACCCTCTTGAGAAGGCTTGTTGTAGTAAGGGGCAACGACAAGCGCCGCATCCGCACCGACTTGATAGGCGTGCTTGGTAAAATGAATAGCCTCATCGGTGGAGTTGGAGCCTGTCCCCGCGATTACGGGAACCCTCTTTTTTACCGCATCGACGGTGATTTCAACGACCCGATCATGTTCTTCGTAAGAAAGGGTAGGAGATTCACCAGTGGTGCCGCAGGGAACGATACCATCGGTGCCATTGGCGATTTGGAACTCTATTAATTCACACAATGCCTTTTCATCGACCTGCCCATTCTTGAAAGGGGTTACGATGGCAACAATTGCTCCTTTGAACATTATAAAACCTCCCTTATTTTTCTTTCACTAGTGTTTTTGGTATTTTTTCCAATCTACTGAGATCGGCATACGCTTCACGCTTTCTAATCACATGCGCCTTTTTACCAATTACGAGCACCTCCGGGATACGGGGGCGAGAGTTGTAGTTCGATGACATCGTGAAACCATATGCCCCAGCGCTCATCACCGCCAACAAATCCCCACGCTCCGGAAGTTGTAAGCAGCGCCCCCTTGCCAGATAATCCCCTGTTTCACAAATGGGACCAACGATATCGGCGGTAATGAGTTTTCTACTCGAAAGCCGCACTGGCTCTATGGCATGGAAAGCCTCGTAAAAACTAGGTCGAATCAAATCGTTCATAGCCGCATCCACAACGATGAAATTCTTGCCTTGATTAGTCTTGGTATAGAGCACTTTGGTTACCAGTATTCCCGCGTTGCCAACCAACACCCTGCCCGGTTCGAAGAGAAGCGTAACATCCAAATCCTTCAGTTCTTCGATTATCGCGTTGGCGTAAGCCGTTAATGATGGTGGTTCCTCGTCGAGATAAGTGATGCCCAAGCCGCCCCCCATATCGAGATACTCGATGGCGATGCCTACCTGTCGAAGGTTGCCTATTAGCACTTTAATGCGCTTCAAAGCGTCGATAAACGGCTCGATTTTTGTCAATTGAGAGCCAATATGGCAGCTCATACCAATTGCCTCGACATTTTCTAGCTCTCGAGCGCGTTGATAGTGCCGAGGGGCTTCCTTTATATCCAAGCCAAATTTATTCTCTTTCAAACCTGTGGATATTTTCGGATGTGTTTGGGGATCGACATCGGGATTTATACGCAAGGCAATCGCGGGTTTCTTGCCCAATCTTCCTGCGCTATCGTTTAGCAGTTCCAATTCCTGCGCTGATTCCACATTGAACATCAAAATCCCTTCTTTGATGGCATATTCTATCTCAGCGCTTGTTTTCCCCACGCCAGAATAAACTATCTTAGAAGGGGGAATGCCCGCTTGTAAGGAGCGGAACAACTCGCCGCCGGAAACAATATCCGCGCCCGCGCCGAGCTGGGCGAAGGTGCGTAAGATGGCAATGTTAGAGTTTGCCTTTACCGCGTAGCAAACGAGATGCCGCTTTTTAGCGAAGGCTTCATCGAAAACCCGATAGTGCCGTTCTAAAGTGGCGTGGCTATAGAGGTAAAACGGTGTGCCGATGTGTTGAGCAATTTTCCCGACACTTATACCCTCGCAGAATAGTTCATCGTTTCTGTATTGAAAGAAATGCACTCCTTTTCCCCTGTTCTTATACAATTTTTTCCCTCTTGGGAGCGCCGGTGGTATCAATCCCCGCAACATCCCTTTACATGGATATCTTCAACTTTTTGCCAAACTGTTTTCCCTTTGCTTTTCGCAAGTTCATAATAATTTATCGAACTATCATCCTCTTTGGAAGAGGCAAGAGCAAGTGCCTATTCAAGAAAGCCGATAAGGAAGGCTTCTAGCGGAGGACTTGCGTCATTGCTGTGGGCACATAACGGTTACCCCGGTCGTCATAAACTACGAGTTTGTAAGTGTATAAAACCCCCTTCGGGGTGTTGGCATCGATGTAACAAAGCCTTCTGCCAGATTTTTCCATAGCCTCCAACTCTTCTCTTTTGAATTCATTGATTATAACAAAGGAATTGTCATTTTCGTTACTCTCCGTTTTACCAATATTGGTACTGGCGGGAGTGAGAGAACTCGAAAGCATAACGAGTTTTTCTTCCCGTTCTGTTTTGGTAACGGGGGAAGCTTTTCTCGACAATTGCACCCTTGTTATCTTTATTTTGCTATCGATATAAGCCCAACATATCTTTATTTCGTTTCCCGTTACCACAGAAGAGAGGCTAACACCGCTATATGAAACAAAGGGCGGGGCTGCTTCTCTGTTCGTAGTCGATGAGTTGGCAAGATTGTAGGAAGGAGTAGGTGCGGATGTTAACAATGGTCTTGGATCAGCTTTTTTACCACAACCAATTATTAAAAAAATTCCTAACAACAGTGGTAGAATAAAAAAGTTCCTTTTCTTCACTTTTTCGTTCCTCCAATTGCTTTGATTCTCCTTAAAATCGCTTCTTTGCCAGTAGCTCCAATGCTGTTGCGAGCGTTGACCGCGGAAGCAACTTCTATTTTTGTTAGAATGTTCTTCTTGAAGCAGGGGTGGAATTGCTGGAACTCATCGATTGTCAAATCATAAAGTGTTTTCTGTTGTTCGAGGCAGTAACGCACTATTCTGCCGACAATTTCGTGTGCTCCCCGAAAATCGACACCCTGTTGTACCATATATTCGGCAATATCGGTGGCGGTGGAGAAGCCCTCTCCTGCCGTATTTAGCATCCGCTCCCTGTTGAAGGTGATATGTTCCAGCATGCGCTTCAAAACCCTCAAAGCTTTCTGCAAGGTGTCAACGGTGTCGAAAAGTGGCTCTTTGTCTTCTTGTAAATCACGATTGTAGCTCATTGGCAATCCCTTGAGCAAGGTAAGGAGGGTGATGAGATTGCCATAGATACGCGCGCTCTTACCCCGAATTAGTTCCGCAACATCGGGGTTCTTTTTCTGGGGCATGATCGAAGAGCCCGTTGTGAAGGCGTCGGCAATTTTGATAAAACCAAACTCCTCGCTAGACCAAATGATTATATCCTCACAGAGCCTACTCATGTGCATTATCGTCAAAGATGCCGCAAAGATGAACTCGGCGACAAAATCCCTATCAGAAACGGCATCGAGACTATTTTGGGTGATCTTGGGGAAGCGCAATTCCTTTGCCGTATGGGTTCGGTCGATGGGCAAGGTAACACCGGCAAGGGCAGCCGCACCGAGTGGCATTACATTCACTCGTGCTAGACATTGTTCTAGGCGTTCCTCATCACGGGCGAACATCTCCCAAAACGCCAATAGATAGTGGGCAAGAGAAATCGGTTGTGCCCTCTGCAGGTGGGTGTAACCGGGCATGATCGTATCCACTTCCTTTTTGGCGATTTTTAGCAAAACATCCTTCAAGAGGGAAAGATCGTTGAGAATACCTTTGATCTCCGAACGCAGATACAAACGGGTGTCCAAAGATACTTGGTCGTTGCGGCTTCTTGCGGTGTGCAATTTGCCGCCAATCTTGCCGAGACGGGCAATCAATTCGCGCTCGATAGCCATATGGATATCTTCGTCGCTGGGGTGAAAGACAAAGGTGCCGAGACTTATCTCCTCACGAATTTCGAGCAACCCCTTGATTAGGGAGTTTGCCTCTTCGTTATCTAGGATACCTTGTTTGGCGAGCATTTTAACATGGGCGATGGAACCTTCGATGTCATGATTGTAGAGCCTTTTATCGAAAGGCAAAGAGGTGGTAAATTCCTCTACCTCTTTATCCGTTGCCTCGCTGAAGCGCCCTGACCATGCCTTTTTTGTCATTCTAGCTTTCTCCATTTGAATTGAATTACTGCCGAGTTTTTATATGCCCCCATATGCCCCCATATGCCCCCCAATTGGGTTTACGAAGTGTGGTTGAAAAATTTATCCTTTTTTCGAGCTAGCATTTTTTAGCCATGCCTGCATTTTTAGGCGTAAAGCGTTGAGTTTGATAAAGCCGATGGCGTCTTTTTGGTTGTAAACTTCTTCATGTTCGAAGGTCGCCAGTGCCTCGGAATAGAGCGAGTAGGGCGATTTTCGCCCAACGACGAGGCAGTTCCCCTTATAAAGTTTGATGCGCACCGTTCCCGTAACGGTTTCTTGGGAATAGTCGATGAGCTTTTGCAGCAATTCCCGCTCTGGGGCATACCAAAAGCCATTATAAACGAGCTGAGAATACTTGGGAATGAGGGAATCGCGTAAAAATAGAACTTCCCTGTCCATCGTTATCGTTTCCAACCCGCGGTGTGCCGTCCAGAGGATCGTTCCCCCCGGTGTTTCATAAACGCCGCGTGATTTCATTCCCACGAAGCGATTTTCGACTATATCCACCCTCCCCACGCCGTTTTCGCCACCCAGCCTGTTGAGATGCTCCAGCAAGGTGACAGGGGAAAGCATCTTGCCATCCAGCCCCACGGGGTTCCCCTTTTCGAAATCGATTTCGATATAAATTGGTTTATCCGGTGCGGCTTCGGGGGCAACACTGATGCTAAAAACGCTCTCCGGAGGCTCTGCCCAGGGGTCCTCCAATATCCCCCCCTCATGGGAAATATGCAAAATGTTGCGATCAGAGCTATAGGGTTTTTCTTTTGTAACCAGTGGCACGGGAATATGGTGCTTGGCGGCGTAATCCAAAAGCGATTCACGAGAGTCGAAGTTCCAGTTATCGTCCTTCCAGGCGGCGATTATTTTTATATCAGGTTGCAAGGCGAGGTAGGTTAGCTCGAAGCGCACCTGGTCGTTACCCTTGCCGGTTGCCCCATGCGAAACCGCATCCGCATTTTCCAATCGCGCTATCTCTATCTGCCTCTTGGCTATCAAGGGGCGTGCCAGAGAGGTTCCCAGTAGGTAGAGGTTTTCGTAAATGGCGTTTGCCCTCAAAGCGGGAAAGATGAAATCTCGCACGAACTCTTCTCGCAAATCCTCTATGTATATCTTGCTAGTGCCCGTTTGCAGGGCGCGCTCTTCCAAGCCTGCCAATTCTTCTTGCTGTCCGAGATCGGCGGCAAAAGCAATTACTTCACACTTGTAGGTTTCGACGAGCCACTTGACGATGACCGATGTGTCTAGACCACCAGAATAAGCCAAAACGACTTTTTTAAAATTACTCACTTTATCCTCCCAGAATCAACATTTCTAAAATTGCCTTTTGCAAGTGCAGGCGGTTTTCCGCCTGCACGAAGATGACCGATTGCCTGCCATCGATAACCGCCGCGCTGATTTCCTCGCCGCGGTGTGCGGGAAGGCAGTGCATTACTATCGCACTGGGGCGTGCCGTCTGGAGTATCTTCTCGTTGACTTGATAGCCTGCAAAATCATGTTCCCGCCGTTCCTTTTCTTCCTCCTGCCCCATGGATGTCCAGACATCGGTATAGATGACATCCGCGCCTTGCGCGGCGGCAAACGGGTCTTGAGTGAGTGATAACTTCCCTTTTGCCTCTCGCAAGCCTCGTTCGAATATCGCCTCATCGGGCAGGTAACCAATTGGACAGGCGAGCGCCAACTCGAAGGATAGCTTGGTTGCCAAGTTTATCCAAGAATTGGCGATATTGTTGCCATCGCCGATGTATGCAATCTTGAGTCCCTCATAGGTGCCGAATTTTTCCTCTATCGTGAAGATATCGCTGAGTATCTGACACGGATGCAGCAAATCGGTCAAACCATTGATGATGGGGATACTGGCGTATTTTGCAAAATCCTCTAGGTATTTTTGGGCAAAGGTTCTGATGACAACAGCATCGAGATAACAGGAGAATATCTTGGCAGTATCGCAGAGATCCTCGCCGCGGGCAATTTGCGTTTCTTTGGTGTTGATGAAAATTGTCGTACCCCCAAGCTGCGCCATGCCAACTTCGAAGGAAAGGCGAGTGCGTGTCGATGCCTTTTCGAAAATCATACCCAAGGTTTTCCCACGCAGTGTAAAGTGTTCGATTTTCGAGTTATGGGAAGCCTTGAGCAGGCGTGTTTGCTCCATGATTTCTTCGATGTTGCTTGGTGTTAAATCATGTATCGATAGCAAATGTTTCATAAGATGGATTCCTCCGTTTCTTGCAGGGCATCTGTGAGAGCCGCCAGACCTGCTTTTGCCTCTTCGAGGCTGATGATGAGTGGCGGTGCCAGCCTCAAAACCTTCGTCCCTGCCGTGCCGATGATAACCCTCCGCTCGAAGCACTTTTGTACTAGCGTTGCTGCTTCGATTTTCAGCTCTATACCGAGCAGTAATCCTTTGCCCCGCACCTCTTGGATGAGTGGAAACTTTCCCTTCAATTTTGCCAGTTCTTTGCTCAAGAAGGTGCCCACTTCGCGGCAGTTCTGCAAAAGGTTTTCCTCTTTTATGGTTTCTAAAGTTACCGCTGCTGCCGTCATCGCCAATGGGTTGCCACCAAAGGTGGAGGCGTGTTCACCGATACCAAAAACAGAAGCCTTTTGCGAGGCGAGCATTGCCCCCACGGGGAAGCCCCCGCCTAGTCCCTTGGCGAGCGTCAGGATATCGGGTTTTATCCCGTATCCCTCATAGGCAAAAAGCGTTCCCGTGCGTCCCATTCCCGTCTGCACCTCGTCGAAAATTAGCAATATGCCACATTTATCGCACAATTCCCGCAATGCTTGGAGATAGTTTGGGGAGGGAACGATAACCCCGCCTTCCGCTTGAATCGGCTCGATCATGATCGCACAGGTCTTGTTACTGAGGCAAGCTTTCACGCTGGCAATATCGTCGAAGCGGGCATAGGTGAAGCCGCTAGGTAGAGGTTCGAACCCCTTTTGGAACTTTTCCTGCCCTGTTGCCGTTATCGTTGCCAAGGTACGCCCGTGAAAAGATTGGTACATCGTGATGATTTCATTTTTGCCGCCCAAAACGGTGTTACCATATTTACGGGCAAGCTTGATTGCCGCTTCGTTTGCCTCTGCTCCGGAGTTGCAAAAGAATACCTTATCGGCAAAAGAGCTCTCCACCAACGATTTTGCATAAAGCACCTGTGCCTCCGTATGATAGAGGTTAGAGGTATGCATCAGCCGTTTTGCCTGTGCCCCTATGGCGGCGGCGAGCTTGGGGTGGGAATGACCGAGTGCGCACACCGCAAGCCCACCTAACAAATCGAGATATTTTTTACCGTTGTTATCGAAGAGATAGACCCCCGCACCCTCCCGCCAAAGTACCGGTAAACGGCGGTAGGTCTCCATGATATACTTGTTGGAGTACTCCAGTAATTGTTCTGTCGTCATCTTTTGTTTTTCCTCTATCGGGTTATTATTAATCCGGCAATTGAACATGAAAAAAGAGCCTTTCTGGTGCTTACCGAATATGTCGCCTTTTGTCGTCATCGCTGCCCTTTTCCGTCATTTCCTTGAGAGCGGGAATGACGCATTGGTGAGCTTGTTGTATTAGGCAAAGCTCTCAATACATGCTTATCTTGTACTCCGAATATCTCGGTACTGGCAATTGCGCCTTCCCGGATTATTATTGGTGTTTTGCCACTTACATCCACTATTGTGGAAACGATTCCCAACGGCAATTCTCTGTCCTCGATTATCCAATCAACACGCTTAGCTAATTGCTGGTAAACCTCAGCAGCGCTTCGACATTCCTTCCTTCCGGAGATATTAGCACTGGTTGCTGTTATTGGTTTGTCCAAAGCAATGGCTAGGGAGTGGGCAACTGGGTGCGGGGAGATACGCACACCAATTTTTCCTGAAGCGGCGGTTAGCAAAGGGGAAAGATGGGGTAGGGCGGGGAAGATGATGGTTAGCGCACCGGGCCAAAAGGAGTCCATCAAGGTGTTTGCATATTCTGGTATAGCACTAACGAGGTTTTGTAAATGCTTGCGAGAAGGGATGATAACGGAAATGGGGCTATCGAAATTGCGTCCTTTGATGGAGAAAACCTTTTTAATCGCGGCTTCATTAGTGGCATCCGCTCCCAAACCATAAACCGTTTCTGTAGGATAAGCGATAACATCACCTTCGGTTAGAATTTGCAGTGCT
>Ga0172371_10007368_pt1 | contig 15706 bp, 16 predicted proteins | sample Lak12m_FD_114543 | JGI IMG/M metagenome (GOLD analysis project Ga0172371, IMG submission 114543) | Freshwater microbial communities from Kabuno Bay, South-Kivu, Congo - kab_022012_12m | ecosystem: Environmental > Aquatic > Freshwater > Lake | place: Democratic Republic of the Congo: South-Kivu... | reverse complement strand
TCTCTTTTTTCGCTTTAGTAAGAATAGCTTCTGCTAAAGAATGCTCCGAACCTTTTTCTAAAGAGCCTGCCAAAGATAAAACTATTTCTTGAGAATATTTATTAAGAGAAATTAAATCTGTTACTTCAGGTTTTCCCTTGGTTATAGTTCCGGTTTTATCAAAAATTATCGTATTACTTTTATGTGCTGTTTCCAAACTCTCGGCATTTTTAATTAAAATCCCGTTTTCCGCTCCTTTACCTGTTCCTACCATAATTGCAGTTGGAGTTGCCAGCCCCATGGCGCAAGGACAAGCAATAATTAAAACCGCAACCATATTTAAAAGCGCTTTTAAAAGGGCGGGAGAAGGTCCAAAATCAAACCAAACAATAAAAGTGGCAAGCGCTAGTATTATTACAATCGGCACAAAATAAGCAGAAATCGTGTCTGCCAGACGCTGAATCGGGGCTTTGCTTCCCTGAGCTTCCTGAACAAGTTTTACAATCTGACTAAGCATTGTATCCTGACCAACTTTATTTGCTTTAAATAAGAATGAACCCGACTTATTTATAGTAGAACCGATTACGCTGTCTCCTTTTTCTTTATCAACAGGCATACTTTCTCCCGTAACCATTGCCTCATCAATAGAAGATTCACCTTCTGTAATTACACCGTCTACGGGAATTTTTTCTCCCGGTCTAACACGCAAGATATCTCCGAATTTTACTTCTTCAACGGGAATATCTACCTCTTTTCCATTCCTAACTACCCGGGCGGTTTTTGCCTGAAGTCCAATTAATTTCTTAATTGCCTCACTTGTTTTCCCTTTTGCCCTTGCTTCCAAAAACCTACCCAGAAGAATAAGTCCGATTACAATAGTCGCAACATCAAAATATGGCATTGTTTCTAGTCCTGCTTTAGCAATAAATTCCGGGAATATGGCAACAACTGCGGAATAAAAAAAGGCAACCGAAGTTCCTAAAGCAACTAGGGTATCCATATTAGCGGTTCTATGTTTTAAGGCGGGAATTGTAGCTTTATAAAATGAAAGTCCTGCCCAAAACTGGATCGGGATTGCAATTATTAGTTGAACCAGATAATTTTTAAGAAGGGCAGGGGAGTAATTTATAATTCCGGGAAAACTTCCCCAAACAATTAATCCACCGAAAAATAAACTGAAAAACGCTTTAAATTTTAAAGAATTTAATTCTTTGGATTTTGAAATTTTTTCTTTTTCCTGATCTTTTTCTTCTTCTATTATCAGAGCTTTGTATCCGGCATTTTTAACGACAGAAAAAATGGTGTCATTTGAAACAAGTTTCGGGTCAAACTTAACAGAAGCTGTTTCCGTTGCGATGTTCACGTTTGCATCGATTATTCCATTTGTTTTTTTTAATGCACGTTCAATAACTCTTACGCAAGATGCACAATGCATCCCCTTAATTGCAAAAGTTTGATTTTCCATCTATTTATTTGCCTTTCCTAAAAAGAACCAGTAGATAAAAATAATTCCGATAACGCCGATCGTAGTAACTAAAATTTTATCCATTTTTCTTTTTAAATACACTCATGACTTCTGCAATTGCTTCTTTTTGATCTCCGCGCTTAATAGCATCAGCAGCACATGTTCTTAAATGATTTTCCATAACAATATTGTCAAATTCTGCAAGTGCACTTTGAACAGCTTGCGACTGGTGAATAATGTCTATACAATATTCTTTGTCCTCAGTCATTTTAATAACCTTTTCCAAATGACCACGGGCTATCTTTAATCTATGAAGAATATTTTCGTTTAAATTTTTTGGTTTATACATATTATTTAAATCCCCCCAGGGGGGATATCACTAGTATATAGAATACTTAAAAACATTGTCAAGTCCCAAGAAAAAAAATGACTATTCTCGGCTAAATAAATTTGCTATAATATCTGCAAGCCGAGGTAGCCAAGGTGGTCAAGGCACCTGTCTGAAGAACAGGCTATATCAGTTCGACTCTGGTCCTCGGCACTGCTATTCGCTTACCTTAACCGATTTTTGACCCAGAAAGTTTGACTTGTGACCCCTTTTGAGAAGGTTGACAAACACTTTAATCTTCGTTAAAATCCTAAGCTCCGGGTTAAAAAATCCCGAAAATACGATGGGGCAGGGAATAATTGCAAGCGTTTTGCCGCTTTTGGCGCTACTACTTGTAAACAATAATCAGGCCACAATAAAGCCACAAAACCTCATAAGCCGCAATATCCTCTCCGAGGCTGCTAGGTATAAAAATACCTACGTGGTTAAAGAGCAAGATACTCTTACGAGTATCGCAAGTAATTTCTATGGAAATGAGGAGTTTGCCGTTTTAATCTTAAAAGATAACTCCTGGATTAAAGACCCAAATACAATTGAAAAGGGATGGAATTTAAAAATGAGATCTCGTATTCTTGGATCCGAAGATTTAGATGAAATGAAAAAAGCCGAGGATGCAAATAATAAGATTTTAATCGCAGAAGCAAAGTATAAATATAGTAGTGTTATAAATACCCAATCTTACGTTGCAGCCACGAAATACATTCAAAGCCTACCGGCAGTTACCCAGCAAGCAAACTCTACTGGATATGATGAGATTTATAAAAAAGCAGGAGAAAAATATGGCGTTCCGTGGCAAATCCTTTATGGAATTCATCTAACGGAAACCGGACAAAGAGACGGAGCTATTTATAACTACGAAGGCTCCGGCGCAAGAGGTCCAATGCAGTTTATGCCTAGTACATTTATTGCCTATGCCGTTGACGGAGACGGAGACGGCATCTCTAATATTGATGATGCTACGGATGCAATTTATACAGCCGCTAATTATATGGCAAAACACGGTTCAATTGATAATGGATTAAGAGCTTATGGAGGAAATTATTCCGGAGTTCTCTCCGCGGCTTATGCCAAAGGATTTAATCAATAAATATTAGATACTTTTATGGGCTGCCTGTGGCAGGACCGTAACGAACCGCTGCACCCTGATTCATTAATAACTTTATCTGTAGAGAATAACAATGAGGCTCTAAGGCGACGCCTTGGAGCCTCATTAAAGAAGTTTAAGAAATTCCTCGATTGTCATTCCGGCATCATTTTCTACGATAGATCTTAAAAGAGGCTTGCTGATTGTTTTTCCCGGATGAACAGGGATTACAGTTCTTTTCTTTGAAATAGGATGAATTAATAATAAATGAGAACCTTTTTGCCTATTTTCTATAAACCCTGCCTTTTTAAGTGTTTTAATAACTTTCCTTGCATTTAAGGCAGGTAGGTTTTTCATTACTGAGAAAGAGGAAATTGAATATTCACTTTCCCTTGAAAAACTCTTTTTTCTTCGGGAATTTCTTCTCCATGATCTTCTAAACTTTCAAGATAAAGTTCGATTGCTTCTTGGACGTTTTTTTCTGTTTCTTCAATAGTATCTCCTTGAGTGTGACAGCCGGGCAATGAAGGCACCAAAGCAACATAACCACCCTCAGGAGCTTCTTCATAAATTACAGAATAAGAGATTTTTTTACAGAATACATTTTTCATAAAAACATTATAACATAAAGTAATAGGTGTTTTGTCGTTGTGTTTCCAACTTCGCAAGGCCAGGCCTTGCAAAGCTAAGATTAGTTAGGGGGTGCCAGTTGCAGGTCCCCAGCCCGAACGCAAGAGAAATCGACTTAGTCTTTTCTTGATGTACTTCTTTCCCTTACCTGATTTTAAATACTTTTCTCTTTGTTTTGCATCATCTTCATCTAGACAACTTTCATAATAAATTAAATCAACAGGTAATCTGGCTTTTGTTGAAAAAACTTTCCCCGATTTATGTTCTTTTAGTCGATTTCTTAGGTCAACCGTATATCCGGAATAATATTTACCGTCTTTATGTGAATAAAATAAATATGTATAAAAGAATTTATTTATCATGGTTGACCTACGTTCGGGCCCCAGCGAACCGCTGCTCCCTGATTCATTACCGTTTTTATTTGAATCGGTGTTAATGCGTAATTGTATACTCGCACATCATCAATTTGACCCGCAAAATATCCAACCCCGACACCTCTTTGTCCAAGATTTAAAGTGGAAGAATAGGTAAGGTCAACCGGAGTAACCGTGTGTGCGTCCTCCAAGATTCCATCTACATAAATAGAAAGAGTCGACCCCTTTCTAGTCCCAACCACATGATGCCAGCTTGTGTCAATTGTTTTTTTAGATTGAACAACAGTACCACCAATTTCAAAATCAAACTTATTTGAACTATTTGTTGCAGCAAGAATCCCATACCCAGTTGCTCTTCCCGCACCCCAAATGCCCTTACTAAAAGCTGCAGAATTGGCAGCAGGACTATTTCCTTTTATCCACATAGCTACCGTTAGATCAGACGTATTCATTGTGAGAATAGGACCAAGACTTATAGAATCATCCGCTCCATCAAAACTCATTGAGGAATTGTATTTTCCAGCTCTACCGTTATACCATGCACCAGATCCATCAATTGGAGTAGAACAAGTTCCGGCTGTTGTTTGAGGAGCTGTTCCGCCTATTGTTATTGTTCCACTATTTCCATTTCCGGAGGAATCGCCAAGAGTAAGTCCTTGGCATTCATCAAACTTCCAATGTCCAACCGGTTTTCCCTGATTATAATCCCAGGCAACTTGAGCAGGAGTGCGTGCGTAATCGTATATTTTGACGTCGTCGATAGATCCATTGTAATATCCCCATCTGCCAACCCCAATTTCTATCCCATTCCCGGAGGAAGTATCTATTGTGCAGCTGGGGGTAACTGTAGTGGGTGTTTGTCCATCTATATAAAAAGTAATAGTGTTGTTTCCATTAAAAACAGCAGTGTAGTAATGCCATGCGGTTGTCGAAGAATAAGTTGGTCCATTTACCTGGCATGTTTCCAAATGAGCGCCAATACTAGTAGATGTCGCCCATGTGCCTACGTATTTACCAACGCCGGGGCTAAAACAATTATATCCTTCCGTAGCACATCCATATGCTACTGCACTGTTTGCGTCGCTCATGCCAGGATTTGGTTTAAACCAATAAGATATAGTCCTTGGACTATCTCCTGAAGGTAAAAAACCGGATGAATTATTTAATAGGGTATCGTTTGATCCATTAAAAATCCCGGCTTTTCCGTTTTTTCCTTGACCCCAATGCTTGCCTGTTCCGTCCCAAGTTCCAGCATTCCCGTTTCCGGATGAATCGTTTACGGTTGAGCCCTGTCCTTCTTCGAAATTCCATTCTCCAACAGGAGGAGAACAGGGATCGGAACTTCCCGGAACACAATAAATGGCGGAAGCAGAATTAGACGCAATACTCCCTCCAGCAAGTTTAGATGTATCAGAGAAAGATCCTAAAATCAAAGCCTTTCCCTGGTTCATATCAAGTTTTATCTGATCGGCTGTTAATTCATCGTTGTAGATCTTAACTTCATCGATATAACCATTAAAATATTGACCAGTCGTTCCGGAATGACCACCAATATTAAAAGAGGAAGTTGACTGAACGGATGGGCCATAACTAACAGTTGTTGTTTCTTTTAGAATGCCATTGACGTATGTTTTAAACCATTGACCTTGAGAATATACAACTGCAATATTATTCCATCCGCTGCTGGGAACTATATAATTAGTCGTACTAATGCTTCTAAATCCCGTGTCGTATAATTCTAGCGCTATCTTATATTTTCCTCCCGATAATGAACCAAGCCTCCATCCATAATTCTCATCTGTTCCTGTTCCGTTTCTCATAAGCCATCCGCTTCCTGCTTGAGAAGCATCTGGATTAATCCACATTGTCCATGTCATTTTATCTCCAGCCGTTGAGCTAATATTAATAGGACTGGTTGTAACATATGATCTATCTGTTCCTGAAGCATGGAAATATAGTGCCTTACCGAATTTACCGTCATTTTTCCATGTCGGGTTAGTGCACGTTGCTCCAGTGCAGGTAAGAGTGCCGTTTCGGTAGTTTTTTTGATCGTTTGCCCTAGTTCCATAGCCTTCATCAAATTTCCAGTAAGCTAATTGAGATCCGATAGGGGAGCCGCCAATTGGATGTCCGGCATTCATATCTTCGACAATCTGTCCGGGAGTCCGGGCATAATTATAAACTTTAAGATCATCGATACCTCCATAAAAACTACTACTATTTCCTCTTCCAATTGTAAAATTTTGACTGCCGTTAACATCTCCGACTCCTGTTAAATCGACTGTTCTTAAATATTGGCCATTAACATACATGTATGCATTGTTACCATTCCGAGTCGCAGTTATATAAGTCCATCCATATTTCGGTCCGACATTAAAGTCTGCAGTTTTATTATTTGTTCCGTCGGAGATACCTAAATAGAGATGTTGAGGACTGGAAATATGCATAAAAGTCACACCTTTTGCACCATAATATCCTCCGCTATCAAGTTTTGAAACAAGTCCTCGTTGTTGCACCCAAGTGTTTAAATCGTTTGCCCAAAAAGAAACAGTCCAATTACCATTAAAATCAATCGGTCCTGTTCCGGCGTCTACATATCCTCCGGTGGTAAAATCCAAACTTTTCCCATATTTACCTTTACTCCATTTAGGAGTTGTTATCGTTCCATTGTGATTATTCCCGGAAATATCTTTTAATTGGCTACCTGATCCTTCTTCAAAATTGTAATAGGTTACTGGTCCGGGAGCCCAGTTGTAGAGAAAGGATACTTCGGCAGGGGAGAGAGCACGATTGTAGACTCTTACTTCATCATAAGTCCCCTCCATTCCCCAGCCATTAAATCCACGACCAATTTTTAGGGTGTTTGTACTGTCTGCATTACCTACGTCACCAAAAACAGTTGTCCCGCTCTGCTTTCCGTCGATATATACTTTATGACCATTTATTTTGTCGTAAACTGCTGTTATTAAATACCATCTATCGGTTGTAATAGCTGAATTTGCAGAATTTGCCTCTATTGCTCCTGATACTCCACCAACCTGAAATTCTACCTCGTCGTTATACCCAACGCGTATATGATATCCCGGAGTCCCCGTTCCTCCATTTATTTTGCCTATTAATTCCGGAGCATTCGGAGAGCTTAGGCTTTTTAGTTTAACCCACATGGAAATTGTAAAATTATTAGTACCCATATTTAATACATTTCCTAAATCAATTCGGCCTGAACTTCCGGTTGAATCCTGCATAACGCAATATCCAAATTTTCCGCTTGCAGATGCGGTTGTGTCTCCATTCCATGCGCCGTTGTAACCATTTCCGGAAGAGTCACAAGAATCATTTGAACCACCACAAGTATTTGCAGACGCCTCATCCATTTTCCAATATCCGACCAAACCATTGGATAGGGAATTTTGGAGCACGTTATTCCCACCTACTTGAGAAGAAACCCCTTTAACCGACCCTCGGGAAGCAAAATCGGTTTTTATTTGATTTGCAGACCGGGCATGATTATAAATTTTTAATTCGTCTATATTTCCTGTAAAAAATGGAGTAGGAGAACTACCCCAGCCGTATGCTTTTCCAACCTTAAGGCTATCCGCTCTATCAACAAAAGAATTTTGAGCACTAGTTTGAGAATTATCATAAGCGCCATTGATATACATGGTTAAGGTATGTCCTATGCCTTCATAAACAAGAGCAACGTGGTACCATTTTCCAGCTTCTAATGTAGTATTGCTTGTCAAACTGAAGGCGTCTGAGCCGAGAGCGTTCCATTGATGAAAATTAAGCTTATTGTCGATCTGTCCTAGTATATATTCATAACTATCTTTCCCAAAAATATTTTTAATTTTCCCCCCGGTATTTGTTGTTGTTGGCCGAATCCAAACAGAAAAAGTTGTGCCTGTATTATAGTCCATGCTATAGTCATAATTTGTATCGGAAAAAGACGTTGATCCGTTATATTGTAGACATTTTCCGTTAATGCATTGGTCTTCAGATTGCCACACCGCGCTGGTAATGCTGCCGGTCGCCGAAGTGCCGGAAGAGCTTTTAAAATTAGTACCTTGCCCTTCATCAAATTTCCAATATGCAACCGGAGCGGGGGATTTTTCTTCAGTTCCTAGTACATTAACTGTCGGTTCTGTAGCAGCATATTTTCTTATTCTGAAATTGTCAATCCAACCATTTCCATTTGCAGTAGCGTGGCTCCAAATGCCGGTTCCGCTTTGCTGGGTGCTAAAGCCTGGATTGATGTTTTTATTTAAAAAAGTAGTATTAGTTACGTTTCCAGATCCATCAATTGCAATGCTCATTTTATAATAAGTATTAGCTACTGCTCCGGTTATTCCGCTTGTAAGACTTGTTCCTCCGGGCCATCTAACAAGTTGGGTGCTTTGGCTTCTCCAATAAATAGCATCTCGAGTACTGTTATTAACGTATCCTACGATAAGGCCCGGATGAGGTTCGTTTGAGGAAAGATCTCCATCTGCTAAATCTGCTTCAATAACTCTTGCCCCCGAATAATTACCATTTTTCACCAACATGCCTTCTCCCGCAGCACCGGTTAGTCTGACTGCTTTTGTTTTTCCCGAAGGGGTTTCAATTACCCAATCTCCCATACTTTCTGTCCATCCCGGAATTGATGTTCCGGTTGGGTAGGACTCAAAATCCTCAAACGTTATAAATACTTTTCGGCCATCCTTAACATTGTTTGCGCTAGGATTTCCGTAATACATATAAATAGTATTGCCGGAGCTATAAATTGCAGGAATTTTGGTCCAGATTTTTGTAGATGCCGTATTACACGGAGCAGTAGCTTCTTCTATCCAGTAGGGAAGTTGTTTTCCGTTTTGATCTATAATTCTAATGTCGCTGCAGTCCGGTTTCATTTTTCCGGCAGTAATTAAGCTGGCTGTATCTGTTGCAATTGATATTTGAAAATCGGTTAAGTTTGAAGGAGAAGTTATGTTTATTGTTTGTCTATATCCCCAGGAATCATTAAACCAAGCAGCTTCTACTTTATGGGTTTGTTGATAAATATATAGAGCAGAGGGAACTAGAATCAAGAAAAATGCTGCCATGCCTGTCCAAAAATAAAGTTTTCTTCGGGGAGATAATTTGTGCCAGAAAAAAAGGTTAATTTTGGGAATTCCAGGTAAAGTACGCAAAAAACCACGCTTTTTATAATAGTAGCGCTTCATATCTTAAATGTAGCAAAAAATTCAGCTTTTGGAAATATATCAACTTGTAACGTAGATAAGCAAGGTAAGGCGTCGCCTCACAAGGCGACGCCTTTTAAAGCTAAAAACAAAAGAAACTAATTATACTCCATTATTACATCTTTAATGATGTCTCTATCTGTTTCCTCAAAAACAAATTCCTTATAAGACAACGAAGGCTTTGCTTTATTAAAAAATAAAAGAACCTCTTGTGGTTTTATCCACTTGGTTTTTCTTTTACCAACATATTCCATAAAAGAACACGGCTGATTCATCAAGGCGTCGCCTTGTGAGGCGACGCCTTCTAAGGATATTGCCTGCTGATGAATATACTTAGTAAGATATAAAAATTGCTCCTCACTTCTTAGTAAAACTGCTTTGTAAACTCCTTGATATAACTTACCAACTCTTTTGTACTTTTTATTAAAATACATTGTGTATCTTGTCCCAATGGAATTCATAAATTTATCCATTGATCCTATATTTTTTTGTTTTATTAGTAAATGGAAGTGGTTTGACATTAAACAATAAGCGATTAGATCTATTTCGTTGCAAAAGTTATTCATCCTAATTAATCTTAATGCTTCTTCCTTTTCCTTGGGATCTTCTTTTTGAAGAATTTCTTGAAGAACATCCATGTCTTTATCAGTTAAATATTCTTTTAAATATCCAAGAAAAACGCCATAATCCTGTTCATCTATAAAAATTTTTCTCTTTTCAACTCCCCGATTGTAAATATGGTAATAACTATTTTCTAAATATTCTTTCCTAGAGTTTTTTGCCGGCATAATATTAGAGTAGAGAATAATTCAGGCTTTTACAAGGCGGGCTTTTACAAGGCGTCGCCTTTAAAGGCGACGCCTTGTATGCATTGCTTATGTTATATTCGAGTTGAGGTAAAAAACAATTTTTGATATACTGGCAATTACGCGGGCGTAGTTCACTCGCCTCGCTATCGCTTTGGCGAAGCGGGTCGGTAGAACGGTCCGATGCACATCGGACAGGCAGAATGCGGTGGTAGTTCAGTGGTAGAACGCTTCCTTGCCAAGGAAGAGGTCGCCGGTTCAAATCCGGTCCGCCGCTCTGGATTCGGCGAGTCTTTCGACGATGAGCTTAAGACGAATCGCTTACTATTTATTAGTAAGATTGATGAATCTAAGGGTGACGGGGTAAGAAGTTTACCCTGAGTAAAGTCGAAGGGATTCCCATCCCCAGCTCAGAACTTGACAATTTAGGCTAAAAATGGCACGATAAATCTAATGAAAAAGATTGCCCTAATAACCACGTCTTTTGTGCTTACCCCGATTCTATTAATCTTCTGTATTCTATATTTTTCATTCCTCACCTTCAGTCATAATCGCTCAGGCTTATCATTTTTACCCACATCCAACGTTGCCTATGCCGCTTTACCGGGATCGGAAAACGTTGTTGAAGGAAGAGTAACAGGAGATGATGCAAGAGTAGAAATTGTTAGACAATTTTTCCGTAAATACAATTCTGAGCTCGAACCTTACGCCAAAGATGTAATTATCGCTGCAGACAAATACGGACTAGACTACAGACTCATTCCGGCAATTGGAATGCAGGAATCAAATCTTTGTAAAAAAGCACCAAAAGAAAGCAATAATTGCTGGGGATTTGGTATTTACGGCAAAAAAATAACAAAATTCGATACTTATGCTGATGCAATTGATACTGTTACCAAAACTCTTGCAAACAACTATAAAGCAAACGGACTTGAAACTCCGGAAGAGATAATGAAGATGTATACCCCTTCCAGTAATGGTTCGTGGGCAGCTTCGGTATCGCACTTCATGGCTCAACTACAGTAATTAGCCTCAGTCAAATATACCCCATAGTTTGGTACTTGACAAACCTATAGTTCTTTGTTATACTACAAAACAGATCCTAAGGTATGTCTCTCCAAATACATACGTTAGGATTTTTTTATGGTTTACCCCGCTATCGGCGGGACTTTTTATAATCATTAGAATATGAAAAAAATAATTATCTCACTCTTAGTCTTAACTGGACTACTTTTACTTATAAAGCCTAATTCCGCATTTGCGGAAGAAAGGTCTTCTCATTCTTCTGCAAAAATTGCCACAGCTGTCATGACACAAAATAATGACATGCGTGCAAAAATTCTAAAAGATTTTCTTAAAGAAAAGGATTCACCTCTTGCCGACTATGCAGATGTGTTCGTAAAAAACGCGGATAAATACAATTTAGACTGGAGATTTGTTGCGGCTATTTCCGGAACAGAATCTTCGTTTGGCATTGAATACCCTCAGGGGACATATAACGGTTGGGGATGGGGAATCTATGGAAACAATACTCACTACTTTAATTCGTGGGAAGACGCTATAGAAACTATTTCTAAAGGCCTTAGAGAGCAATATATGGACAAATGGGGAGCTCAAGATGTCTATGGAATAGGTAGATTTTATGCTGCTTCTCCTACCTGGGCTGCGCACACCGTCTATTTCATGAATAAAATCGACGAATTTGCGCTTAGAAACCCTGAGGATTCTCTTTTCCTTTCGCTATAAATCCTGTATAATAGTTGAATTGCCGGGATGATAAATGCGTCCCAAGTCTTGCGGACGTGGCGAAATGGTAGACGCGCAAGGTTTAGGACCTTGTGAGGCAACTCATGGGGGTTCGAGTCCCTTCGTCCGCACAATTCCACAGGCCTTACCCACTTGTCTCCTAAGCATGACGTTTACAATTAAGGATGATCTTGAGCCTAGATCTTGTTTTAAAGTACTTTCAAACGTACTATTGACAATATATTACAAAGTGCTACAATAAATTTATGATAAATACGGCATCTATCACAGATCTAAAACAAAATACAGCAAGCGTAATTAAGAAGTTACAAGATGAAGGTAAAAGCATTGTTATACTGCAAAGATCTCAAGCAGCCGCAGTGCTTGTTGACCCGAATTATTTTTCAATTCTCGAAGAAGCATTAGAAACTGCTAATGACATAAAAACTATTGAAGAACGCAAAAATGAGCCTACAGTATCTTTTAATGAAATTGCTAAAAAATTAAGCATGTAATGAAGATCCTATTTGTTAAATCTGCAGAAAGAGAGCTACTTCACTTAAACAAATCCCTAGCCCAGAGAATATTTCAAAAAGTAAAACTACTAAGAGAAGATCCATATGGGCAAAATAGTCAAAAATTAGAAGGTAGTGATGGATACAGAATACGAATTGGGGATTATCGGGTTGTTTATATAATCAATAAGGAGAATCAAACTATCACTATGATTAAAATCGGACACAGACGAGATATATATAAATAGTCTTATCTTTGAAAAATTGCATTATTTTTCTAATTCTTGATAGCCTCGAGCAGATCTGTTAGAATACGAAAGTTAGAGCTCAAAAACAGATATGGAAAGTACAATTAAAAAAGAAGAAGACGGATCAATCATTTTAACCGTAACAATTCCTTTAAGTGAGGTAAAAAAGACGGAAAGCGTTATTATTGACGAATACGTTAAAAATGCCGAACTTCCGGGCTTTAGGAAAGGCAAAGCACCTATAAAGGCAGTAGAAAAAAACCTTGATAAAGAAAAAGTTAAAGAAGAGGTTTTAAGAAAATTGCTCCCTCAGTATTACATAACCGCTGTAACAGAAAATAAGATAAACCCGATTATGAACCCAAAAATCCATGTTCATAAACTGGAAGATGATAAAGATTGGGTTTTTGAAGCAACAACTTGTGAGACTCCGGAAGTAGATTTAAATGGATATAAGGAAAATGTTAAAAAGATTACTGCTAAAGCTAAAATCATTATTCCCGGCAAAGAACAAACCCAAGTCAATTTTGACGACGTAGTTAAGGAGCTTTTAGCTAGCGTTAAGATTAGAATTCCCAAGGTTATATTAGAACAGGAAGTTGATAGATTACTTGCTCAAACTTTGGAAGAAATTAAAAAACTGGGATTGTCGCTAGAGCAATACTTGGGCTCAACCGGAAAAACAGCTGCAGATTTAAGAGCAGAATACGAGAAAAAAGCAGAAGGAGACGTTAAGCTTGAATTTGCTTTACAAAAAATAGCCCAAAAGGAAAAAATTACAGTAGAAGAAAAAGAAATTGACGAAGCCATAAATCAGGCAAAAACAGACGCGGAAAAACAAAATCTTATGTCTAATAGATACCTTTTGGCAAGTATCTTAAGACAGCAAAAAACGCTTGATTTCTTACGTAACCTGTGATATAACGACTAAGCTATGAGAAGCAGAAAAGCAAAGTCAACAGCGTTAAATTTTGACACAAACACCGTAGAGGTAATCCGCGATGCAGGATCTTCTGTTGTTAAAAACGTAAACGAAGAATTAAAGAGAGAAACGCATTTAGCCTGGAACATGTCTCTTGGGCTGGGAGAATTTGACACAAAGAGAAGCGGAGAAATGCAGCAAGGGGAAGAAATTGTTTTAGCTCAGAAAAAGCAGGAAGAAAAAACAAAACTAAAAAACGTTGAAGGCGGAATTAACTATTCCTCGGAAATAATTCACGCAGAAAAAAGAGTTACTCAGGAAACCAGCCGCGAAATAAAAATGAGCGTTCAAGAAATTTTAGTTGAGCTTAAAAAAATCAAGGGAGTGTCTAAGGAAATAGAATCTCAATTTAGAGACGTAGATACAATTAACATGCCGGATAATCCGGGCAAATACCATCTTAACTTCTTTGAATGGGTGTTATCCGTTGTAAGGAGTGCCAGAATAAAGATTGAGGATTCAAGAGCATGGCTAACCTCTGTAAGCAGCAAATCAGCAAAAAGAGAACATTGGACCTCCAACAAGAAACAAGGAACCCAGTTTGGCTTATCAGGAGAAAGATCCTCTGCAACCCAAACAGGATAGTGCTAAGATAATATTATGACTAAGAAATTCTTCCAATTTATTTACTGGCTCCTTAAGTAGGAGTTTTAGTATATTGGGAGAAACTAAAACTAAGAAATTATTTAAACTCCCAATTGGGAGTTTTTTATTGCAAAATGCGTAGAGAATTATATATTGGAAGAGGATTAAAAACAACTGGAATATCGGGGAAAATATCACCTGTGCAAACAGGATGTGATTGTCCAAACCCTATAGAATCTTATTTTGGAATCTTCACTTCAGAACTTAAAGACAGAGAGCAAGGACCGGGGATAATGCTTGAGCTTCCTGTAAATAAACTATTCGGAACCCAAAGGCTTGATGAATATATTCCCAGTAAAAATAGCTCCGTTATTGAAAAACTGCACAAGTGTGGAATTGATTGCTTGGTAAAGCATCCACCGCTTGCATGCGCGTTATTTGAACCGGAAAGCACAATTGTGGCAATTATTGATGGCCATCATAGAATTAGAAATCTCGGAAAAATGCAAACAAAACCAGTTAAAACACCTATTTTAGTATTAACAGTTGAAGAGTTAAGCAAAGTATTAACTGAAGCGAATCCTCATCTTGTTGACAGATTTGCTCCAAATGTTCTTGAAGGACAAATTAGGGAAGATATAATTTCTACCCTCATATCTTTTAGAAATATGCCGAACGGAAAACAACCCGAACCAATAGTTGGAATAGGATCAATGCACGATCTTAAACAGCGATATTCACCTGCGCCAATAACCGTCTTATAGTTGACAAAATTAACCTAAATCGCTATACTTTATCCTCTAGTAATTTGTATGACAGAAGCATTTAGTAGGCTCCCGGAACCCGGTAGAAAATACGCTCCATATGACCTTCTTTATGACGGTATTAATCTCGCGGAAAAAATTAATGGGCTAGGAGAAAGATTAATTATTCCAAGACATTTCTTATTTGGCACCCAAGAATTAACTGCATATAGTCAGCAAAAAAGAAAACAAATCATTGAAGATCTGGAAATTAAAGGCGTTGATTATTTATTGGAAAATCCCGTAATTGTGTTAGCCTGTGAATTTCGAGAAGGAATCCAACTGGCTATTATAGATGGGCATCATAGAATTAGATATTCTCCACAATTTCATATATATAATATTCCTTGTTTAGTAACAAATGCGGAAACCCTGACCTCTGTGATTAATCGCGAAAAGGGCAAAAATTTAGATCCAAAGAAGTTTTGCTCGGAGATTATGCAAAATACAGCTGATACTCTTAAATCTTTTGCCGATAGGGTTCCTTATTTTAAAGGCCCTGATTTTGTTACAGGAGTTACTTCTCTTACCGCACTTAAAACCAGATTTCCTTCATTTTAGAACCAAAAATACCTCCGATTGAGGCAGAATCTACAATATGGTAAAATAGTTGAGCTGGATCCATAGCTCAGTTAATAGCGGTCTGATGTACATCGGACAGGTCAGAGGTTTCAAATAAGATAATAAATAATGGAGTTGTAGCTCAGTTGGTTAGAGCGTTGCATTGACATTGCAAAGGTCACAGGTTCGAATCCTGTCAGCTCCACAGTTGAGGATTTTCTGGAAAATTGGAGTCCCGCCGAAACGGCGGGACGAAAGAAAAGACCTCCGCGAAGCCCTTTTTGAACTGGCAAAAAAGTTGCCGATTTAATAAGGTGTAGT
>Ga0172371_10007367_pt1 | contig 15706 bp, 20 predicted proteins | sample Lak12m_FD_114543 | JGI IMG/M metagenome (GOLD analysis project Ga0172371, IMG submission 114543) | Freshwater microbial communities from Kabuno Bay, South-Kivu, Congo - kab_022012_12m | ecosystem: Environmental > Aquatic > Freshwater > Lake | place: Democratic Republic of the Congo: South-Kivu... | reverse complement strand
TTTGTCCGGTTCACCCCCACGTGCGTGGGGAACATCCTACATGAAAAGGGGCATAAGGGGCTCGTAACGGTTCACCCCCACGTGCGTGGGGAACATACTGACAAAAGCCGCATCAACAGGGGACTCGTATGAGCGATAGCCCCTCGAAGTCAACGACATGCCTGCTCGGCTCTCCCATCATCCTAACAGAAAATCCTTGTTCAGCGTTGTCGCTGAAAATCATCACAACAGAGCCACCTCGTGATTCTTCGCAGATCTTCTTCCATAAAAGGTCTCTCACCATCCCTGAAACGCTACCGACGAAAACCCCTGCTTTGGCCTCAAGCATCCATCGTGTCAGTTCCCCTCGGAGACCGCCCGGAACCTTTTCAAGAATAACCACTGTCACCGTTTTCTCCTATGTCGATAGTATCTCCATAGTTCATCCCACCCTCATTTGTTTCTCCACCCAAATCCCACAACCCGCCCGGCACTGAAGGGTCGGCATCGAAATCTGCATCCTCTCGTAGACAGCGGTCCTTTGTCCCGAGATCCAAGACAGAGTGAATGTCTGAAACAATACTCTTAAGAAGCTTGGTTTCTTTCAACTTGTCTCTGATCGCTTTCCTTACCCGGCTTTCAAGCTGGTCGGATCCCTGGGACGCCATTTGAAAGGCGATCGGAACGGAGACTTCCGTCTTGTACAGGTCAGCTACGTCATAGACGAATGAGAGCATTTTCCCTGTATGGATGAAACCCAAGGCCGGAGAGAGCCCCAGAGCAAGTATGCCAGCATGACAAATACCGTAGAGACAGCTGTTTGCTGCGGAGAGCGCACGATTTACGGGATCGCCGGAATTCCAGTTCGTCCGGTCATAGTTCCGTCCACTCCATGGCACACCGGTCTCACGGCTGGCTCGAGAATACGCATCGCGGACCCTTACTCCCTCTTTGCCCCGAATCTGGCGCAATGTTAGAGAGTCCTCTAGGGTGGTATCAAACCGCATCGAATACATTTTTCGAACGACCTTGAGCCGCAACTCATCATTCGCCCAGAGTCTTGCTTGGTGAAGTAGATTATGGGCGCGACGGGTTTTTCCCTGCCCGTAGGCGTAAAACCGAACACCCTGTTCGCCGCACCAGCAAACCAAACAACCATTGTCTGCCAAAGCCGTCACTGCTGCGTGGGTAATGCTCGTTCCTGGGCCGAGCATCAGCAGACAAAGAGTTGCGCAGGGGACAGGTACCTTTCCCGAAGCATCAAACAGAGCTACTGACCTACTTTCCTGCTCAATCTTGCAGTGCTCTACGTAGAGATAGCTCCAACCGTCCCTGAATTTTGGCAGTAAATGGAGATCCTGAATTCTCATGTAGTCTCTACTAAATTTGGAGTTACATGGGAGCAACTGACAAGAGCCCAAACCCAAAGGCTTTACCGGGGCCAATCCCACGGGAGATCGTATTTCGAAAATTTTCGGAATCGGTTACCATCAGGCTTCCCTCGTATCGAGCTAACCGAATTCTACGCCCGCCAGTTTGATCTTGTCCGTGGTTAACGTAAACGTATCCTGTTCGTACAATACTGATGGTCTGCAATCGAAAGCCCGGTGGTCGTTGAGTGCTTTCGGAATTCTTCGGACAAGTCCAGCTGGGCTCGGCTCGGCGCTCCAACCACTTGTCAAGCTCTGCAGTGGGCACAGGTACTTCTTTGCCCTGCCAGCCTTCGTCAAAAGGCTTGCCAGATGCACCCAAAGAATTCCTGCTCACTTTCCTTAACGGGTTGGCAACGAGGCGGAACCTCAAGCATTGGCCAGCCTCAAACTGAGGGTGGTATGGTTTCACTTCTGGTGGTGCCCCAAGAATATGGCAGGCGTTCTGAAAGGCATAATGCCAGTCAGGCATCACACCAGATTGTACGAGGATCATCGCTCGACCGGTATTTGAGAGAGGGTCGACCCGGTAAAGGAATCCTTGTGTGTTATTTCTAGGAACATGAACTGCCTTTGCCTCTCTCGAGGAACTGTCTTGGTGTGGATGGCTAGTCGGATACTGAGCAGGAATGAAGTCATATGGCCTGTACGGATTTAGAAAATCAGGGTCTTGGGTTTTGCGATCTCTCGATGGAAACCCCATGCACAAACGTTGATGGACCCTGTACATGTTTCGAAGCCATAATCGTCCGGGGCGAGGCCGATCGGGATTGCTGCCCACGTTTATCAAGAGACAAGACAGATACATGGCTATTCCACCTCCTCTGGTTTCAGGCGACGCCGACGGGTCTCTAATGAACGAAAATTTACGATCTGGTCTCTCTTTTCTATGATTAGTCTTCGCCAAATTGGGTCACACGGGTCGATGCGATCAATACCCATTCCCAAACCATATTCAATCATAGTTACTGAGTCATGGCAGAGCCTACAGAGGGCTCTTAATTCATCAAGACGCTCTCCTCCACCGGCGTGACGATATGTGACATGCTGAACTGTGGTGGCAGGCGATTTGCAGAAAACACAGAGGTGGCAATCACGTCTTAGTCGCTCCTCCCGCATCTTTGTGTATTCTGAATTACGGTAATCTGCTCGCGGTCGAAGTGGTGGGGGTGTTGGATTCTGGAGGGCCTTTGATGCGACATTAATCTCGCCTGGAGACCCGACACTATACTGCTGGCGGATGACAAATCGAGGGCCATGCGCTGGAGGCTCGAACGTTAGTGGCACATCAAAACAAACAAATGCATCATCTGGTGCATGAGGCTGGTCCGGAGTTGGCTGCCAATCGAGAAGACACTCGACAACTTGGGGGACAAGATCAGTTTTTAACCGGGGAGACCAAGGTGCTGATTTCAGGGCAGAACCAAGGTCAGGAAAATCTCCAAGAGGATATTGTAACATGGGACGAGATGGCAAGCATGACTTTCGTCCAAGGTAAAGCGTCGATTGGGGACGTCGGATTGCGGCCTCTAGCTTTTCAACGAGGCTTTGCTCGCCCTGTAGCGCGACGAGGAAGGATGCATCGCAGAGATATTCACGCCTAGTGAGCATTGCTCCAGGCTTGGTCTTTCCTTCCCCCTCAGCAATGGCCATAGGCATTCGTGCGCCCACCGTATGATAGTCCCACCACCGTACACCTGGCTCATCAATGCGAACACCCATGTGCAGTGTGGCAAGTGTTGGAAGCCATTCTTTGTGCGCCAAAGGTCTGGGGATTCCCAAAGCTGCACAAAGGATTCCGAACACTCCCGATTTAGTAGGAGACCGCGAAGTACGACGAATGACAAACTTCGATTCCTGACCCCCCCAGGATTGAAGCGGTCCTTCTAAGCGAAGAAAAAGTGTCTTGGCACTCATTGAGCCCACTCCGGGCTAATGACGGCCTTCTGAACTGCTTTCCAATCGTGGCCCATGGCGTCGAGCACTGTGGTAATCAATTCGTCCAGCGATTTGAAGTTGTTCTCCGAAAGAGAACATTCTTGCTTATTTTCGATCACGGTCAAATGGTGGCGCAGATTTGGGGAAAACCAGAATCTCTGTTGCGGTTTGCCATATCCCGTATCAAGATCTCTAACGTATTGCCCCAATTGGGCAACGCTTTGGGAGATGATGTCACGAGTACCATAGGCTACAGGACTCGCGAAAGCATTAGCATAGCTTATGGGAGCTTCCTTGATTTCTACCAGCATTCCATCTGGTGGATTATGTGCTGCGAAGCTGTTTTGTTTACCCGAGGGATTGGCCACTGCAGCAGTTCGGATGAACCTACCAACCGTATGGGCTGCCAACTGCTCTTCCTTTCCATTATAACCTTGAAGATTTTTTATGAGCGTCTCCCAGTGAATTGAGAAGTACTTATAGAAACACGCGGAGGAGAACATGGCTTCGTCTACATAGCCGGCGCCTGCATCATGGCCCGGGATATCATCTGTAGCCACATAGTAATCGACCTCAGGACGAGCTTCGTGTGTGGAAATCGCATGAGCAACCTGAAGTGCAGCCTCCACTGCCGTGTCTTGGAGTACGCCCGTTTCCAACATTCTGCCACTGAGGGCGATGTCTGGTACAGCTGTCCGTCCAACTATCACTTTGCCAAACTCCTCTGCCAGTTGTTCATCTGTTTTGCCATGGTCACTCTGCAGAATTCCTGCCATCTCGCTGATCGCCTCACGAGTGGTATAGACCAGCATGTCGCTCTTAGAATCGTCCTTAGTTTTAATCCCACACTTTTCAAGAATCCTTGCCGCACGTTTCCTGGTATTGGCTTGACCATCAACTTTGTCGCCAATGACTTTTGCAAGCTGCCGGGTCCGAACTCCGCCTAGGAGTTGTTTGAACTCATCATTCATACGGATACTTCGTTTAAGACATTGGCTTGAGATGCGGGAGCGCATTACCCCACCAAAATAGCACGTCTTGGGAGCGCCTAGGTCATCGCGGTTTAGATTAGCGGGGCTATGATTTTGAATGACATGAATCTCAATTAACATTTCTATGCCCTTTCGTTGATTCTTAGGAATGCTGTAGCCCATTTGAGGCGGGTTGTTTCCCGTTCCCAAATGGAGAGTTCATCCGTCAGGTTGACCCAATCTAGTCCAAAATCTCTGGTTGATGCGACCCTACCAAGCGCCCATTGCAAGGCCGGCTCAATCTGGTTGACTGGAAGGGCCAGCATCCTATCGAATGCTTGCCGGTATTTTTGTTGTGCCCTAGGTTCGATTGGCTGAGACCGTCCCAACTGAAGAGCAAGGTAAGTCCCAGCTGAATGCGGGATGGGACGAAAAGCGTAGAGCTTCGCAATGAGCCATGCCACTTCTCGGCGGGGAACCCGTTCGTTTCTTTGTCGCAATGGCCACCAAAGGCCTGCAAAGAGATCAAAGCCTCTCACCGACTCATCAAGCCTCTTGCCTGCGTTTGCTCTCAAAAGTCCTAAGTCTCCTAACTTGAGCCGAGTTAAGACATGAATGTACTGATCCGTCGGAGTCACTTGTCTCCTCCTTTGCTGCCTTTCGGCTGTTCACCCTCCTTTTCTTTCGGACTCATATTTGGCTTCAGACCAGCTATTCGAATCCTCTTTAGTAATGCTGATGAGGTGAAACCAGGTGACAGCGATTTGGCGATTGAAACCATTATCGTTTTGTATTCTTGTGCCGCTTGGTTCCATGTGCCCTCCTCTCCCACAAGTAACTCTGGCACCTTAACCGAGACCTTTTCCTCAATATGATGGCGAATAGAAGAGATCGCTGTGTCTCCTTTAAGCTTCCCTCCCACAATCCCAGCTAGTTGTTTTCCAATCCTTCGCGACTCTTTTTGCCATCGTTCAAGTTGTTCAAGGTTATTAGGAACCTGGGACGGATACAATGAATATGGCATCAGGTATTCTCTTGCTTCCAGGTATTTGTCGTTCTGAACGGTTGAAAAGCCAACAATCCATGCTTTGACGTGCTTCCCCTCAGCTCCGCTATCCTGGATTCCGTGATGCATGGTGTCTGTTGATTCTTGGTTTTGAAGTATGCCAGCCGCAATCATTGCCCACTGCCCAGAAGCGCCATCACTTGCACCAAGTGCATCACGCACAGCAAGGGCCCGAGAGGAGCCTTTAGCGATGTCAGTCAAAATAAGATGGGGATCTTGCCAAGTTCGGCCCGAATCTTCAGGATTTGTCTTGGTGCTCCCGATGCCTTCGAATACACACATTCGTACGAGACGATCTCTGCGCCCGCAGGAAATGCAAGCAGCCGAACAATCTTCAGGGTTGTCAAGCCAGACTCGCCTCGGCAGCCATGTCAGACCGACGAGAATAGGGACCACCCCAGTTTTTGGGAGTTCCAAATCAGGCTTTTCCCAAGCGGGAAACCCCTGATTCGATGCTGATAGCCATGAAAGTCTCAGCGTTGCTGCAAGTGATGTACACTGTGGAATGACGTAGAGTGGAGGTTTTCCATTTATACCCGGAGGCTTACCCCGTCCTCCCGAGGTGGCGAACATTGGGAGTCGCAACAATCCCTCGGCGCAGCACGCTGGACATAATCCATTTGTGCCATCGGTAGAGTGGCGAAAATGCCTCTTGTTGGTCCCCGTTGGTATCTCATGGATTAGATAATTTGCAGAGAGCTTCTTGGCATTCTTGGAAGGTGGAAACTGATAGAATCGTTTCTCGTCTCTGAAGAGCGAAAATAGGCTTTGGTTGGCGTCCAATTTCGAGAACCACGTTTCAGGGAAAGAAGTATGAAAGCCTGATTCCCTCCCTTCAGTCGGATTCCCTCGGCACCAATACAGTAAAGCCAGCAGAAATCTTACAATCGCGATACGACCCATTGGGTTTGAGGAAGCAATCTGTCGAATTCGGCCTGATTGCGTGAGTGCTTCAATGATTCCGACCCGGCTGTATCGACCATCGTTCCAAAGTACGGGAATCCAATCCTCTAACAACAGGTTATAGTGATCGGTTTTCTGCGTCATGGTCCTCCTTTCGTCTGAGAAAATAGTAAGGCAAGACTCGGTCCGCAATCATTATTTGATCTGGGTTCCAGGAATTCCCTTTTTGATCCTTGATACTCATTTGTTCCCCTTGCGGTTGCTTTGGAGTTCTTCGCTCAACGAGTTTCAGTGGTGACTGATGGAAAAGTGTTACGTGTGCTTCTATGACCGGGACCACTTCAGATCGCCCCCGCACAGATAGGGTTTTCCGAAACTGATACCAAACCAAATTGTCAAATGAGGACACAAATGAGAAGTTATTTTTTAATGTTGTCGTCATTTTTTGTTCGTGTTGGCCAGTACAACGCGCTCTAAATCGTAGCAACATTGGAATCACAGACCAGAGGGACGGGAGTTCTTAGATGGCGAAAACACTTGCTTATTTTTATCTTAAGGGCCCATGGGCTCAAGATAAATAGAGCCCCCTCTGAGGACGAGAGCGACAAAACTTCAGAAGTCAACCATCTGCTAATTGCCCAGTGGCAAGTCACTTGCCAATCTTCTCTGTTCTTATAAGCCGTCCGTTGCGGTCCCGAACATCAATGTTGCCGCCGTGCTGTGTCCTTGTTTCAAGCAAACTACCATTTTTATCCCGCACCTGCGTGGTGTTTCCCTTTTGGCTCCAAGTCTCCACAAGGCGACCATTGGCATCACGGACCTGCTTATTTTGTCCCCACCCAGATCCTGCAAACATCGTCAAAATAACCGCTATCAATATCATCCTCATCATCTTCGCATCTCCTTTCTCCCCTCGGGGGGACAAAATATCAGTAACATGTGTCAAATTAGGACAAACGAGTCATCAAGTACGACAAAAAAAGTCATTCGAATCTAAAAAAGTATTTTAGCGTTTATTAATGAGGTTTTTTGGGAAAGGACCACAGAGGACGACTGCCGCAATATGGGGCGATTTCCGGGCCTATGACCTCCGGGTAAACCTTGTTGTTGCCTGGGGGAGATCGTGCGACTACGGCGATCCTGCGAAGCCGAGTTTTCCATTGCGAGGGTCGACACGACCTCCGGGGCGACAGCCTGAATGCGCAAACCATTCAGCCTCTTGAGAGAATGTAACACGGACGGGAGTCCGCAAACTGGTCCGCAAGGGAACGGTTGAGTACCAATTTCTTGAAAATACGTAATGTAATAAGAGTTAGAAAAGATATATTAGTTGTATAAGAATATTGTTTCTGTTGACAACTGATAAGTGCGGGGGTATGATGTTTTCAATCCTTATTATGGAGGTCAGGCCCATGAGAGCAGCGATCTATTGCCGGGTAAGCACCGATGAGCAGCGAAAGCACGGGATCAGCCTTGAGGCGCAGGAATCCCGGTGCCGTCAGTATGCGGCAGTTCTGGGCCTTGAAATTGTCCATGTCGGAGTCGAGGGTGCATCCGGTAAAGACGAGGACCGCCCCAAGTTCAAAGAGATCCAAGAGCTCGTCTCAAGGAAGAACGTCCAGCACCTGCTCACGGTGAAGCTCGATCGGCTCAACAGGGAGACTGAGGGGGCGATCCGGCTGGGCAAGCAATGCGCCAAAAAGGGAGTCAAGCTGCACCTGGTATCCGAAGGCGGTGAAGTGGATCTGACCGACCCGGCCCAGGAGATGCTGTTCACGATGCGGGCGGCGATGGCCACATTCGAGCGGAAAAAGATCGCACTGAATACCCGTTTTGCACTTGCTCGGAAACGAGAGCTCGGGGGTCGTGTTTCCCGTCATGCGCCGTATGGGTTCCAGTTCGATGATGCCGGGAACGTGATCGAGAATGCTGATGAGCAGCGGGTCATTCAGCGCATCCAGCGGCTCCACAGTCAAGGATACTCTGAGAGAAAAATCATCACCAAGCTGGCGTCTGAGGGACTGTTCAACAGGGCTGGGAGAGAGTTTACGAGGGGCACCGTGCGACAGTTTCTCAAGGCTGCATAAGAGGGAGGACACCATGGCAAAGAAAAAACGCAGGAGGGCGCTCCCACCGATTGACGAGAGCCCCGAGTTTCAGGAGCTACTGAAGGATTTGAGGCAACAAACACCCGACCAACTGGGCCGGTTAAAAGAAATGCTCGATGAACGAATCAGGAGGAGCGATGACACAGCGGATGGCACCACGAGCACCGATCGTTAAAAAGCACAAAGTGGGGCGCCGGGAGAAGTTAGCCATCACGATCGACGGTGTTCTCTATGATAGACTTCAGGAGATGTACCAAGACGGCGTTTCAGTTTCTCATATTGTGGACTCAGCACTCTGGCACTTCTTCGGGCAGCCGAAGCTGTCCTTTGAACTCGATAAGGACACCGGATCTTAAGAAAATCACGACGAGGAAACAACAGTAGAGGATCATGAAAAGCGAGCGGATCTTAGAACAGGAAAATGCGCGGAATCCGAAAATGTTGCCGGAGATTACACTTGAGGAGCTATCCAATGCCTATGGGGACCTTATGTTATTCGTCAGTCAGGTCGATGACGATTATAAGTGGGAGTATTCCAGTCTAGCCTCCGAGTGTATCTTGTGGTCGGATCATTGTATTTCCGGGCACACAGAATTTCTGGGTCGGTATTGTGGATTCAGTGACGCAAAGGATTTTCTGAACCACCATGGGTATGGCAGCGTATTCAATCTTGATGATTATCGCAGCGCTCCCCACTCCCTCCGCAATGCTTATGTGGTTCTGGAGCGGTTGTTAGACACATTTGCAATCGGTGAGTTTGGCGTGATGTTCAAGCGGCGATGTTGGGATGTTGATAGTGAACGTGAGATAGAAGTTTTTTCAATGAGATCATGGCGGGAGATCTTGGGGGAATGTCGGACCCGTATTGAAAATGGAGACCCTGATGCCCGAGACTATCTGTATTTGGCAGGGTGCATCGAAGAGTTCAGGGACGAGTCTGTCTAGTCTTGCTGGAGTGCTGGTCGTAAAATTAGTGGTTTGGGGGGATGAGGTATGGAGGGGCCGGTCCTCATAAAGGATTCGAGAGAACCAGCGGTCGCCTGGGATGAGTATTTCAAGGCCCCCATGATCGTCAGGAAGCTGGACACGGGAGACTATAGCGTGGACGGGCTCGAAACCATGATCGCAATCGAACGAAAAACACTTGATGACCTGGTTGGATGCCTGGGCAAGGGCCGGGCCAGGTTCGAGCGAGAACTGGAGCGGTCACAAGCATTGGATTACTTTGCCGTCATCGTGGAGGAAGGATACGCGCAACTCGCAACAGGCAACTATCGGAGCCAACTTAACCCTAGGGCAGCGGTGGAGAGCATCAGCGCATTTGAGGTCAGATATGGCACGCATTTTCTCTTTGCCGGGAGTCAAGAGTTGGCCGCAAGGAAGTGTGAGTCGTTGCTGGTCAAGTTTTGGAGAGAGCAGCAGAAACAGCTCGATGGCCTGGCGGCAACGATCATGGCGATACCGATTTGAAGGCATTAAAAACAATCGTGGAAGACTGAAATTCAGAGGAGGCACACATGGGTAGATCGCTTTCTTTCCTATGCCCTGATTGCGGTTACAGGGTTGAGCACATTTCAGGCGGCATTGACTGCGGATTTGAGTCAGTGGTTCAAACGGTCTCATGTCCACATTGCCATGGACTCAGCGATTGCCTTATTTCTACGGACCCCAGCGGAGTGCTGCGGCATAACCCGACGAGACTCAGGCACGATTTCCTCCCAGACTTGTCATGCCCGGTCTGTGGGGCAAAGGATGTAACGCCATGGAATGATCCGGGCCCTTGTCCGAGGTGCGGGGAGACGATGGAGATGGATATCGAAGGCCCGATAGCGCTGTGGGATTAGACACCCCCAGAAGAAACCAACAATACCTTCGCTTCATCAACTGGGGCAATAGTCCCCGGTCCCCTCCGACTGCCTCACCCCACCCCCTATCCGGAAAATACCCCCCCTACCCCCTATCCTTTGGGGGGCGACATCTCACCAAACTTCCCAATTTCCCCACAACTTTTAATTGTTTGTTTATCTTAACTGTTTGTTTTTATATTTCCTTTTTATGGCTTGACACCGCACGCCATAGCAGGTAGTATAATATTATGAAAACGATTAGATCGGTGACAAAGACAGTGTTTCCATTCATCAAACCCAACACGATTTTTCAATGGATGACCGCAGGAGTTTTCCGCCCAGAGGTTTACGTCGCCCCTCCGTGCGGACCTGGCAGAGGTTGTGTCTTGAGCGAATCCGACCAGGTTGTTGTGGGCATTCTGCATACGCTATTTTCGCACGGTGTCCGATTTAACGATGTTTCAGTCCACGGGGGGGGAGGTGGGCAGCAAATGAAAAAGACCCCAATCGTGTTTGAGAATTTTCAGCCTTTGAGTGATCGGCCGATGCAGGAATATATCGAGCACCAAGAGTTTTATTGCTTTGCGGACTGTGTTCTCGACTGGGCTCATGGGTCTCGACTGCCTCGGCGACTGATCCGGTTCATGCCCGAGAGCCTGTTTCTTAGTGAAGCAGAGGACTATCTTGGGCCCGGCCCATGTGAATCTCATCTGTTCGTAAGTGCCCGCCGATGGCTCGAATTCGTTAAAAATGCCCAGTGATTTTTTTTACCATAAACCGCCTGTCATGGAAGGTAGAAGGGAGAAGAAAAATGGAGATGATGCTGAATAAAACCCAAGTGGCGCAAATGCTGGGGGTCAGCCTTCGAACGCTCGCTCGATGGCTCGAACAAGGCGAGGGGCCAACTTTTCGCACAACCCCAGGGGGACGTCTCTTGCGGTGCAGCCGAGAAGACCTAGAGGATTGGATCCACAGGTTGCCTGAAAGAAAACCGTAAACAAAGAAAAATCCGGCTGGGAGGCCGGAACAATTATTACATTCTTGGGTTTTTATGGTGGGGGAAGTATAGCGATGAAATCGCAAAAAATCAATGGAAACCAATTCCTTGAGCTAATTAATCGATATACGACCGTAAAATGGAAAGCGACAACCGATGGAGGTGAATACGCAGGACCGTGTCCAAAATGCGGTGGTAATGACCGATTCAGAGTCTGGCCGCAACAGGGACGATACTGGTGCCGCCAATGCGATGCAAAGGGTGACGGGATCGAGTATTTGCAGTGGACAAAGGGACTCTCGTTCAAGGAATCATGTCAGGAATTGGGCATCACGCCTTCCGGGAATGGCAGCCACAAAACAACCATAACTCAAACCTCAAAGACGTCGCATCGGCAAAGAAAAATCCGGAACACTTACACCTACTGCGATGAACACGGCCATCCTCTATCGGCGAAGATCCGCTTCGACACTGAGGTTAAGGGTGACCGGTTCATGCAAACTGGCATCGCTCCTGATGGATCTTACACCTGGAAAATGGAAGGGGTGCGACCCACGCTCTACAACGTGCACCTGCTCGTGAACAGACCCGGTGAGACGGTGTTTGTTTGCGAGGGTGAGAGGGATGCTGAGACAGCCCTATCTTACGGATATTTACCCACAACATTTCCGAACCAATCAGGATTCCTAAAGCACTGCACTGAAGCCAGCATTCACGAGCCTCTCAGGGATAGCGACATCATCATCTTTGCGGATGCCGACACAGCGGGCCGCCGGTACGCGAAAGAAAAAGCCGAGTTCCTGAGCAGACACTGCAGATCCGTGAAAATCATCGACTTGCATCCATTCGCTGACGATGGCTCGGACTTTAGTGACTGGGCACGGGGCAAGAGCCGGGAACAGGTTCAGGCCGAGTTGAACGAGATCATTCAGCGCACTTCATTGTATCAGCAGCCACAAGAGAAACCGACCGAACCGACTGAAGCATCGCCTGCCAGCGACAAGGCCCCTTCGATCATATCCTTCGCAACCCTCGTAGAGATGGAACTACCGGAGCCGAGATACATCATCGAGGATATTCTCCCGGAAGGCCTGGCCATCCTCAGTGGGGCTCCAAAGATCGGGAAGAGCTGGCTCACAATGGGCCTATCCGTTGCGATTGCGTCGGGGATGCAGGCACTCGGGCACTTCGAGACATCGGTTGGGAGTGTGCTGCACTGTGCCTTGGAAGACAGTCCACGCCGCTTCAAGAGCCGCTTGGACAAGATTTTGGGGGACGCATCTCCACCAACCAGGGCGTATTTCTGTAACGACATCCCTCTCATGGGCGGCGGGAAAGGCCCGAATACCATAGACTTCCTGGAAACGTGGATCAAGGGGCACCAAGATGATGCACGCCTTATCGTCATCGACACGCTTCAAAAGATCAGGCCGATCAAGGGGAAGCATGACTCCATATATGAGGGGGATTACAAAGACCTGGAGCCGTTTCAACAATTGGCCGCCGCATATTCCATTGCGATCATTTTAATCCACCACGACCGAAAACAGGAGTCATCTGACCCGTTGCACAATGTCTCGGGCAGTACCGGGTTGACAGGGTGTGCGGACACATTGTGGAACTTGAAAAAGCCTGACCGGCATCAATCGAAAGCAACCCTGTTCATCACGGGGAGGGATACCGAGGACCGCAAGGGCGATCTGCAATTCGATAAAGAGCGGGGTCTTTGGACGTGGCTCGGGGATAGCGCCGAACTTCAAATGAGTAGAGAGAGGGTGCAGATCCGAGATGTCCTGAAAGAAGCGGATCGGCCCCTATCTATCACTGAGATCAAAGATGCTCTCCACAAGGATTACGGTGCGACCAAAGCGCTTCTCTATAAGATGGAAAAGGTTGGTCAGGCGCAACGTGACATTCAGGGGAAATGGCTCCTCCCTCCAGAGGATGCCATGTACGGAAAACCCGAGAGGGGCGAACCATGACCCGGCAAAAGGGGATATTACCGTTTCCCTGTTTCCCAAATATATATTCAATCAATATTAATGCGGGTTTTAAAGGGAAACGGGGGTGTTTCCCAGGCGTTTCCCTCGTTTCCCTCATGCCTGGAAAAAGGAAACACTGGGAAACGGGAGGGAAACGGTTTTCGAACAGGTGTTTCCCTCTTCTAGGTAAGTATTCATCGGGGTTTTATGAAAAAAGGGAAACGGGGAAACACTTATACACACTTTGCAAGGCAGGTGTGTCTGATTGGGGGGGTAGATATGGCGAACAAGAGCGACGTTTATAAGGGCATCGGCCAATACTGCCGATTTTGCCGGGGCGACACGCCCAACGATCTCAGCTGTTGCACGGGATGTCCGTTGGACACATATCGGCGGCCAGCGCCACGGAGAGGGGGAGATGGTTTAATGAAGCCTGAATTTCGGAAAGCCTTTATTGGTAAGAGAGTACGGGGGTTTTGTCGGCACGTTTGCCTCAACGGGCATCCCTTGTCGATGTGTGCGAGCCCAGAATGTCCCTTGCATGGCATCGCTTTCTCAGGGCGCAATAAGGCCAAGGGTGAGCGGTTTTCAGGCAAAGCACCAGGGAGGCGACCCGAAGCCTTATCCGACACGGACACCACCTCAAAACGCATTACAGGTAGGGGTTTTTCACCAAATATCACTGCATCAGTCAGCACCGTCGTAGGTGAAGGGCGGTGCCGGGGATGCGAGAACTTGAACGAATAAGAATACCCGAACTACCATGGGTATGTGAGAAGTATGGAGGATTGGGATGAAAATTTACAGTGTTGGTGAGGTCAGCGAGCTGTTGCAGATCTCCAAAAAGGAGGTGCATCGACTCGTGCGAGAAGAGCGGCTGTCGTGCATCGAGATCACAAATAGGCGACGACGTTTCACTCAGGAACACATCGACTTGTTTCTTGCCGAGGCAACTCGTAAATCGAGACGACCGAAAAGACTTGAAAAGAGTGAGCGCTCCTTGTTACCTTTGCCCAAACAACAGGCACATACGGAGGGAGGTGTTAGCGGATCGACTCAGGTTTCACCGCGGGCGCTGCATAAGGAGATGCGAAATTGGCGGTGATAAAGAGAGGCAAGAAGCGGGGCCGATGGTACGTTTATTTTCGCCCTTTTGGGGGGCGAAAAATCGGTCTGCGAGTTGATGCAACGAACAGGAAAGACGCTGAAGAGCAAGAGGCACTTTTGATGCGTGCGTGCCGCACTGGGAACTACAACATTTTGGATGACATTGCCCGTGAGGCCCTTGTGCGGATGTTTAACAATCAGGAATGGGAGCTACCCAAAACCCTCAAGCTCGAAACTCAGATTGTCGAACAGCCGGAGTCTGTCCTGACCTTGTGGAAGAGCGCAGAGATTTTCCTGAGATCGCCGAGCGTGGCGGATACCAAAGAGCGTAGCCGTTACGAGATATGTCTGACACATCTCGTTGGTTATTTCGGTAAGGACACGCCGATGAAGAATCTATGGGTGCCAGAGATTCGAACATATATCGCCCATAGATCAGCTCAGGGGGCCGCCCCTGCGACGATAAACCGAGAGAAAGGAACGCTGTCGAAAATCTTCCATACTCTCTTGGAATATCGGCTTGTTGAGGCAAACCCGGCCCGCCTGGTGCCGAATCTCAGTCAGAAGTCCGGTGAACGACAGGTTTATATTTCCTTTGGAGATGTCGGGAGTATAGCGCAAGCCTGCCCTACTTGGTTTCAGCGTTTGATTTGGGCCTCTTTCTATTCTGGGATGCGCCGGGGCGAGATCCTTTCTTTAAACAGGCGACAGGTTGATCTTTCGAAACGGATTCTCACCTTGACCCCGTCAGAAACGAAGGAAAGTCACTGGAAGAGGATTCCTGTTCATCGGGACTTTGTCCCCATTCTCGAAGAAGCAATGCGTGTCCCATACCTCGCAAGCGATAGGGTTTTCCTGTTGCAGGATAAGAAAGGCATCCGGCCGATCGGGGTCGAGGCTACAAAAAATCCGTGGGACCGGGCATGTCAGTCTTTGGGGCTGGAGAAACCGTGGCCCCGATTTCACGATCTTCGGCATACGTGGCGCAGCAATGCGCGGCGTAGCGGAGTGCCGGATCAGATAGCCGAGATGATCATGGGGCACGCTCTGCGAGGAAAACGGGTTGACGAGCGATACGGCTATATCTCAGACGAGGAACTGGTAGACGCCATCGATCGGCTGACATTCGAAAATGGGACAACGAAAATCTACACTGCAAGCGGGTTCAAGTAGGATTGTGGTAACAAAAAGGAAACAAATCGGGGTTTTTCCACAAAAAAGGCTAGGCAGTGTTGGCCTAACCTATTGATTTCTTTGGTGGAGATGAAGGGATTTGAACCCTCGACCCCCGCGTTGCGAACGCGGTGCTCTCCCGCTGAGCTACATCCCCACACGACACCAATGATCTAACATCCAGGGAATATGGTGTCAAGCGCTG
>Ga0172371_10007366_pt1 | contig 15707 bp, 18 predicted proteins | sample Lak12m_FD_114543 | JGI IMG/M metagenome (GOLD analysis project Ga0172371, IMG submission 114543) | Freshwater microbial communities from Kabuno Bay, South-Kivu, Congo - kab_022012_12m | ecosystem: Environmental > Aquatic > Freshwater > Lake | place: Democratic Republic of the Congo: South-Kivu... | reverse complement strand
GGCATCGTCGTGTATGACGTGATCACTAATTGGGGGATGCTGCGGTTGTTCTTTAAACTGCGCTAGAGAACCGGCAACCATCAATGGTTTGAATTATTTATCGAACTTAATATCGAAAAACATACTCTCACAGCATCAATTCACCTCTAATAAGGAGGTGTTTTTTTTAATATTTCGTTTAAAATAGATACGTGGGGTGAAATTTGGTCAGGAGCCCCCTGAAACCAATCATAAGGAATCATTCAAAATGGAAACGATCAATACGATAGAACTGAGGGATGAAAATATCTTTCCTGACGAGCAGATATTGAAGACCGTGCTGGGGGATGGATATACAGCCTATTGCGAGTTGATAAAACTCTATGACGACAACGGCATGACGCACGAATGGCGCTTCTATCGCGACGGCAAAGCCTGGCTGTGCAAGGTGCAAAAGAAGAAGAGGACCATCGTTTGGATGTCTGCCTGGAAGGATTTCATGAAAGCGACCATCTACGTCCACGAGAAGGACATGGAGGGCGTATATAACCTGGACATCAGCGAGGAGCATAAGGAAAAATTCCGCGCGCTGAAGAAGGTGGGCAAGTCCACGGCTTGCAGTTTCGAGATCCGCAGTACGGGTGTATTGGAAGATTTTGCTAAAGTGATGCAATATAAGATAGCAACGAAATAAGGTGTAAAAAAACAAATTCCAGATATCAATGTTAATTGAGTATTCCTCTAAATATAAAAAGCAATAAAGGGGAATAAACAAACTTCACTCCGCACATTTTCAACGCAGAGGTTCATTTGGGGAGGGCATATGAAGGATCGTAAAACGTTTATCGGTTTATCGGCGGTTACTTTGATAATCCTGGCTGGAGCACTGATCAAGTTTGGGCTTCATCTCTACCTGGCGCCCGGATATGGTTTCTTCTTCGACGAGTTGTATACCAATGCGCTCAGCCGGCACCTGGCTTTCGGTTATGTGGACCTGCCGCCGCTGGTTCCCGCGCTGGTGGCGCTCAGCCGCGCGCTGCTGGGCGATTCGCTTTTTGCGGCGCACGTTTTTCCGGCGCTGGCCGGCGCGGCCACACTGGTCTTCGCCTGCCTGATCACCCGGGAGTTTGGCGGAAAGACCTTCGCGGTGGCGGTAACCGCCCTGGGTTTCATCATCGTCCCCGGGTGGCTGATGGTGGATTCCATTTTCTGTTACGACAGCATCGACCAAATGGTCCTGGCGGTCTTCCTGTTCTTTCTGGTGCGTCTGCTGAAGACGGGGAACAAACGCTTGTGGCTTGTGCTGGGGGTAACCGCAGGCGTTGCCTGTCTGACCAAGATGACCATCCTGGTTTTGGGTCCGGGCTTTTTGGCCGCGCTGCTGCTTACGAAACGACGCAAGGACCTGGCCACCCCCTGGCCCTGGCTGGGCGCGGCGCTTTGCCTGGTGCTGGTTTCACCTTACATTATTTGGCAATTCAGCAATCACTGGCCGATCCTCGAGTATTGGCGGCATTACGGCACAGTTCGGGTCTATCAAGCCACCCTGGGGCAGTATTCCGTCAACATCCTGGTCTACATGAGCCAGCTCCTTTTGCCCCTGTGGCTGGTTGGGCTTTACAGGATCTTCCGGCCCCTGAACGGCGTAAATTACTATTTTCTGGGCATTCTGTTCGTTGTCTCGTTTGGCGTGCAATTCTTCCTGCACGCTTCGGCCCGCATGATCCTGGAACTTTTCATCCCGCTGCTGGGTGCGGGCGCGGTGCTGCTTGAAGAGATCACCGGCAGGAAAACCTGGGCACAATGGCTGCGGGCGCCCATCGTGGTGTATCTTGCGCTTGTCGGAGTGATCAATATTTCTTTCTCTCTGCCCGTACTTCCGATCGATAAAGAGGAGGAAGTTACCAGGCCTTATAAAGTTTTGTATGAATCCCTGCGCGAGTTCAACGGTTCCTTCAACAGCCCGCCCATCTTCCTGGCAGGGAGGATCGGATGGGAGGACCTGGCGAAAAAGGTTGCGGAGGTCTACGATGCGATCCCGGAGGACAAACGCGCGAAAACCGGTATCAGTGCAGATACTTACGCGACCGCCGGCGCGGTGGACCAGTACGCTGACCGGTACGGCCTGCCCGACGCGGTCAGCGGCATGTTAACTTATTATCTGTGGGGACCGGGCGAAAATTGGGACCCGATGATCTTCATTACCGCGCGATCCAATATGATGTCTTATTATTACAGCACCTGTGAAGTGAAGTCGAGCCTGCAGATCCCGGTCATGGGCTATAAACCGGTTTCGATCTACCTTTGCAGGGGACTGAATACCCCCAAAGAGGAAATTTGGAAAGCTGCCAAGAACTTTTACTAGGAACCGACATGGATAAGGCAAAAATGAACACCGAAAAACTCAGCACCTCTTACGAAGCGACACAGGAGGATATTGATTCTTTATGGGACGGCATGATCGAATTCAACAAGGTAACCGGACCGATGATGAAGCATCCTCCTTACGAGCCGTACCGCATCATCATGAGAAACGCCGAAAACAGAGTGGTGGCCGGCATCCTGACCAAGGTCTATCTCAAATGTATGTTTGTGGATTTGCTGTATCTCGATCCGCAATACAGGAAGATGAATCTGGGGACAAAACTGCTGCAACAGGCTGAAACGCATGCCCGAGCGTTGGGCTGTAAATTCATCCATCTGGACACCTTCAGTTTTCAAGCGATCGATTTCTATCAAAGACAGGGGTATGAAATCTTCGGGGTCATTGACGATTACCCGGATGAGATCAAACGGTACTTTCTCAAGAAATATCTTTGATGCAGTGAGTTGAGATCAATCAACCAGATCGGTATCTAAACAGGAACAGAAAGCTGCTCCATGGCGGAACCCAGACGCTTAATCCCCAGCTCAATGTCTTTTTCAGGGTGTGAGGCAAAGTTCAACCGAATAAATGATTCTCCTTCGAACGGTTCATAGAAAGAATGTGTTCCGGGCGTGAATTCCACGCCTGCCTGTAACGCCAGAGACAACAGGGTGGAGGAGAACTGCTAGGCCATACAGTTTGGGCCGCTCAGCAAGGCCCAGATGCAGGAGATCGAAGAGATCCTTGGCAGGCAAAATGGCCAGTAATTAATCGATCTCGACGTAAAGTCGTTTGTTGATCTTGCCCTTGCTTTTGTAATCCACAATATGGATCGGTCCGACCTCTTTGGTGGAGTGGACGTGTGTGCCGCCGTCCGCCTGGAGGTCGAGGCCGACAATCTCGACGGTGCGCACCTCGCTGATGCCGGGCGGCAGCAGGTTGATCTTGGTGCGGATGAGGTCGGGGATCTGAAATGCCTCTTCGCGCGGCAAAATGCGTACGCGCAGAGGCATGTCTTTTTCCACTTTGCGGTTGACGGCGGTTTCAATGACCTCCACCAGGTCATGGGTCATGGATTCGAACTCGAAATCCATGCGGGCCTGTTGGATATCCATGTCTCCGCCGGTGACCTGCGCGCCGAAGTCGCGGAAGATGACGCCGCACAGAATGTGCATGGCGGTGTGGGTGCGCATCAGGCGGTAGCGGCGCTGCCAGTCGAGTTGACCGGCGAGCGTGTCGCCCACGGAAGGCAGGGCGTCCGAAACGGCCAGCAGGTGCTCCACATCCGGGCCGGCTTTGCGGGTCTTTTCGACCTGCCAGAAGGAGTCACCCAGCGAGAGCGTACCCTGGTCACAGGGCTGGCCTCCGCCGCCTGGATAGAAGGCGGTGCGGTCCAGTACGACGGCGCGGGTTTCCGGGTTTACAGCTGTTACAAGCGCGGCAAATTCCTTCAGGTAGCTGTCAGTGTGAAAAAGAAATTCGGTCATGGTTTTCCTCCGGCGCTAAATGATTTATTCTTCCAGCAGTACTTTCAGCATGGTTTCCCGGTGGTTCAAAAAGTCCCGGGCGATCTTGAAATGGTCGGTGTCTTCATATTCCACCTGCTCGAACCCAGACTCTGATAGGAGCAGGATCCTGGCTTGGGGATAGGCCATGAGAATGGGCGAGTGGGTGGCGATGATGAACTGCGATCCGGCTTTTACCAGCATGTGAATGATGGCCAGGGCGGATAACTGGCGCGAGGGAGAAAGGGCCGCTTCAGGCTCGTCGAGGATGTAAAGCCCGTTGCCGCGGAACTTGTGGTTGAGCAGAGCCAAAAAGGATTCCCCGTGAGACTGGGCGTGCAACGATTTGCCGCCGTACCCTGCCAGGTAATCCACATCGTCCATGTAAGAGGCCACGTTGTAGAAGGATTCCGCGCGCAGGAAATAGCCGTCCTTGGGGATACTGAAACTTCTGCCCGCTTTCAGATAATCATACAGGACGGAGTGGGTGTCGCGGGTGGAGAAGAGGGAATTTTTGGTGCCGCCTTCGGCGTTAAAACCTAGCAGTCTGGCAATCGCTTCCAGCAGGGTGGACTTGCCGGTGCCGTTCTCGCCGATCAGAAAGGTAACGTCGGGGTGGAATTTGAGCGTCTCAAGGTGTTTGACCACCGGCAGCGAGAAGGGGTATTCGTCCCAGGAGGGTACTTTATCCTTCCGCAGGGTGACATCGATCAGGTAGGGTTTGGCGGGGAAGTCATTGGCGGTTTTCATGTTGTCAGTCTCGCGATGATCTTATTGTAATTCGAAAAATCGTGAACCGCGAACTATGGACAGCAATCAGTAATCAGGGGCAAAATTAAGGCCAAGTGTATACTTAAATAAATAGAACTTTTTCTTTCTACTGGGAGTGAATTTATATGAACCTTGTCATCCGCAACGAAATTGAAGCTGATTTCCGTGAGGTGGAGGAATTGACCCGCGAAGCATTCTGGAACCTGTACTTCCCCGGCTGCCAGGAGCATTACCTGGCGCACGTCATGCGCGACCACCCGGATTTCATCAAGGAACTGGATTTCGTGGCCGTATCCGAAGGCCGGATCATCGGCAGCATCCTGTATACCAAATCGCACGTGGTGGATGAAGCTGGCAACAAGATGGAGACGCTGACCTTTGGTCCGCTGTGCGTGCACCCCGACTTCCAGCGCAGAGGCGTGGGGAAAGCCCTCATCGAGCATACCCGTAAAGTTGCGGTAGAGATGGGATACCCTGCCATCATCATTTACGGCTCACCGCACAATTACTGCGCGTATGGTTTCAAAAACTGCAAAGATCTCAACATTGCCAATGCGGAGGGCAAGCATCCCTATGCCATGCTGGTGCTGGAGTTGAATGACGGAGCTTTTGAAGGCCGCCAATGGACTTATCACGACAGCGAGGTTTTCCAACTGGACCCTGATAAAGTGGAAGAATTCGACAGGCAGTTCGCGCCCAAAGAAAAGGGCGCTCAGTACAGCCAGGTGGAGTTCATGATGTCCGTGCGGGCGTTTATTGAGTAAATCAAACGCGGGGTGATATACTTACAATATAAGCACAGGAGGTAAAATGTTGCGACGTTTATTTAAAACAGGCAACAGTGTCGTAATATCACTTCCAAAAGAGATATTAGAAGGGTTGGGGGTCGTGGATGGTGAAAACGTTTCACTGGAATTCGACCGTGACCACCGGCGGGTGATCTTAACTCCTGCCCAACGGTCGTTGGCAGACAGCGGCGTAGATGCGGATTTTGCGAAACAGGTATCGACATTTATCGATCATTATAGAACTTCTTTGGAAGAATTAGCCAAGTGATTTATTACGTAACACCTGAACAAGCTCTCTTTATTCACAACCGGTTGATCGAAGAGACTGGAGGTGAACACGGGGTACGCGATCTTTCAATGTTGTTATCAGCTTTGGGCAGACCGCAGGCAAGTTTTAATGGGGAGGATTTATATGCCGAGTTGTTTGCTAAAGCCGCTGCATTGTTGGATTCGCTGATCAGAAACCATCCATTTATTGATGGAAATAAACGCAGCGCCATCACCATCACGGCACTCTTTCTGCAGAACAATGGTTATTCATTACAGGTTGATGGGGCCGAAATGGTACGGTTTATCATGGCGTGCGCCCAATCGGCAACCACTCTCCAAGAGATCAAGTTGTGGTTGGAAAGATATTGTTCTTAGGTGATTGCTTCAATCTATATCCTATATCGATTGAAATCGATATTATTTATCTCTAAAGGAGAATAAGATATGAAAATCAGGAGCTTTTTCATAATCACTTTAATAGTGATGATTGGGTTAACTGCTTGCGCGCCGAAATCAACAACCCAGCCATCCGCAAGCGAACCCCCGGCCGCCACGCAGGCGCCTCAGGCGGTCACCCAGGCGAATGGATCTTCGGACGGAGGCTCTACTGCCGCGACCGCAACGACCGACGTGGACGCGCTCATCCGCGAGAAGCTGCAAAACCATCACGGTATCGACCGCATCTACAACGCGCACCACACCCGTGAAGAGTGGAACGCCACCCTGGATCGCATGATCGGCTACGGCGCCAAGATCAATGAAGAGGAAAAACAGACCATCATTGATTATTTAATGAGCAAACAGCAATAATCCCCCTGTTACAAGAAGAACCCGGGGAGGTTTTCACTGTTTATGAAAATTCATTATCTACAGCACGTTGACTTTGAAACACCTGACACGCTCCTTGACTGGGCCGAAGAGAGAGGGCACGGTTTAAGCGCAACGCGTTTGTTTGCCGGCGAGCGCTTGCCCGGCTTGCAGGATATCGACCTTCTGGTGATCATGGGCGGGCCGATGAGCGTCAACGACGAAAATCAGTACCCCTGGCTGGCGGGCGAGAAAAGCTTCATCCGCGAGGCGGTGGAGCAGGGCTGCAGGGTGCTGGGAATCTGCCTCGGTGCGCAACTTCTTGCAAGCGCTCTGGGGGCGAAAGTGAACGCCAACCCCCAAAAAGAGATCGGCTGGTTCCCGGTAAGCCTGACCCCGGAAGGTAAACAAAGCCGGGTATTTTACGGTTTTGAACCGGTTTTTACCACTTTTCAATGGCACGGTGACACCTTTGACCTGCCGCAAGGGACAACCCTGCTGGCTACCGGCGAGGTCTGCGCAAACCAGGCGTTCCAATTCGGTGAGCATGCTTTCGGCCTGCAGTTCCACATGGAAGTGAGCCAAAAAGGAGTCAAGGGGCTCATCGAACACGGTGGGGACGAACTGGTCAGCGCGCCTTTTATCCAGACGGCTGAACAGATGCTGCAATCAGGCGAATACGAAGAAAACAGGGAGAACCTGTTCCGCTTCATGGATGAGTTGAGTCGATAAAGAAAAATTGACTCCTGAATTAAGCATGGCTTAAAATAGTTATTGATAATCAGTAAAAAAACAAGTAAACGCTTCAAACACGGAACCACTTGAAAGAACCACCGGTGACCTGGAAACCACTGTTGAGGTGAACTTGAAAGATGTGGAATTGCACCTTCGGTCTGAAAATTCATGAAAAGAGGCAATTATGGATCACCAGGAATCCTTCTTTGATTTTGCCGCCGAGGTGGGGTTGACCAAACACATCGGCGGAGTGAAGGCCACAGAGGAATTGGCCAAAAAATGCCACATCGGCCAAGGCTCGTACGTCCTGGACGTGGGCTGCGGTGCCGGGATCACGCCCAGCATTCTCGCGAAACGTTACGGCTGCAGGGTGGTTGGCGTGGACATCCGCGAGGCGATGGTCAAAAGGTCCAGGCAGTGGGCAAAGCGAGCAGGCCTGAGTGACATGCTGGAATTCAGGGCGGCGGACGCGCAGGACCTCCCCTTTGAGGACAATTTATTTGATGCGGTTATCACCGAGTCTGTGACGGTTTTTCCCGAAGACAAGCAAAAAGCTGTGAGTGAATATGCGCGCGTGACAAAACCGGGCGGTTATATCGGGCTGAATGAATCCACCTGGATCCTTTATCCTCCGCCCAGAGAACTGCTCGATTGGGCCGCCAAGGACCTTGGCGAAAATGTAGATCCGCTCACGGAAAGCGGTTGGAAGGGATTATTGGAAACAGCCGGATTGAAAGAGATCTTGACGAAAGTTTACCGGGTTGATCTAAATGAGGAATCCAAAGGAATGCTGCAGCGCTACGGATGTACCGGAACAATAAGCGTCATGGGGCGCATGCTGCGGCTCTATTTTGGAAACCCGGCCTACCGGAAATTCGTAAAAGAAGTCAAACAGGGCGGCGTCATCCCTGCGCACCTGGTGGATTATTTTGGATACGGTATCTACGTTGGGAGAAAGTGAAAAGGCCAGACCGTTTTTCAATTTGATGTGAAAGGTTTCCATGAGCTTCCTGAGTAAATTGATCAAACAATGCCGCAAGCCGACCGGCTGGCTTGGAGAAATGACGGCTTACCAGATGAATTCGGGGCACTCCATGATGACCTGGTGGGGGTTGTGCCATCTTTCCATTAAAAAGGACAACGTCATCCTAGATGTGGGCTGCGGCGGGGGACGGACGGTCAACCGGCTCGCACAAATCGCCGTGGAAGGAAAAGTCTACGGTATCGATTTTTCAGAGAGCAGCGTGAAGGTCTCGGAAAAGACGAACCGTGACCTGATCAAAGCCGGAAGGGTTGAGATCAGGCAGGGGGCAGTCTCGGACCTGCCGTTTTCGGATGATACCTTTGACCTGGTCACCGCCGTTGAGACCTATTACTTCTGGCCGGACCTGAACAGCGACCTGCAGGAAGTGAGGCGGGTGCTTAAACCCGGCGGGAGACTGTTGATCGTGGTTGAAGCGTATAAAGGAAGCAAGTATGAGGAGCGCAACCTTAAGTGGGTGGAGGCAGGCAACATGGCTTACCACAGCCTTCAGGAAATAAAGGATTTGTTGACGAATGCAGACTACACCGACGTGGAAGTATTCGAGGAATATGAGAAGGGCTGGTCCTGCGCGATCGGTAAAAAATGAAGACGGCAAAGAATATCCGCAGAGAAAGACATTTATTCAAACATGAATGAAACGACCTTTAAAGACCTGATGAACAGGTTCCGTCACGACGACGAACCGCCGCCGGTCATATCCGAACTGGGCTGGCGTTTCCATCACGTGGGCATCCCGACCAGCGTCTCCCACGAAGGCGAAAAATATCTGCCGCAGTACAAAATGTACGTGGCCGGTTTTGAGCGCAATCCCTTCGGCGTGGAGTGGATGCGCTTTGAGGAGGGCTGCCCCCTGCCGCAATTGATCCGCAGTGTGCCGCACGTGGCGTTCGAAGTGGACGACCTGGACGCGGCGCTGGAAGGGTTGGAGGTGATCTTCCCGCCGGGCTCACCGTCCGACGGGGTGAGGGCGGCCGCTTTCGTCTATAACGGCGCGCCCATCGAGTTGATCTCGTTCCGGCACGAATAAACCAAAAAAAACCAAGGCTTGATTTTGCGAATTCTCCCGGATCTCATCAAAATAATGAAAGCAAAAAAGACTATAAAATTAACCGTGGAAATTTAGAAATTAAATATCGCGATGGAAGTTGGAGAATCAACCATGGAAAATAATCCGGATCAATTATTGTCAGAGGAAAAATCACTCCAGTTTGACCATTTTAATGAAGACACCGCCTGGCAGATCGGAAGCTGGCTGGTTGAGCAAGCCACCCGCGACGGGCTGGCCGTCACAATAGACATCCAATTGGGCGACCACCAACTCTTCCATGCCAGCCGCCCGGGCACAAGCGCCGATAATGACGAATGGATCAAACGAAAAGTGCGCCTGGTCAGGCGCATGGGGCACAGTTCCTTTTATTACGGGCAGTTCCTGAAAAGTAAGGGGAAGAGCATCGAAGAAAAGTTCCTGCTGCCTGAGAGTGAATTTGCCCCGCACGGCGGATGTTATCCCATTTTGCTGAAGAATACCGGGTTAGTTGGGACGATCACGGTCTCAGGGCTGCCGCAGGAGGAAGACCACAAACTCGTGGTGATGGCGATCAGGCATTATTTGGAGGAGGAAGCATGACATCCAAACCGGGCCGGCGGCTGCACCAGACGGGCGGATGCTGCGTCACCTGCTGAGCCAGGCAGCCGAAATCCAAAAAAATTTATACAGCAAGAAAAAAAGGAGAGCCTGTTTAAAAGTTCTCCTTTTACCTGTTATGCAACAGTGACCATAAACTCTATTGAGACCTTGCCACCAGCACCAATTTGATGCAGTTCCTGACCAGATCCAGCGACATGCCCAACAGCAGCCAAATAATGAGGTCAGGTTGAAACCTCAGCGGTTCCATCCAGGATGGCGCGCCGCCTTTAATAACCGCGACGAGAACCGGTACGCCAAAGATCACGAAGATGGTCAAGACGATGACGGTAACCGCACCGACGCGTATTCTCAGTCGGTTTTTCGTGTCAATCTTCTTTTTCCAACTGCCGAGCGCGGCAAATAAACGCGCGTGGTTGAAAAGATCCAGTCCAAAGAGCGCGAGCAGGACCCAACCGATCCAGCCAGCGCCATTCTGTTTCGGTGGACGGCCATCCAACAACTCCAGCAAGCCGTTACGGACGTTATTGTTCTCGAACTGCATGCTCTCCATGCTGTTTTGGTTGAACAGGAGCACCATTCCCGTTTTATCCTTTTGATGGATGAGGATAAATGATTGGAAAAATTCGTTCGCGCCTCCATGAGCGATGGTATCTCCATCGTCCAAAATTAACCAGCCCATACCGTATCCGCCGTCAACGCCAGCAGGTTCCGACCGCATGATAGCCAATAATTCAGGTTCGAGAAGCTGAGAGCCGTCCGGTTTTTGGTTATTGATCTGGGCCAGCAGGAACTTGGACATGTCTTCCGCCGTGGAAATGAGATAGCCTGACGGCAGCCATCCCGGTATATAGGATTGCTGCATGGGGACGGCAAACCCGAAAAAGCGCGTATATGCCTGGGCCAGATCGGGCGCGTTGAGCGGATCAGCCGTGGATCGGTCCATACCTAACGGATCAAAAATGTGAGTTTGGATGTAGTCGCCGTAAGACATGCCGCTTACTTTTTCAATGATTAAGCCCAAAAGGCGGTAGTTCTGGTTGTAATACTGGAACTTTACGCCGACAGGCGCTGTCAAATGGGCGTCTTTCAATAATCCTGCCTGTTCATCCAGGCTGGAGGTAAACGCGGAAGCATTCCTATCCCCGGCTTCGCTCAACCCGCTGGTGTGGTTGAGTAAATTACGAATGGTTATTTTGCCGGACTCATCCTTATCTGCGATCTCGAACCAGGGGATGTACTTCTGTACGGGCGCATCCAGATCAATCAGGCCTTTTTCGACAAGCTGCATCACCGCCAACGCGGTAAAGGTCTTGGATACGGAGCCGATATAGAATTGTGTCTGGGGAGTTGTTTCTCTTCCGTGTCCGGCCAGGCCGTATCCTTTCGTAAACAGGACCTGATCTCCCTGGACAACCCCGACCGCGAACCCCTGTATGCGGTTCTTTTTGAGGTTTTCCGATAAATAAGTATTGATCGAGCGGACATCAATGCCCTGGCTTGTTTGCGCCAACCCTGTTATTTGCGGCGCGGCCAATATGATTACCATTATTGTTAAAAACAAATATTTCAGATTTCTTCGGAACCAAACCATTTCTTCTCCTGTTGTACTTTCTTTTTCAATCGAGGATGTGGAGATATCTCACTTGTTAGTAACGGACGAACCGGGATTGGTTCAAATCAAAGGGAAATTATTTGCCTTAAGGCTTGGACAATCAAAAAATTAATGAATGAGAAGTTATGCCGTACGACATGGATGTTGTATGATTAATGGGTCGAAGCTGACAAGAATCGTTTGGGGTTAAGCTTATAAAGCGAAGGGAATCATGCTTAAAAAAATTTTTAATGAGCGTACTCCCGGCTGGATCGGATATTTCATCCTGATCGCGATCACTTCATTGTGGTGCTACTGGAGCATCGGCGAGATGTATCACGAGGGCTGGTGGGGACCGTTCTACATCCGGCTTGTTTACATGATCCCCGGCACGGCTTTTCTGCTGCTTACCCTGGCCGGAATCAAGTGGCCTCGTGTGGGCGGCTGGTTGATTGTCATCTTTGGCGGGATCTTTACCATTTTCTTCCTCGATATGCATATCGTGGACGGGAAGATCACCATGGACCGCGACCTGGCGGGGTTTTTCGTGAGCGGGCCGCTGGTGTTTTTGGGCGTTTTGCTGCTCATAGAAGGCCGCAACCGCCGCCGGCGCATCGCGCAAGGCTGGACGCCTCATGAGAAATGGTGGCGCAGGAATTTCTGGTACCTGCTGGCGGTTGCGCCGCCGCTGCTCATCCTGATCGGCATGTCCGCCTATTCCCTGCCAATCGTGCTGACCCGTCAGGACGACGGCCTGCGCGGAATGAGGAGGATCGAAGGCAATGACGGCGTCATACGCGAATGGGCGCCGCAGGGTCCGGGCTGGAACTGGAAGCAGGATTACGGCGGATACCCTTCGTGGAACATGATCGCCTTATATGGCGTTGAGCCGATCGGCATGGGCGACAAACCGGGTTATGATTCACACAAGGATGAGTTTGCCACGTCAACAGAAATGGCGGAATATAACCTCTGTCTTTATCTAAGTGAAGACGGATTGACCCTCAAAGAGGAGCCGCAGATCATATGGCATATGCCGTCGGTGAATGATTACGTGCGATCCTTCAGCAGGCACGGCAAGAACGCCGGCTGCGTATGGATGGGTGAATTGAACGAGCAGATGGATTGCAAGATCCTGCCGGACAAGGAGACCCCTTTATGGGCGCCTGACCTGGAACCCATTTATTACTGGGCGGCCGAGGAGTATGACGAACGCAATGCTTATTTTGTGTCTTTTAACGGCTGGGTGAACAGGACCTATAAGGCGGGCGGGAATCCGCGGCACAGCTACCGCTGCGTCAGAACCGTGGAAGAATAACCGGGTTGTAATATACAATTGAGAGGGTTGCCATGTCATCCGATGAGAATTTTGTGAAATTCGTTGCAGAGCAAATGGAAGACGCGGGAGTGATCCGCTACCGAAAGATGTTCGGCGATTACGCCGTTTACTGCAACGAAAAGGTGGTCGCGCTGGTGTGCGATGACAAGGTGTTCATCAAACCCACCCAGGCCGGCCGGGCCTTCATTGGGGAACCGCTTGAAGCGACGGCGTACCCGGGGGCGAAGCCAAGTTTTTTCATCGAAGACAAATTTGAGGACAGAGAATGGTTTGGAGAATTGGTGCGCATTACCGCAGCGGAACTGCCGGCACCGAAACCGAAAACGACAAAGAAATGACCAGATTTTAAGTATTATTTGTTCACAGAAAACAGGAGGGAGAATGAAAACCCGAGCATTATTGATGTTTTTATGTATTATCCTGATCTCATCTTGCAAGCCGCAACCCAAAAATACAGACCCGGAAGCCACAGTACAAGGCGGCATCACGCAGCCCATTCCATCAGTTTCATCAACAGATCCAATTGGAATTGCCGAGAATTCCGGCTCAGGCCTGTATTTTGTTGGAGAATCCGAGCCATCTATTTCGTTTGAATGGCTGTCTGATCATTCTTTTCGTTATACGACAGATAAACATTATGACGGACAAAATGCCAATTATTCCTACACCGAGGTATCAATAGAGGAAAGTGATGGCAAGGTCACTCTTCTTCCCGGAAAACAATATGAGCAAGTATTTTTCCTTAATAACTATCCTTTCCAACCAGTGTACTCAGACAGTCAAAAACAATTCATCTTTGAAACTGAAATAAAAAAGCCAACCGTTCCCGTGATCATTGATGATGGACAAGTCACAGACAGGGGAGTGTATACTCAGTATTATCTCTTTTCTCAAGAGACAGGTGCGATGGACTCCCTGTTTGCCACTAACTTTGAGTATTACCTGGAATGGCTTCCTGATGAAGAGCATGTCATGATGACGTGCAGTTTGGGGGATTATTCAAGAAATGGTATTTATGTTATTGATATTAAGACACGTGAAATCGTCACTTTGTCGGATAGTTTTTGTTATTTTGAATTTCTGATTCAAAATGAAGTATCACCGGACAGCAAATATATATTGATTAACGGCGGCCTGCAAGCTCTCGCAGGAGGTGAGATGAGCAGTATCTGTAAGGATGATGAAGAATATACAGCCGCACAAACCTGGTCCGATGACAGCAGTACCGCTTATGCATTTTGCCGCCCGGAAAAAAGTGAAAGACTAGGTGTGTTAAGACGGATTAATGTTGAGACAAAAATTGTCAGTGAAAATATTCTTGAGGTTTATCAGAATATCAAGATAAACGAGATGGCAGTATCGCCGGATCAAAAATGGTTGTTATTCCAATGGAAAGACAAATCCCCGGTCAACAGCGACAACAGGGGATTGTGGCTGGCAAAACTAAAATGAAGTCACCGTGTTGGTAATATATGGTTCGTTTAAATTGACAACTCTGATAATTGCCATAATAATAAGATCAAGATCACCCTTTGGTTCAGTGGTTTGAAAGTATCTGAACGATCTGCAAACGCTTGTCAAATTCAGCCAATAATATAGAGGAGGAGGACGGTATACCTTGTCATTGAAGCACAGGGGACTGTCAGAAGCCATGGACGAAAAAACACTCATCGAAAGAATCGATCGATTACGAACAACTTATCAGAGCGGCAAGACCCTTCCGCTGGCATGGCGGCGCAGCCAACTGCAGGCTTTGCAGCGCATGCTGATCGAACGCGAAGAGGAGTATCAGGCTGCTTTGGAAGCTGACCTGCATAAAAGTACTTTTGAATGTTATGCCACCGAGATCGGTTTTCTGCTGGGAGAGATCGAAAATGCGCTGGCTCACTTTGAAGACTGGGCGCGTCCGCAGATAACGACGACCCCTGCTTTTTTGCAGCCGTCTCGCAGCCGCACGATCTTTGAACCGCTGGGCGTTGCCTTGATCATGGGCGCCTGGAACTATCCCATGCAACTCACCCTGGGTCCGCTTGTGGGGGCTATCGCGGCGGGCAACGCGGCGGTGATCAAAGCGCCCCGCACAGCCAAGGCAGTCTTCCAGACCATGGGGCGCATCCTGCCCGAATATCTTGACCCGGATGCCTTCCTGGTGATCAACGATGATACGTCCAACGACCTGATCCTGGAACAGCGCTTTGACAAGATCTTCTTTACGGGCAGCGCCCGGACGGGCAAGATCGTAATGCAAGCCGCCGTCAAATACCTTACTCCGGTCACGCTGGAGCTGGGCGGCAAGAGCCCCGCGATCGTGGATAAGACCGCCAATTTAAAGGTGACCGCATACCGCATTGCGCAAGGCAAGTTCTTCAACGCCGGCCAGACTTGCGTTGCGCCGGACTACGTGCTGGCGCACGAAAGCATCCTCAATGCGTTGGTGGCTGAACTTGTCAGGGTGGTGCGCGAATTTTACGGCGACGACCCGCAAAAAAGCGACGAATATGCACGCCTCATCAACAGCAAACAATTCGACTTTGTTTCCGGTTTGATGAAAACCGGCGAAGTGGTCTGCGGCGGACAAACCGACCGCGACGACCTGTATATTGCCCCTACCATTCTTAAGAACGTCTCAGCGGATGCGCCGGTCATGAAGGAAGAGATCTTCGGTCCCGTGCTGCCTGTGCTTGCGATCAAGGATGTGGATGAGGCTCTCAGCTTTGTGCAGGGGCGTGAAAAGCCGCTGGCTTTTTACATCTTCTCGGAAGACAAAGACCAGGTGGAAAGGGTGCTGCTGCATTCCACCTCGGGCGGCGCGTGCGTGAACGAAACGCTCAACCATCTGGTGGTGCACGGGCTGCCTTTTGGCG
>Ga0172371_10007364_pt1 | contig 15710 bp, 6 predicted proteins | sample Lak12m_FD_114543 | JGI IMG/M metagenome (GOLD analysis project Ga0172371, IMG submission 114543) | Freshwater microbial communities from Kabuno Bay, South-Kivu, Congo - kab_022012_12m | ecosystem: Environmental > Aquatic > Freshwater > Lake | place: Democratic Republic of the Congo: South-Kivu... | reverse complement strand
GGTGGTGATCGAGATGAATCCCCGGGTGAGCCGCTCCAGCGCTTTGGCGTCGAAGGCCACCGGGTTCCCCATCGCCAAGATCGCCGCGAAGCTGGCCGTTGGCTACCGCCTCCACGAGCTGCCCAACGACATCACGCGACTGACCAAGGCGTGCTTCGAGCCGACGATCGACTACGTGGTCGTGAAGGTGCCGCGATTCGCCTTCGAGAAGTTCCCCGAGGCCAGCCCGGACCTCACCACGCAGATGAAGAGCGTGGGCGAGACGATGGCCATTGGCCGGACGTTCAAGGAGGCGTTTCAGAAGGCGCTGCGGGGGCTGGAGGTGGGCAGCTTCGGCTTCGGCTGCGACGCCAAGGACCTTTGGGGCACGCCTCGGCAACCGGGCCTCGACGACGTCCGCGCCCGGCTGGCCCGGCCCGACGACCGGCGGGTGTGGTATCTCCGCTACGCCTTGAAACACGGGATGCCGGTCGAAGAGATCTACGAGCTGACCGGCATCGATCCCTGGTTCCTCGACAATCTGCACGAGATTGTCGAAATGGAGGAGCGGCTGCGGGACGTAGGGAGTCTGGCGGCGGCCGACGATGCGCTCGTGCGTCAGGCCAAGCAGCTCGGGTTCTCCGACCGTCAGTTGGCCAACCTTTGGGGCACGAGCGAGATGGCCGTGCGGAGCGACCGCAAGCGGCGGGGGATCGTGGCCACGTTCAAGGCGGTCGACACCTGCGCGGCGGAATTCGAGGCCTACACGCCCTACTACTATTCGACCTACGAAGACGAGGACGAGACGCCGCCCAAAAAGCCCGGCAAGAGGCGAGTGATGATCCTCGGCGGCGGGCCGAACCGGATCGGCCAGGGGATCGAGTTCGACTACTGCTGCTGCCACGCCAGCTTCGCCCTTCGGGAGCTGGGGATCGAGTCGATCATGGTCAACTCGAACCCGGAGACCGTGAGCACCGACTACGACACGAGCGACCTCTTGTTCTTCGAGCCGCTGACGACGGAGGACGTGCTCAACATCTTCGACCGCATCGAGCCCGAGGGAGTGATCGTGCAGTTCGGCGGGCAGACGCCGCTGAACCTCGCCCGGGCCCTGGCCAATGCCGGCGTGCCGATTCTCGGCACAAGCGTCGACACGATCGAGGACGCCGAAGACCGCGAGAAGTTCATGAACTTCCTGGAGCGGCTCAAGCTGAAGCAGCCGGCCAACGGCATCGCGCGGAACCTGGCCGAGGCGAGGGCGGCCGTGGCCAAGGTGGGCTACCCGGTGCTCGTGCGGCCCAGTTTCGTGCTCGGCGGCCGGGCCATGGTCATCTGCTACGACGCCAGCCAGTTCGAGCACTTCGTCAAGGAGGCGTTCGTCGCGTCCGAAGGGCAGCCGGTCTTGATCGACCGCTTCCTGGAGGACGCCACCGAAGTGGATGTCGACGCCGTGGCCGACGGCGAGCAGGTGATCGTGGCCGGGGTGATGGAGCACATCGAGGAGGCGGGGGTCCACTCCGGCGATTCGGCCTGCGCCATCCCGCCTTACAGCCTGGAAGGCCCCGTGGTCGCCGAGATCAAGGAGGCCACCCGGGCCATGGCCCGCGACCTCAAGGTCAAGGGCCTCATGAACGTCCAGTACGCGGTGAAGCGGGAAGACGGCCGGCCGAACGTGTACATCCTGGAGGTGAACCCCCGGGCGAGCCGCACCGTGCCGTTCGTGTCGAAGGCGATCGGGATTCCGCTGGCCAAAGTGGCCACCAAGGTGATGATGGGCATCAGCCTGGCCGAGCAAGGCTTCACCAGCGATCCGATTCCCTCGCACGTCTCCGTGAAGGAGGCGGTTTTCCCGTTCGTGAAGTTCGCGGGGGTCGACATCGTCCTCGGTCCGGAGATGAAATCGACCGGCGAAGTGATGGGGATCAGCGAGCGGTTCTCGATCGCGTTCGCCAAGAGCCAGGTGGCCGCCGGCACGGTCCTCCCCAGCCGCGGGCGGATTTTCATCAGCGTGACCGATCGCGGCAAGCAGCACGTCGTCGGGCTGGCCCGGCGACTGGAGCGTCTGGGCTTCGACCTGATCGCCACGCGCGGCACGGCCCAGTGTTTGGAGGAGGCGGGCATCCGCGTGCAGCGGATCAAGAAGATCCAGGAGGGGCACCCCAACCTGATCGACATCATGCGCGACGGCCAACTCCAGCTTGTGCTCAATACCCCGAGCGGCAAGGGCGCCCGGACCGATGAAGGGCGGATTCGGGCAGCGGCCGTCTCTATGGGCATCCCCTGCATCACCACGCTCCAGGCCGCCGATGCCGCCGTCAAGGCCATGGAAGCCCTCCGCGAGGGCGAGATGACGGTCCAAACCATCCAGGACCGTTTCCCCAACTACGGCAAGCAAGAAGCCGGCGGCGGATAGGGCGGCGGCGTAAGGAACGCGACGAGGCAAGCCGCGTCTCCGCGTCTGCTCCCCTTCACGTCCCCGGTCCATCGAGCGGCATGCCGGCGGGGGAGACGCCGTGGCGGACGATCTCGCCGCGGAGCTCCTTGCCGAGGTGGCTGTGGTGGCGGCCGTAGAAGGCGTAGACGAGAAGCCCCACCACCAACCACGCCACCAGCCGGACCAGGGTCGCCCAGTTGGTCCATGTGAGCCAGACCATCATCGACAGGCACAGGAGCACGCCCGCGGGGGCGACGAAGTTCAACATGGGCGTGCGGAACGGCCGCTCGGCGTCGGGATTGAGCCGGCGCATCAGCCACACCGACGAGCACACGACCACGAACGCGAACAGCGTGCCGATGTTGACCATGTGGCTGAGCGACTCCAGCGGGAACAGCGACGCCGTCAGGCCGCAGACGACGCCGGTGAGGATCGTCGCCTTGTGCGGCGTGCGGAAACGGGGATGGACCGCCCCGAAGAACGAGAAGGGCAGGAGTCCGTCGCGGGCCATGGCTAGGAGCACGCGGGGCTGGCTCAGCAGCATCACCAAGAGCACGCTGGTGATGCCCGTAATCGCGCCGATGGAAATGATCACCGGGGCCACGATCGCGCCGTGTTGCTCGAACGCCCCGGCGATCGGGGCGTTCAAGGGGATTTGCGGATACGGGATCATCCCCGTCACCACGGCCGCCACCACGATGTACAGCACCGTGCAGACCGCCAGCGAGCTAATGATGCCGATCGGGACGTCGGTCTTGGGATTGCGGGCCTCCTCGGCGTGGGTCGAGACCGAATCGAAGCCGATGTAGGCGAAGAAGATGATCGCCGCCCCGCCGAGCACGCCGTTCCATCCGTACGGAATAAAAGGCGACCAGTTCGACGTATCGATGTAGCCGATCCCGGCGACAATGACGAACAGCACGGCGCCGATCTTGACCAGGACCATGCCGGCGTTGAAGCCCGCGCTCTCACGGATGCCAATGACCAGGATGGCGGTGATGATGGCCGTGATCGCCAGGGCGACGACGTTGCAGGTGAGGTGCACTCCGCCCACGACCAACGGAGTCTGCTCATAAGCGTCATAACCATGCTGGTTGTTCGCGCGGACCTGACGGAGTTTTTCCGCCGGGCTGGTCGCCGGCTCGTATTGGAGTTGCTCCTCCATGGCCTTCTGGACTCGCTTGATGGAGCTGTCGGCCTCCGCGCCGTGCAACGTTCGCACCGCCGCAAGGGAGCCCTCGGTGAACGCGATCTCGACGTTCGATACGCGGTGGATGCCCTTTTCGGCCGGCACCGGCAGGCTGACCGCAGCGGCGTCGTCCCCAGCGTCCCAAGGCATCGCGGTCGCTTGCGCCACCACAAGCGTTCGCGCGGTCCGGTAATCCACGTGTTGCTCGGCCGCCGTGAACGGATCGGCCGCCAGCCAGACCGGGATGGCCAGAAGCGACTGGCCAGCCTTGGTTCTGAACAACCCCAGGAAATAGCTGGCCCAGCCGTTGGCCACCGTGGCCGACGACATCGCATACTCCAAAACGAGGTCCCAGCCGATGATCCAGGCGACCAATTCGCCCAAAGAGACGTAGGCATAGGTGTAGGCGCTGCCGGCGATGGGGGCCATCGAGGCGAACTCGGCATAGCAGAGCGCGGCAAAGGCACACGCCAGCCCGGCGAACACGAAGGAAAGGATCAGCCCCGGTCCCGCGTACTGACGCGCCGCCACGCCCGTGAGCACGAAGATCCCCGTGCCGATGATCGCGCCGATGCCGAGGGAGGAGAGGGTCACGGGCCCCAGCACCCGCCGCAGCCGGTGTTCGCCGGCCATCTCCGCCAGGACGTTTTCCAGGGATTTCTTTGCGAACAACTGCCTGCGTAGCATGGTCTGCCTCCGGGCCAACTGCGTTTGGGGACATTGTGGCACGGAACGAGACGCAGGACAACGGGCCGGCCCCGCTTCGTCGGCGGGTGCGCAAGCCGACGGCCGGGCGATTGGAGGGCGCCCGGCCGCTCTTGGGGGATCGGGTCAACGCAACTGCCCGGCGTGATCAGTCCCACCACCAACGGGTGTGACCCGTGGCGGATGCCTTGCTACGCACGTCGGAAAACTTGGCGCTGGTCTCGGTCTTGTCGACCATGGTCCACGGGTTCATTTGCACGCCGCCCGCGGCGATCATCGTCTTCTTGCCCTTCTTGGCCAGGCTGGCGTTGGTGGCCACCAGCTTGGGGGCGTCGAGCTTGGCGGTCGGCAGGACCTCCGGCGCGCCGGTCAGCAGCGGGAAGTCGTCGCCGGCCTTGGTCGTCAAGTGCTGCTTGACCACCAGGGCCGAGACCACGGCCAGATCCATGCAGCCCTGCAACTGGGCGAAGATTGGGTCGGCCTGGGCGAGATCTTCGTAGCGGCTGGTCATGAGGTCGGCCCATCGCTGCGTGACGGGGTCCGATCGTCCGCTGGGGCGAGCCACGCCGGTGGCGTCGAAGAAATCGTTCTCCGTCATGCACCGCACCGCAGCCCCGCGGATCTCCCACGAGAGCCCGGCGTCGTCACGCAGGAGCGGCTGGTAATCGGGCTGGAGCCACCACCGGGGCATCATGTTCGACAGCCCCGAGCCGCCCCCCTTCACCATCTCCGTGTAACTCGGCAGACCGCGGATCGGGGCCGGCTCCAGTCCCATGGAAATCCGCTTCATGCGATAGTCGGCCCCCACCATCACGCGGGCGAAATGGCTGCTGTCGGGCACGCCGCTGATGGTGATCCGCTGCGGCCCCAACTGTTCCTCCAGCGCCGCCGCGGCCGCCCGCGGATCCGCGCCCCCTCTCATCTGCCGCGAAAACGTCTCGGCACGACGAAGTCCTTCGGGCGTCGGATTGATCGAACAGCTCAGCACGCTCGGACTGCTCACCGCGGCACGCAAGGCCACGAGGAGATCGTCGAGCAATAGCACGGGCCGGCCGCTGTTGGCGCCCACGAAGTAGCCGCGGGGATCCAGCACCCAGCCTTCCGCGGGCCCGACCAACAGAATATCCTTCTCCTCCGGGTAAACCAGCACGTACCGGACCTGCTGCAAGCCAGCCAGGAGGGTTACGGCATCCGACAGTGGCTTGTTGCTCCGCGCACACTTCCTGATCTCCGCCTCCAACCTCCGGAGCGATACCTTGCGGAGACCGGCGGTGCGATTCATCTCGTCGGGGATCGCCTGCAAGGCGTCACGGCGGACCTGGCAGAGTCTGCCGATCGCATCGCGGTCGGCGTTGGTCACCATGCCGGCGGCATCGATCGACACGCCGCCCACGATGTTGATGCTGGTGCCGCTGGTGGTCGAGGTACTGGTACTGGTGCTGGTGCTGGTACTGGTGGTGGTCGTTTGGGAGTTGACGACAGAACTCCAGCCCGCCACCGTCAGAAAGACGACCAGCAGGGGGACGCTCCGGCGTGCCAAACGAAAGCAGTTCGTGCGAATCGACATAAGCGATCTCCTCTGAGACATTATAGGGCAGCGCGGAAGGCGCTCCTCGGGCCTCTCCCGCCCCAAGGCGGCCGTCACTCCTCGGAAAAGAAACCTGGAAAGGCGGTCCACGCCGCCCCTTGGGGTCCGAACATATTCTACCCTGTATCCAGATTAGTTTGCACGGTCGAGATTTGCAACGAAATTGCCCGGATCGCCGGGCCGGGGGGACAGAGGGCACTCCGGGCACCCCCGGTGCCCAACGCGACATCAGCCAGAGGCCCCTGCAAGGTGTCGGCCTTTCCGCCTTCCAGGGGCAGGCCGGCCTTTCCAGGTCGTCTTTTCTGGCCCTTTGTTGACGGCCTGGAAGGCCGTCCTACGAAGAAGGCGGCTCCTGCACCTAGAAACGGAAGAACCGGGCATGATATACCCCGGAAGAGGCGCTGGATAAGGCGAATCCCGGGGCGAGCGATCGCGATTCGGCTCCCGAATCCGTTTGTACGCCCATCAATAGTGGTATCATACCACCCGCAAGGATGTCGATACAACCTTACGTCCGCTGTTCAGCGACCATCGGGATACGGGGACGGGCGGTGATCCGCTCTTGTGCCAAGAGTCCGTTTCCTGGATTATTGCCCGAATGAGCAGTCCTGAGGTACTCCAGTCGCTGACGGAGGTCGAAATCGGCCGGGAGATCATCGGCCTCGTCCCCCATTGGTATGAAGCCGAGTGCGGTCCCGAGGAATACTCGATTCCTGTCGGGACCCACACCGCGCGTTTCTACAACCACTGCCGACTCACGCCGCGACTGGCCAACCTCCTGGAGCGGATCACCGTAAGGACCCGCGAACTGCCTCTCGCGTACTTTGTCCAGCTTCCCAGCCTGACCGATGTGCTGCTGGAGAGTCTCGCCATCGAGTGGCTCCGCATCCACTCCGGCAAGACCGACTGGACGACTCTCCTCAAGTACCTGGAGACGCTCGCGCGTCGGACTTACGAGAACATGCCGGTGACCCTGAACATGATCATCAGGGCCGGGGAAGGGACGGGCGACATCACGCAGCCCTATTTCCAGAAATTCCTCGATCGGCTCGCCTCCTCGCCGCTCTCGTACCTCGTGGTCGATCCCGAGCTTCGCCTGATTGAATATGGGGAAGTGGATTGGACGCAGATCAAGCGGGTATCTTCGCGCAAGTTCTATCCCGACGCCCTGCACCCGATCCACAGCGTCATGGAGGAAGACGATCTCTCGGCCCACCTCACGGTGCAGGGCGACTTCCTCGTGATGAACAAGGCGGGCGGCATCCTGGCGGCGCGACGGAAGAGGAAGTGGAAGCTCTACGATATGGAGACGTTCAAGGACAGCCTCTCCTATTGCCTCGGGAGCTGCAGCGTCGGCGCGAATCTCTTTGAGGTGGTCTTTGACCTGAGCCTCCGGAGGCAGGGCGCGCTATTGGTCTACGACCCCGAGCATCGGATCCGGGATCACATCTTGAACCCGGAGAGCATCATCTTCTCCGGATGGCGAGGCGAGGACGAACTGCGGTCTCAACTCGACTGCGGTCAAGCCTTGATCGCCCCCTCGATTCAGGACATCGCCATCGGCAACGGGGCAGGGACTCTCAAGAAGAAGCGACGCCTCATCGAGCTGGCCTGCGCCGATGGCGCGGTCGTTTTCGATGACGAGCGCCTTCTGGCCGTGGGGGCGTTGATCCGATCGCACCCGAACGTGGGCAGTCAACTCGGGGCGAGGACCACGGCGGCCCGATCGGCGTACCTCTGGGGTGGCCATCCCGTCAAAGTGAGCTCCGACGGAGACGTCACGGTCTACTTCAAGAGCACCAACGGCCAGCAGCACTGCGACGGCGTCATGCAGTTCCTATAAGAGACTTTCCGGAAAGTCTCCCCTCTCCCGTTGGGAGAGGGGCAGGGGGTGAGGGCATGGTGAGACTGTGCGCGTGAGGAAGCTGCCTCGCCTCAAAATGGCCCTCACCCTAACCCTCTCCCAGAGGGGAAGGCGACCGATGCAACGAAGTTTCCGGACAGCCTCTACCTTGCTTGGCGTGACGACACGCCTCTTCAAACAGGGAGCGTTCCCGCCCCAATTTCGCAGTCGGGCCCTATTTCTTGTCCGGGGCTAAAGCGGGGGCTGGCTGCGGGGAGAGCGTCGCGGTGGGGGTGGCGTCGGCCTTCAGGTCGCCCAAGGCGTATTGCAGGCCGTCGAGGTAGAACTCCATGACCATCTTGTTGAAGAAGACGTGCTGGCCGTGGCCGAGCGAGCAGAAGAAGACCCGCCCCTTGCCCACCTCGTGGATCCAGGCGATGGGGTTATCTTTGTCCGTCCGGCCGACCTCCATGTCCTTCGGCGACATTTTGCCCATGTCCATGCTCAACAGGACGCGGAGCTTCTCGCGGGAGTAGGGTTCCCGCATCTTGTAGATCTCCTCCTGGATGTAGAATCCCTTGCCGCCGAAGGCCCGCAGGAGCGGATGCTGCGGATCGTCAAGCTTGATCGCGCAGCGGCCCCAGGGGTGGCCGGCGAAGAGGGCGCCCATCATGGCCGCGGCCTCGGGCCAGTTGTAGAAGTTGTCGGTGGCGGAGTGGATGCCCACGATCCCCTTGCCCCCCTTGACGAAAGCCATCAGCGTCTCGCGGTGCTTCGGGTCCTGGAACTTCAAGGCCGTGGTGTTGTTGAAGACGACGGCGTCGAACGGCTCCAGCGCCCCGGGCTCGAAGGACGACATCTCCGTGCTCTCCACGGTGCTGAAGGCGCCGGTCTTCTCGCCCATCATCCGGAAGGCCGCGTTGGCCCCCTGGATCCCGCCGGTGTGCTTGTAGCCCTCGCAGCGGCAGAACATAAGGACCTTGCGCGGCTTGGCTGGCTGGACGGTGGCCTTCTCCGGAAGGGCGTCCTTGATCTTCTGAATCTCCGCATCCGAGAGCTTGGGCTCGGCCGCCGCGCAGGCGGCGGGCATGGCAGCCCCGACCAGCCCGGCCAGGACCGCGCTCGAAATCAGACCGCGCAGTGATGCGGTGGAAACCGTCATAGCATTCTCCCTCGGCGACAAGAGGACCTGCGAAGAACCACCCTAGTTGACTCGTCAACGTCCTCTTGTACCATAGGACTTGCCCCCGTGCAACGGTCCCCAGCCTCCGGAGCGACCTTTATGCGCACACGTATCCCTCGTCGCCGCATGCTCCAGCGATCGCTCCTGGTCGGGTTCTGCCTGGCCGGGGGCAGCACGCCGGCGGCCTCCCGCTCCCCCAACGAAAAGCTCAACGTGGCCTGCATCGGGGTTGGCGGACGGGGGGCAGTGAACCTCGAAGGCGTGCAGGGCGAGAACGTAGTGGCCTTGTGCGACGTCGACGAGAAACAGGCGGCCAAGACCTTCGCCCAATTCCCGCACGCCAAGAAGTACCACGACTTCCGCCGCATGCTGGCCGAGATGGACCGCCAGATCGACGCCGTGGTCGTCAGCACCCCCGATCATACCCACGCGGTCGCGAGTGCCCTGGCCATGACCATGGGCAAGCACTGCTACTGCGAAAAGCCGTTGAGCCATTCGGTCTACGAGTCGCGAGTGCTGGCCGAGTTGGCGGCGCGGAAGAAGGTGGCCACGCAGTTGGGGATCCAGCGTCACTGCTGGGACAATCACCGCCGGGTGGTGGAATTGCTTCGAGCGGGGACGATCGGCCCGGTGCGCGAGTGTCACGCCTGGATCGGCGGCCACCGGGGCGGTGGCGAGCGTCCCCGAGAAACGCCGCCCGTGCCCCCCCACTTGAAATGGGACCTCTGGCTCGGACCCGCCCCCGACCGCCCCTATCATCCCGCCTACGCCCCTTACGGCTGGCGGTTCTGGTGGGACTTTGGCACGGGGGAGACGGGCAACCTGGGGTGTCACCACCTCGACATCGCCTTCGACGGCCTCGCGCTTCAATATCCGATTTTTGTGGAGGCGGAAGGGCCGCCGGTACACCCGGAGACCACGCCCACCTGGATGCAGGTGCGCTATCGGTTCCCGGCCCGCGGCGAGTTGCCGCCGCTGGCGATGACGTGGTCGCACGGCAAGAGGCCCGCGGGGATCGGGCCGGAGGAGGAGCTTGCCCGTTGGCCCTCGGCCGTGTTGTACGTGGGGAGCAAAGGGATGCTGGTGGCCGATGTGTTGAAGTGGAAGCTGCTGCCGGAGTCGCGGTTCCCCGACCAGCAGATGCCCAAGGGGCCCGTGCCCAAGGCGGCCGGGTTCGCCTGGGAGCCCGACTCGGCCCGTCACTACCAGGAGTGGATTGCGGCCTGCAGGAGCGGCAGCCCCACCTCCTGCCCCTTCGGCTACGGCGGCCCCCTCACGGAAACCGTGCTCCTGGGCAACGTGGCGTACCGCGCCGGCGAGCACTTCGAGTGGGACGCCAAGGACCTCCAAGCGATCCATTGCCCGAAGGCAGAGCGGCTCCTCCGCCGCGAGTACCGAAAGGGATGGACGCTCGACGGTTGAAAGGACGAACACAAAGGACGGGCAAGCCATGAGCAATCCGATTTCTTTCGGCAAGTTCGACTTCAACGCCGTGGCCTCGCTGGGCGACTCGTCGGCCACGCCTGAGCCCGATGCGCCCTTCCGCATCGCGATCCTTGGCGACTTCAGCGGCCGGGCCAGCCGCGGCATCTGCCAGCCGGAGTCGCTCGCCAGCCGGCGGCTCCACCCGGTCGACCGCGACAACTTCGAGGAGTTGCTAGGCAGGCTCAAGGTGGAGTTGCACCTGCCCATGCCCGGCGGCCAGGCATTGGACCTCCAGTTCCGCGAACTCGACGATTTCCATCCGGATCGGATCTACGAGCAAGTGGAGGCATTCGCCGCCCTGCGGCAGTTGCGGCGCAAGCTGCACGCCCCCCAGACGTTTACCGAGGCCGCCGCCGAGGTCCGCAGTTGGCGAGCGGCCCTGGTCGAGTCGAAGCCGGTCCCCGCGGCGCCGCAGCCGGCGCCGGAGCCGCCCCAGCCCGTGCCGGAGGGCCTGTTCGACCAGGTCCTGGCGGAGGCCGAGCAGCAGGCGCCCGAAAGCACGCCGCGGCCGGCCCAGTCGCAATGGGACCTGCTGATCGCGGAACTCGTCGATCCCTACCTGGAGCCCAAGACCGATCCCCAACAGGCCGAGTACGTGGCCTCGGTCGATGCGGCCGTGGGGGAATTGATGCGCAAGATTCTGCACCACCCGCGGTTCCAGGCGTTGGAGGCGTCGTGGCGGGGCCTGTCCTTGCTCGTTTCCCGGCTCGAATGCGGCACGGACCTGAAGCTCTTCGTGTGGGACGTGTCGAAGGCCGAGCTGGAAGCGGACCTGGCGGGCACCGAGGATCTGGCGCGCAGCGGAACCTATCGGGTCTTGGTGGAGCAATCGGTCCACGTTCCGGAAGGGAAGCCTTGGGCATTGTTCCTGGGCGACTACTACTTCGCCCCCACCTGCTCCGATGCGGAACTGCTGGGCCGGTTCGCCAAGATCGCCCGGGCCGCCGGGGCGCCGCTGTCGGCCGGCGCCGATGCCCGGCTCGCCGGCTGCGAATCGCTGTTCCGCACGCCCGACCCGAGCGACTGGCAGTTCGTCCCCGAGAAAGCGGCCTCGCAGGCTTGGGCGTCGGTGCGGATGCTCCCCGAAGCTCCGTGGGCGGGCCTGGCCTTGCCGCGGTTCCTCCTGCGGCTCCCCTACGGGCGCACGGCCACTCCCATCGAGAAGTTCGAGTTCGAGGAGTTGCCCGGCGAGCCAAATCACGAGGGCTACTTGTGGGGCAACCCGGCTTTCGCCTGCGTCTGCCTCTTGGGGCAGTCGTTCACCCGGCACGGCTGGACCTTCCGGCCCGGCATGATCGACGAACTCGACGACCTCCCGGTCCACGTCTACAAGTCGGAAGGGGAATCGCTGATGAAGCCCTGCGCCGAGGTGCTCCTCACCGATCGCGGAGCGGAAGCGATCGCGGCCCGGGGGATCATCCCGCTCCGCTCGGTGCGGAACCAGGGGGCTGTGCGTGTGGAAGTATTCCGGTCGATCGCCAGTCCGCCGACGGGACTGCGAGGGCGCTGGAGTTAGTGGTTATCTGAAACGTCGTGGGGCAGGTTGCCAACCTGCCCTGCGCCGGGCAGATCGGCGATCCGCCCCACGGAAACACCCCCGATATGGGTATGATGCCGGATGACGCACATCCCGTTCGCCCCCTTCAGGTAGCCGGCAGGGAATTCTCCGCCGGGCGTTATACTGGCGAGCCTTTTCGAGCCCTATACTTGGGGAACCACAAGTGACGCAGGTGCCGTCATGGGCGAATTCCTCGTCGTCCTATTCATCGTGCTGACGGTCGTCACGCTGGTCGGCCATGGGATCTGGGTGCTGCTGGCGGCGATCGGCCGGGCGTTGGGAGGTTCGTCGGGCCGCGAAGGGGCCGAAGCCCGAGTACGCTGCCCCTACTGCGCCTACTCCAACCCGGCCTACCTGGCCCACTGCGCTTGGTGCAACAAACTGCTTCCCGGCGACGCGGCCGGCGAGTTGAACGATCTGGCGGCGTTGCGCCGGCAGCTCGCCCGGCTCCGCGAGCGCGGCGTGGTCGAGCCGGAGGCGGTCGAGAACCTGCTGGCCCGGGTCAGTGAGTACGAGGAGCGGCTGCTCCAGCCGCCGCCCGCCTCCCAACCCACCGAAGCGGCACCCCAGCCGACCGCGGAGCCTCCGGTCGCGCAACCGGTCGTGTCGCCTCCACAGACTGCGCCCATCGTGGCTGCTCAGGCCGTCGCGGAGCCGGCCACTCCCAAGGCCGCACCCCAGCCCGCGGCAGCCGCCCCGCCCGAGCCGAAACCGCGGCCCCCTGCCCCGCCGCCCCCGCCAAGGAAATCGTGGATGGAGGCGGTCGCCGAGTTCTTCGAGGAACGGAACGTCCGCCTGGCGGAAGTGATCCTGGTGCTGGTGGGCGGACTGTTGATCGTGGGCGGGTCGGTGGCCGTCGTGATCAGTTTCTGGGAACAGATGGAGAGCTATCTGAAGTTCGCGGTGTTTGTGGGGATCTCGTCGGCCGTGTTCGGCCTCGGCCTGGTGGCCTACCATCGCTGGAAACTGGAGATCAGCGGCCGCGGCCTGCTGGTCATCGCCACGCTCCTGGTGCCGCTCAACTTCCTCGCCATGGCCAGCCTCTCCAAGGAAGACTGGACGCTGCTGACCCTGGCCACGGAGCTGGCGTCGCTGGCCATCTTTGTCTACCTGGTGGGCCTGGCGTCGCAGGTCCTGGTGCCTGGCCGGGTGTGGCACCTGGTTCTCGCAGTGGCGGGCAACTCGGCCGCGGTCCTCTTCGTCGCGCGCCTGACCGGCGAAGGGGCCCACGGCTGGCCGATCGGGGCCGTCGGCGCGCTGCCGGTGGGCATCCTGGGAGTCGCGGTCGGCGGGTACCTTTTCGTGATGCGGAGACAGGAAACGCTGGAGCCGGGTCAGGCCGACGGGATCTTCTCCCTGGTGGGCACGGCGGGGTTCGCCATGGCGATCGCCCTGGGGCTCCTCATTTCCAAGGGCGCCCGGACCGACGGCCTGACGGTCACGCTCCAGCACCTCGCCCCGCTCTTGACGCTCGCCGCCATTCCCTTCTTATCCGCCGGGCTGACCGTGGCGAGGCGGATCGGCGACGAGGCGACTCGCGGGGCCTACAGCACCGCGGGCACGGCGCTCGCCCTGGTGGCCGTGGCTGTGATGCTCGGGGCATTGGCCATGGCCTGGCCGAGTCCGTTGGGCGTGATGGCGGTGGGCACATTCGACGCCGCCGCCCTGGCCTACGTCGCCCTCCGTCATCGGCTCCCCGTCGCCCATGCCGGGGCGATCGCCTGCGCGGCCGTCGTCTATCTGATCGCCTTCCACCTGGCGGCCGGCAATCTGGATTGGAGGGCGTCCGAAGACCAAGGCCGGGAAATGCTCCAACTCGCCCTGGGCGCCCGGAGCGGCACCGCCCTGGTGGGATTGTTCGCCGCCCTTGCCCTAGTGGGAGAGTGGCTCGCCCGGCGCGGACTCCGCAGTCACGCGGTGCAATACGTCGGCGGGTGTGCGGCGGTCGGCCTGGCAAGCTTGCTCCTGGTCACGGCCCACAATCAGTTCACCGGCGGCGCAAGTGCCCTTGACGCGATGGTCGTGTACGGCATCTATGGCGCGTGCAGCCTGGCGATGGCCGCGCGGTGGCAACGCCAGTGGTTCAGCTACCTCGGGTTCGGGCTGCTGGCGGGCACGACGCTGTGGGCCCTTTGGTGGCAGAGCGGGCCCTTGCAGCCGGTTTGGGGCGCCGTGCTCGCCGCGGAGGGGCTGGCCATGGGCCTGTTGGTCGCCGGCATGAATCGGCTTTCCCGGCGCCCGGCGCAACTCCGCTGGGACGCCAACGTAGGTCAGGCTTTCCAGCCTGACTTCCAGCCCGACTCCAGCGGCGGCGACGTCAGGCAGGAAAGCCTGACCTACCTTCAGAGGTTGATCGAAGTCTACCGGCTCCCGCTCCTCCACGTGGCGGAAGTCGTGGGCCTGGTCGCCTTGGCGTTCGCGATCCGGACGTTCGAGTGCGCGCGGACGCCTGCCCCCGTGGTCACGGCCGTGTGCCTGGCGGGATTGTGCGGCCTCACCGCCTGGGGCTATCGCTCGCGGGAACGGACCTGGATCGCCTCGGCGATCGTCCTGGCGGGGCTGATCCACACTCTCGTTGTGAACTACGCGGATTGGGTTGACCGTCCGTGGGTCGTGGCCCTCCTGACCCACGCCACACTGGCTGCCGTGGCGAGCACCGTCCTGATCTTATGGTTTCGGTGGCGGGGGGCCGGAAAAGGGGACAGGCACCTTTTGCCTGAAAGGCCCGCGACCAACCTCCGGTCGGTGCCCGGCTCCGCACAGAAGGTGCCTGTCCCCTTTTCCGGCCGGGGGGAAGCGGGGCGGATGGGCGATCTCTGCGAGGTCTTTGTCGAGCCGCTCTTGGCCACGAGCCTGATTTCCTCGACCGTGGCCCTGCCGATGATGCTCGCCGCGCCGGGCATCGACGCCCTCCTTTTGGCCGAGTATCTCTACTGGCTGGCCGCGATTTGGCTGGCCATCGCGTGCAGCGAGGGCCGGCCCGGATTGATCACCGCGGCCCAGGCGGTGCTCACCGTCGCGACCGTGGCAGCGACCTCGGCCTGGCTGGAGCGGCATCCGTGGGACGCCGTCGCCGGAATGAAAGCCCCCATCGAGTTAAGAGATCCGCGGACACTCCAGTCTTACGGGATCGGCCTGGCCGTGCTGAGCCTGGTCTGGGCCGTGGTGCGCATCCTGTTCCGCAGAAACGCCGAGGCCCGGCGACTCCTTGAACCCGACTGGCCGGCGGTCGACCGGGTTGTGGGCCACACCGTGGTTGCGGCCCAGTTGCTCCTGGCCGCCGGACACGTGGCCTTTGCCTGCGACCGCGAGTTGATCGGTGCGGCACTGTCGGCACGCACGTGGCAGCACGTGGCCTTCGGGCCGACCGCATGGATGCTGGTGGGCGTTTTGGCCCTCATGCTCCTCGCGGCCCTCTGGCGCCGCGGGCGCGACGCGGAAGTGCTCAGCAGCCTGATGGCGGCCGCCGCCCTGGCGTACCTGGCGGCCGGTCAGTTCGTCGCCGATCGGGCGACCGCCACGGCCGCAAGCTGGGCGCTGGCCTTCGGGTTCGTCGTCCTTGCTGCGATGATCTGGCAACGGCAATGGCTCTTGGCGGCGTGCCTGCGGATCGGCGCGAAGGTCGAGTTGAGGCGACACTGTCTCGGGCGCTGCCAGGCGATGATCCTGGCCGCTGCGGCCGCGCCCGCCTTGATCCTGACGATCGTCGGCGCCCTGCTCCGGATCCACGGCATTCCGCCTCTGCG
>Ga0172371_10007360_pt1 | contig 15711 bp, 16 predicted proteins | sample Lak12m_FD_114543 | JGI IMG/M metagenome (GOLD analysis project Ga0172371, IMG submission 114543) | Freshwater microbial communities from Kabuno Bay, South-Kivu, Congo - kab_022012_12m | ecosystem: Environmental > Aquatic > Freshwater > Lake | place: Democratic Republic of the Congo: South-Kivu... | reverse complement strand
CTTAGACGCCTCGGCCCACTGGATCGTCCGATTGATATCCGTAACCCCCTGTTTCCCTTGGTCGATCGCGTCACTCAAATTCGAGATCTCAACCGACGCCGTCGCCAGTCCGCGCACTTGAGCCAAATATGCGTTATTCACCATCATCGTTTTGGCCGCGGTCATCCACTTCTTAACTTCACCCGGTAGGATCTTGTCATACCGACCGACGGCCAGATCGTCATACGTCCGCGCAGCGTCCGCAACAATACGCGCGTCCATCCCATTCTGTATAGCGTCTTTTCGATACTGCTCCCCTAACTTAAACGTCTCGACGTCCCCTAAAAATTTTCTCGCTGACGCATTTCGAGCGGGCAGTGACATTTCATAAGTCCCGTCAGATAGAATTTTATCCAATCCTTCGGGGCTTAAATCCGTCTCCGCAAGTAACGCCGTATCCTGATAACCTTTTAAAATTGCCCCCGTAATTTGATCTTTCTCCCGCGTCACAGACCAATTCACAAGCGCTGATGCCTCTTGAGTAAACATCCCTTCAGACGCCTGAGTGAACTTCTCCGCTACTTTCGCCTCCATTCCTTTCAAATACTTATCGCGAAGTTTTCCAAAACGCGCTTTTACCACCCCCACGTATTCATCCGGCCGCTCCCACGTCGACCGTTGCGCATCCGCTTTCATCTGGGAATACTCAAGTTCGAATTCCCCGAGTTTCGACGTCGCAAGAACCTTGGCCTTCTCGTCTTCCCGGATCATGAGGGCTTTACTGAGCGCGTTTACCCCGCCAGAAAGAATCGAACCCGACCGATCCTCTTGAGGCACCCCAACCGCTTGGGGTGAAAAAGACTCAACTTCGTAAGGGGTTATTTTTCCGCGAGGCATTAGAGTAATAGGGACGCGCCCGTCATGATGTCGCCGACGAGCTTCGCCCTCCCTTCATTTTTTGTGATCTGAGCTTTTCGATTATAGAGCCGTTCATAATTAAGACCCGTTACCTCAAGCGCCCGGGATTTGGCCCCCGCTTTCGAAAGCGTTTCTCGAAGCATAAGAAGCGGAGTGCCCGCAAGCTCAACTCCGGCGCTTACATATTCCATCGCTTGCTTCGCCCGAGTGCGATGCCCGTCTTCCCGAACGAGCGCCGCTTGGCGAAAATAGTCATCTCGCGTAAGCGCCCCTTGTTCTCGAAGTAAAGACGCTTGATCGTTCGCCGCCAAAAGCGCGGAAACCCCAGAAAAAACCCCCGCCCCAAAACCTAAAAATTGTCCCGCCGTCGGTGTCGCCATATTATTCTTCGTCCCCCACGTCTACGCCTGGAACGACCCCTAACACCGTCATCGGAAGCGGCTCATCCTGCAGGGCGTAGAACCGTTTTTCTGTCGAATACCCGTTTTTAAGCGGCACGTCTTTAAGTCCTGAAAAAAGCGCCGGTGGGCGATCATAGTAGCTGGCTCCTTCCCGCCGGAACATAAGGCTGATAAGATCGTAAAATCCGGCGAATCCCACTTTCCCGCCCATCGTATTCCGAAGTTTAACAAAAAATCTGTCCACTGATTTCAGCCTGCCGATCGCCGTTCCCGCGGCTCCTGCAAGATCAAAATCCAAAGAACGGAGAAACCCCTTGTATCGCTTCCCGAGAATCACGTATCGCGCGGGATAGTCAAGCGTAATGGCCCCATCCGTGACCGTTTCGTCCGCATGAACCGCACCGTCGGTCAAAACCCCGACTGTCTCACCTTCAAGATGCCCAAGCCCGGTAATTATTTGGTCCGTTAAATACCAAGCGCCCGACGCAAACGAAAGCGCCAAAAATGCCTCAACGATTCGAACGGTCACGACGGTCCCCGACGTATACCCTATGATCTCCGCGATCCCCGCTTCATATCCGGTCAAAAACTTTGCATAAATATACTGCCCGACGTGAGCCGCTTTAAATACGGAAGACCCCGCCGTCGCAGTAACCGACGCCCCGCTCAAAGCCCCTAACGTCAACGTTGCGGTCTGCGTAGTGTCCCGAATAAGCGCCGAATCCAAACGAACAAATTTTTTCTGCTCTTCAAACACAATTTTTTCAAACGCCGCTTTATCTTCGTCTTCTGAGTCTTCGTCCGTAAAATACTCTACGGGGTCAGGAACTCGCGGATCTTCAGAAAGATATTCGATATACCTACACGTCTGACCATCAATCGTCCGCTCAATAAAGATCCCAACGCGATCAACTCCGGTGCTCTGAGGCTCCACAACCACGCTCAACACCTCTCCGTCGCCCCCTATGGGCTGCGGGGCCCAGCCCGCAACGTCATCGGACTCAAGAATCGTGCACGTAAGAAGTTTTCCGTTAGAAAGCACTGCCAAAATAATCTCCGGCCGGCCCTTGGCAAACACAATTTGAACAATTCCTGGATACGTGATCTCATCGGAAAGAACATTCTTATCAAATGCCTTATAGCTGTCTTCCAAAAGGCTATACCCAAAACTGCGGAGATTGCGGCCCCCCTGCTCAACGTAATACGTCTGAGTATTTACAATAAGCGGCATCATGTCCGCAACCCCAACGCTCGTCACCGGGTCTGACACGATAGCCGAAGGGGTAATCGCAGCCCCATCCGATCCGCCGTTAATTTTGTAGATGCCACTCGACGTTCCGGCGATCATAAATTTCGGGACCCCACTAAACCAGTAAATCCGATGCGCCTGAAAATTCTGAGACGATAAAATGTGCACCATGCCGTCGGTGTCTTCCGTCCCTATGCTAAAATCGTCATATTCACTCTCCCCAGTCTCCGGATCCGGCCCCCGAGAAAGCCAGAAGGTATCCGGATCGTTATCTGATCCGCCGACTGCATGCCGCCCGCCGTAAAAACCGCCGGCGCCTGGAAAGTCCCCAATTTTTGTAAAGAGCATCCGGACAAGACTTGCGGTCCCGCCTGAAGTAAACGTCGTGTACCCGGTCGTATCGATATCCGCCCCAAGCTCATCCGTGAGACTGAAGGTATTGGCGTCAATCTTCTTCACCCAAAAATAGAGGTCGTTAAGTTCGGTCATTCCACCAACACCGGAAATTAAAATCTTGTCATACGTCGCAAACCCATGTCCGGCGATCGTAACCACCCCCGGGTCCGCTTTTGTAATCGCCGTAATCGCTTTCCCTACGTTCCGAACGCGAGAGACTTTTCCTCCCTCGACGTAGACTCCGTAAGACGTCGTGTCGATTGCCGCGCCGGCTAAGGTTTTTAAGCTAAACGTCGTCGCGTTGATGTAGACAACCTGAAACTCTGATTTATTAAGTTCGATGGTCCCTTCAATCTGCGCGAGATAAATGATATCTCCGGTCGCGAGGCCATGCGCGGTCCCCGTCGTAATAACCCCCGGACTGGCATTCGTAATCCCGGTAATTAAAAGCTCCGCGGAATACCGGGAATACGTCGCCACGGACCATGAAAGCGCCCCCGAACGAATCAAAACCCGGGGCTCGAGACTCGGGTGATATAGATACATAAGATCCGCGGTGCCACAGAACTTGATCTGCTGGGCTTGCGCGGCCGTGTATGGTGACGTGATTTCATAAACCCGTTCAACCGTGCCGCCAGAAACGTAGGCGTCAAGACTCGTCGTATTGACCGCGTTCCCATGAACGTCTGTAAGCGAAAACGTGTCGGGGTTTACCACCACAACCAAATAAAATTGATCGTTCAAAATGTCCGGACCTATGATACCGTCGACAAAAACCTCATCCCCGGTAGAAAACCCGTGCGTCGAAACCGTGAACACCCCCGGACTCGCGGCTGAAAGCCCCGTGATGTTTTTCGCGGCTTCGACCGCTACCCCTCCATCATGATGGATCCGAAGTTTATAATCCGTGAATTCAAGAGAATACGATTGGGCAAGATTGAACCTAAAGGGGATACCCCAAGCGTTACCATTAAGACGCGAATGAACGCTATAGATTGTGCCCGGGCGAAAACGTGCTCCGCCGGTTAAGGTGGGAATGAAATTAAGGCAAACTTCGAGACCGTTTTTGTAAAACGGTCTGTCGGATCTCGCCCAGACTTCCGGCGAAAGCTGGCCGGACGCAAAATTGTTCTGCTGAAAGTTCAGTTTCATGAAAAGAGGTGTTGTCCATCCGATTGACCTGAGCGGCGAACACTTCGCCGTTTCGTTAAAATATGACTCTTATACCGGACGATCGCCGGATTTTCCTGAGCGTTTTTCGCCCGAGCCTTTGCCTCCCATCGGTCCCGATCCTTCGAGATAGCCGCCTGAGACTTATTGATCCCAGTAAGCGAGTTGGAAAACACAACCGCAAGCTCATGAGCTAGAAGCATGGTAAAAATAGGGTCAAATTTCGCCACGTCTTCAACGTTGTAGATATAGCACATCGGAAGCGCCGCGGCTCCGTCGTTATCGATGAGAAGATCGCGTCCCTCAATTACAAAATCCGTTTCATAATCTTCGTCCGCATCTTCCCCCACAAAACAGTAATCGACGTAATCCGACGGCAAGGCATACGCATCTGCGTATCCAAAAGCAGGCGCCACTGCTCTCCGAGAAAGCGTCGCCCGTTTACGCGCAAAATTCCAAGGATACATTCGAAGACCGGCAAGACGAGTCGGATCATACCAACGCGCGGCGAGAGATTCTTCTTCAGACTCGGGGGTGTCAAGACTTGTGATAAGGGATGAATATCGAAGTAAATCGAGGGCCAGATTACACACTGCGACTGGTGAAGTCGGAGATGGCATAATCTGGCCCTCGCTTTCTTACTCGATGTATTCGAGGATACCGGCGATGGTTCCCGTGCTGGTCCCCGCCGTGTTACCCGTCAGGGCTACATCAAAAGCCCCGTATTTCTGAACGTCCGTCGCAGTGACTCCGGCAAGGAGATACGCCTCTTGGCCGATATCCGCCAAGTCCGGAACGAACTTCTCGGCAAGCGCCGTCTGGCCCGTGTGAGGATCCCACCCGTCCAGCAAACAGTCCTTGTCGACCTCCGTTCCGCCGACTTCCGCGGTCTTGTAAAAGCCCGCATCGAGATCGGTCAAACTGGTGATGTTATCCGTCGCCAGTTTAAGACTCACGATCTTGGCGAACGGGGAAACCCGCGCAATACGCCAGATCGAGGCATTGATGTCCGCCGCCGCTTTCTCGAAAGAGAACGCCACTTTCTTCGTCACCGCTCCGCCGAAACGGGCGGCGACGTCGACGTCGGCTTTTTTGCTGGACGCATTTTGCGTCACAAAATCATTATACGCAGCCACATGTCACCGTCCTTTCTTACGGAGTGAGCTTGACTTTTTGAACGCGAACACCCTGCGTCCGAACGGCGCCAAGCTCTTTGATGACGTTGATGATTTTCGTTTCGATCTTCGTCGGGTGATCTTTGACTTCCACCTTTCGTTCGAGCGAAACGCCCAGCGCTACGCCGTTCTTGGCAAGCGCAAAGGAGTAACGATACGTGTCGACCTCAAGAATCGGATCGGTCACGTTGGCCCCCGCGCCAAAGGCGAGAAGGTCCATCCCAAGGGCCTGAGTGATGATGCCCTTCTGGATGACATACTGCGACGTATAGTCGCCGCTGGTGAGTTCGACTTCGCTCATCAGATCGGTGTGTTCGTCGCCCGAGATACCGATGGCAATCGGCACCTGGCCTTGATTTCCGACTTCCGCGTCGATGAAGTTAGCCCGGATCTCAAGCAACTTCTCATACGTGAAGCCGGCCGAAGCGTCAACTTCGACCAGACCATCCGAAGATGCGGTCACAGAGGTCGCAAAATTGCGGCCGGTGTAAACCGTCGCGAAAAGGGCGTCGTAAACCACACGATCCGTTTCGCGTTCCACTGCGGCGATACACAAAGACGCAAGCTGTCCTTGCGGATCCGTCAACATTCCACGCACGTCCCTGTCGTCCACGAGCAGGGTCACAACCACACGTTCCCGGGACATTTTGCGCCGGGTAAACTGAGCCTCAACGGGCTGAATGTCAGGGTTCCTGCCGTTTGCGCGATACGCCTGAACTTCCGTCAATCCGTCATAGGCGAAATCATCGCCCGAAACTGATTTCCGAACGGCATACGGCATAAGGCGGGAAGTCATTTGCTGCTCTTTGACATCAAGAGCGGCATTGAACTCGGTTATTTGAACCGTGTCCCAACTCATGACTGACCCCTCCACGTTACTGACTGCTGCCGGTTATTTTTTCAGTCGATCCCCGAGGCCAACCCCGGACGCTTACTCAAATGTCGCCGGATTAAAATTTTCTAATCTTACAACTCAACAATACTACAAATCTAGCTTTTGTCAAGCGCCCCCACGCAATTTTCGTAACTTTCCTCGAAGAATTTCCATCTCCCCAAGAAGTTTACCGTGCTGGATCTTATCTTTCATGGGATCCCCGTAAGCGGGGTCTTGCATAATTTTTTGCATCGCGGCGACGATCGTGAGTTCGGTCTCCGCGCTTCCCCCGCCACCCGCCGCACCGCCCCCGCGGAACGGATCCTCGCCGGTAAACTTTTTCGCCATGCCGTCGGTGATCGCAAGAAGAAGCGTGAGCGATTTCTCATCCAGTTGCCCGATAAGTCCTCGCGCTTTTTCGTCGACATGAGAAGCCAAAAACTTCTTGGCGTTTTCGGTGATCTCCGCTTTTTTATCCCCGAAAAATTCCGTCGAAAACCTGACGAACGACTCATCCGCTTGCGTCTTCATCTGCTTTCCGGCGTCGTCCACCATTTTCATGTATCCAGAAAAAATTTGTTTGACCTGATACTGACTGAGGCCCGCCGCGTGGAAAAGCGGAAGGAGCATTTTGCGCTCGCCCGCTTTTTTCACAAACTCCGGATCCAGCCCTTCGATCTCAGTCGGAAGTTTGTATTCTTCCGCAGTCTTAGGCGCAACCCGAGAGTGAAATTCTTTCCACTGATCCGGTGTTGCGCTTTCATCCGGCGCCGCTCTTTGCCCGATTAGGGTCTGCGCGCCGTCAAATTTTTTTACAAAATCGCCGAAAGAGTTGACGTCTTTCATGTATGGCTTAGACCGCACCGCTTCGGGGACTACCGCGCGAAACGCATCCCCCTGAAGCGCCCCCAAAGACTCCGCCGTAATCGGCGCCGGCGCCGGCGGGGTCCCCCCACCTCCGCCACCCTCCGCGGGCGTGTCAAAACAGGGTAAGAAAAACCTCCGAGGCCACATGGTTACTCACTCCTTTCGATGATGTTTTTTGTTCCGGCGGACATCATTTTCCGCAAGTCGTGATAGAGCGATTCGCGCCCCATATTGTAAACCGAGCCGCTGACTAAAACGTCCCCATTGGCCGCACTAAGCGCCACGGGGTTTGCAAAGAACCCACTTAAGTTCGCGACATACCGTAACACCTCTCGCACATCCGGATTGTCGCTGTTAATCGCATTTTGAACGGCTGCCAAATACCGCTTGCGAGCTTCCTTGGCTTGCGCTTCTGCGGCAAGCTGCTCTGGGGATTTTTCTTGCATCACATCACCATTTCTGGGTAGCCCGCGCCGGCGCCACCCCCGTTTAGAAGACCGTTCATGCCGCCCATCGTTGCTTGCGCTTGGGCGTTGGCTTGATTGGCCCCCGCTTTTTTCGCCTCGACATCCGCCGCGACCGCCGCAGCTTGAAGTTGTCGTGTCGAAGCTTGTTCCTTCAACCAATTTTCGTAATTGGCTTCATACTCTTCTTCCGAAACAATCGTGTCTTCCGGCGCGCCGTAAAGATCGCGCACGATCGGCATGGCTTTTTTCTTGTTGAGCCAAAGTAGAAGTTCGGGCGCTACCCCCGAAAACCCCGCCGCAAACTGCCAAAGCGAAATCATCCCTCGCACTTCTTCAGAACGCAAAATCCGCGCCGCTGGGCAAATAAACTCGATTGGGTATATCTCGCCCCCTTGCGCCTTGAGTTCCATAACCTCCTGCGGAATAAGAAGCGGTATTCTCCCGACGGCCGTAAGTTGCGCCGCGAGGTCCGACCCCGGCTCGACCCCGAGTTCTCCCTCATCTTCCAAAAGCCCAATCGTGCGCCGGATAACTGGGGTGAGCTTTTCTTCCATCTGCCGAGAAAACACCGATCCGGTGTTGTCCGCTCGAAGCTCATTCCGGATTTGGGCTTCACCGAGCGTCATACGAGTGCGATTATTTAAATCCGTGAGTTTATCGACCATGAAGTGCTGACTGATCTCGCCCGCCAGCCACTCGATCAATTTTTGGAGCCATTGTAGAGACCCGACAGCGCCGATCTGGCCAATAGGTGCCATGCCCGTAATCCGGGATGAAGTCACATCGATCGGGACCACACCTCCAGCCGAACGATCGATCGTGCCCTGGCCGAACGTGCCATCATCCAACACATACCAGGAAGGAAACGCGGTCAGTTCCCCGCCTTTGATGCAAGTCTCTACAACGGCATTAATCGTAATCGTCGGAGAAAGGGCTTTATACCCCGGGGACCGGCCGTATTCCTCTCCCTCGTTTTTATAAAATCGAGTAACGATAATGGCGTTCCCGTTGAAGCCGGCGCGGCGCAAAAGAATTTTATCATCGTAGAGAATGTGAAGTGAATCGTAAGTCAAGGACCCCTTCGGTGTTTCCGCGGGCTGAACAACCCAAAGGACTTTAAACAGCGTTGTAAAATCGTTCTTTTCGAGCGCGGCTTTAACCTTCTCGGTCATCGCGACTTCGCCATACTCCCCCACAAGCTGATCGGCTGGATGCTCAAAAAGATAAAACTCTTTCACCACCCGGCCGCGCGAATCCTCGACGACATAAAGCGACTTAAGCGACATCGCGCGATACTCAACTTTATGCTTTGACCCGGGGGGTGCTTTGAAAACCCCTATGCCATCGGTGCCAAACCCCACGCATTCGGCAAGCGCTTCTTGCCGCGCGGTCCCGAATGCCGCGTTCTCATGTTCCATCGCGTCGTGAATTCGGGCATTGATCTCAGCATAAAACTGTTTTACCTCTTCCGAATCGCGCACTCGTCGGGGCCGTTTTACGCGAAACGTCCGACCCCCGTTTTTCCAAAGCGCGCCGTCAAGCGATGACACCATCGTCTGAAGCGCCGCCCCCGCGGTATTGTCCACAACGTCTTCATGCGTATAAAAATCCCCCGGCATCGAAACTGACGTGAACCCTTGCTTTCGCTGGAACATATACCGCGCGATCAACTCCCACACGACCTCCCACGGAGCGCGTTTTGCTTTCACCGCTTCAAACTGTTTGATGAGCGCTTGAATGTCCATGCTTAAAAAACCCCTGTCGTGCCTGTGCCCGAATCCAGAACTCCACTCGGGGATGTAAAATATTTTGACATGCGCGCCAGACGTCTTTGCGCAGCCTGGGTCTCCACACTTTCAAGACTCTTCGCCGCTCCGGTATCTGTCGGAGTTATAGGCGCCGGTGCCTGCGCCGGCTTACTTTTGTTGCCCGACATCAGGCTCGCCGCACCCAACCCCATCCCTCCGACCCCTAGCACGATCGCCGTCGTCACCGGATCGCCGCGCCGGCGCCCAAATAAAAACGCCGCCTCATCCGGCGGCATCACAAAATGAAAACGCCGCAAATTCTTTTTCTGCGGCGGTCGAATAAAATGTCGATAGATCATGTCAGCCTCGCCCGAAAGATAAAAACGCGCCGTAGCGGTTTTTGACTGTGAACCCAAGAATCGAAAGCGCCCGACGAGTTTCTGCCTGGTCTATCGTCGTCGCCGACTCCCGAATATTGAATTTTTCGATCAGCCCTTTGGCTAACCGAAGCGCGCGCACTCCATACCCTTCGACGAGTTTATACCCGTGAAAACTTCGGACACCTAAAAAATTAAAAACGAGCATGTATCCGGCAAGATGCTCGTCTTTGTAAACCTCGACCGCGTGTTCCAAAAATCGATCGACAATTTCACGCACCATCTGGGGGGTCGTTTTTATTGACGACTTTTTCGTGATCGTTTCGATCAAGTGCTCTTTATCCGTTATGCCTATTTTTTCTGTAACGATCATCGTGTTTTCAAACTCCGAAGCATTGACCTAAACTCCCCCGCTCTCATCTGCACAGTAACACTTCTGCCAACTTTGTCAAGTCTTCTTCTCACCGGAAACGCAAAAGTAAGAAGCAAAGCGTCCAAATCATTCGGAGAGAATTTGAGCGCTTTTATGATCTCGTCCTTCGACACCAGATACGCCACCTGATTCGAAGACTCTTTTTCCTTCGGCACCGCGCCAAGCTGAACCAAAAATTTCTGATCGTCCGGAATAGTCGCAAGCGGATCTTCAAACCACTCCCGAAGATCAAAGTGCATCTGCACCCGCATATTTCGATGCCGAGTTGAGTCCAGCGCTTTCTCCCCGAAGTGAACCCCCTTCACAAGCCGCTTGGGATACCCAAGCTCATGAAGCCGATCCATCGCGCCGTGCTCATTGGTCACGTCAAAAACCACAAGGTCCGGATCCTCGCGCTCGATAATTTGAGCGACCCGGCCGGCAAGGCGCATATCGCGCTCAGACCCATCGTCCGCCGGGATCCGCTCAAACGGCAACACCACCCGGGCTTTCCGGCGCGCAATCGAAGTCCAGTCTCCCGTGCGGCCTTGGTCGATCCCAACCACGGATGCCGACAAGGGATCGATCGGTGTTGACCGGCCGCGCGCCAGATACACCCGCCCCATATCGAAAAACCGCCCCTCTGCTTTCACGAACGCTTCATCAGGGTTGAACGGATACTCCTGGACGAACTTCCACTCTTCGCCGAGCGAGGCAATCTTCCGCCGGCGCCACGCCAAGTGATTCAGCGTCAGTCCGTCGGCCTTATACGCCTCGTAATATTTTTGCTCTTTGTCATCCAAGTCTTGAAGCCTAAGCGGCACCGGATCCGTATACCCCTGGTCCCAATACCACGGCGCAAAAATAAGCTCGAAACCGTTCTTCCCGGCGATCGCCCCCATCACGATATCGTAGAAAAAATTTCCGGGCCCGTTCGCCGTCGACTCAAAAATAAGCTCAGTCCCGTGCACATCCGCCACGGTTTGCATCAGCCCCGTCGAAAGCTGCTCGGCGTTCTCGTAGAACGCCACTTCCGACCCGTGAAAAAGCTGGACCGTCATCCCTCTTCCGATTTGAGCCGACCCTGCCGTTCCAACCGAATATCCTGAGCCATTTTCCATCACCATCGCGCGCTCGGTGTCCTTCTCAAGCGGCACTTGAAGATCGCTCGGCAAGTTCTGCCTGAACTTTTGGGCCATTCCAAAAATTTTTACTGTCGACTCAACTTGGTGGGCCAACACGAACGCGGACAAATTCCGATTGAAGTTCGTCTTGTGAAAATACCGGGCCTGAATATAAGTCGTGCAATTATGAGAAACCAATCCTTCTGCGATAAACGTGCGCGTCGACGTTTGAATATCCACAAGTCGCTTGGCCCCGATATATTCTATGCTCTCGATTTGCCGATACTCCCCCATCGGAAGTTTCTTACCCTCCCACCATCGCAACCCCTGAAACCGCGTCGGACGCGACAACCCAAAAAGTCGAAAAAGGGACCCCCCGCTCCCGATGCTAATTGCATGAACCGGGCGTAAGCCAAACTTAAACCGACGGGGGCCGTCGTCGCTAACCACACACCCACCGAACCTTCGCCGCAGACAATGCTCTTTCATCCGTTCAAGAATCACACCATCCACTTGGCTCACTGAAAGGTCGGCACCCGTCCGGTTTTTGTAGTCGAAAGACCCTTCCCCGTCGATCAACCCCCCAAACCAAGCATCGTCAAAATCGGATTCCCCCCAAACTCGAGTCACCCCCCGAATCCAATCGCCCGGTTTTAAACCGTCCCGACCATCCGGATGCGCGCCTTTAACCGAACGCCATTTCGGATCCACCCGGGATTTGCGTGAAAGCCATTTGTGATTGTCTGAACACACGACTTCTGAACCGTCCGTAAACTTTATCCGGAACGCCGGTTTAACCGTCCACCAGATTTTCTCTACGACTGTTGTGCGTAATTTCCGACACTTCCGTCGGACCTCGCCGTCCGTTTTAAATTCATCGCAAGCTACAAGTTCCTGTCCAACTTTCAGCGTCTTGATCGAGGCCCATCGAAGATCGGCGGTTAATATCTTTGTGTTGGGGTCCAGACAACCTTGTTGCCGGCCTTTCAAGATCACCGCGCGCACCATACCCGTCGCGGCTTTTTGAGCTTCCAGCCGGGCGTGAATGTATTTCTGCGTCCGATTAAATTCCAGAGGCAGGATCGCGCCGTCTTTGGCGACGATTTTCAAACAGTGGCGGGAATAAAATTCAAGATTGGCAGAGAGCTTCCGCAGCATCGCTTCTTGGTGGGGTGTGAGAGACATGTCTAGTCGCTCATGGGATCGGGGTCCGCGCCTTGAGCCGGCTCGTTCTTAGCCAGCATATCCAAAAACTCAGAAAGCGATCCGGTGGCTTGCACCACTTGCTGCACCGGTTTACCCATGAGGCGATTTAAAATCCGCTCCAATGCATCGTGGTCACCATCCGCCGCGGCTTCGGCGAGCGAATAGATCGCGGCCTCCAATTTCGTCATCCCGATCTTGGCGGCATTCGGCCCCTCGTAGGGACCGCTCACGATATCTTTCAGCGTCCCTACGATTTCCCCCGGGGTAAGCTGCTTCGGCCCCACCGGGACCAAAGTGCTTTTCCCCACCAAAGCCAGCGGCACATCCGCCGGGTAGACGAACTCGTCGTCAGACGTCGAGTTCCTTGAGGGCTTCGGCATTTTTAGACTTCTGCGTCCGGGGTTTTTCGGTCTGGGGCGGCGGCAGCGTTTCGTCCTGGATGTCGTTGAGTTCCAAGAACTGCCTCTCTTCCTGGCGCCGGCGATCCTGCTGGGGCTTCAGTTTTAAAAACGCCTCGGCGTTTTCAAGATACGTGAGGATGTCGTGCCGGAGTTCGTCGACTTCGACGTATTCGGCCGGGTCGATCGGCATTTTCTTTTGGCGCACAAGCTCGGCCAACTGTGCTTTCGAGCGAAGGTGGATCGGTAAATCCAGCGCTTGGCCCGACTCTGAGACGATTTCATCGATGACCACATAACGCACCCGCGCGAATTCGGGAAACTTTCGCGCCAGGAGAATCGGCAGATAACGCTTCTTGAGTTGCCCGCGCACGTTCAAGAACGAATTCGTGCGGAACTTAGCGACTTGGAGGTGAGTGGCCGGGTCCTCTTCGGTGCCCAGATACTTTTGCGCCGTCTCGCGAAAGATTTCGAGCGAAGCCACACGCACCAACTGCACAAAATCTTTGGCGCCTTTGGCCGTTTCGGTTTTGTAATAAAATTTTCCGTGCGTAAATATCTTCAAACCGCCTCTGGGTCCTGCCGGGTTTTTTTCCGCCATTGTCTTGCCCTCGCGATTTCGGTTGCTACCACGCCACGCTCACACGCGGCTTTTGATTACGTTTTAGCAAAAAAGAGATATGAGGTCAAGAGAATATTAAAAATTTTTAACTTTTGCGCGAGGAAGTCGGATGATGCGTATGGGGGTGTCGAATTTTGGAAATCTCAGTTTTGAGCGAACGGTGGATTTCGGAATTTGGTAAAAATTGTAAATGGGGGATTTCAGAATCTAGCAAAAATTGTAGATGGTGGATTTCAGAATTTAGCAAAAATTGTAGATGGTGGATTTCAGAATTTAGCAAAAATCGTAAATTCGTAGATGCGGGAGGGTGGTTCGCTCACCGCACGCCCGGGCCCTTTGGGATGCCTGCCGGGTCGACCGACAACCCGGGGGTGGGTTTTAAGTTTTTAATTTATTAACAACGATCAAGGCGCATGGGGGTATAGGCCCGCCCGGGCGTGTAATCATGTGTCGAACGTGTTGAATGTGTCGAACATGTGACATAGGCGCTCGAAATATGTGGACAACAGGGCCAATAGCGACAAAGAGCTAAAATCTTGAGTGACATGAGTGATACGGAAAACAAGCTCGACCTTTTCGTAAAATTCCGCGTACACGCGCAAAAATACGCGCCACGCGCGCCCCACGCGCGCCCCACGCGCGCCCCGCGCGCGCTCGCGCAGATCTATCTTTTTGCTCTATTAACATCATATTTCGGGAGTTTTAAAGGGTTTTTGACCAAAAGGTCAAACTTGTTTTCCGTTCAACCAATTACGCACATTCCCAAAAACGCCTTTGCATCATGGTATCCCATTTCACACATTATCCACCGTCTAAACTATTTTAAAATAATCCTCGACTTTTCGTTTTTCCTATTTTATACTTAGAGCGTAATACCGATGAACAAACAGCACGAACAAAACAAAAGGGTCAAACGATGATAACACCCGAACAGAAAACTGGACTTAAAACCTTAATTAAAAACGAATCGCTCGCGCACGTTTTAGACGTGCTCGGCGAGCTTTGCTATGGCATCGCAGCCGACGAAGGGGGACTGAACGCGCGTCGAAATTATCGCGCGCTTCAACCTATGCGCGACTGGATGCATGCCGGAAGCGCAATAGGTGAAGCGGCTCAAGTGGCGCGCCGGGCCGGGTTGTAAAATGGTTACGCTCTGTACCAAACCCACGCGGCGAAAAGTGCGCGCCAATGTGCCTTTTGGCGTCAATCCCGAAATAGTCTTGACGATTTATCCGTCGGGCGTGATCGGGTTGCGCGAAGCGCGCCGGCGTCGGGAGTATGTCGTAAGCATTGGCATCATATACCACAACGCAGTGCTCGCATCGGCGCGCGCGGAAGCGATCGCGCGTCGGGCCGCACGGAAAACAAAAACGAAAGGGTAAAATAAAATGGAAAAATTAACTCTTACGAAAGCGGAATTTTACTTACTGAATGGCGCGCGGTCTGATGACCCGATACGCGAAGCGTTGACGGGGATTAACATCACCGAAACGCAATTACAAGCGTCAAACGGCGCCGTGCTCGTGACCGTGGAAAAAATCAAAGGCCGGGACTACCCGGCCCCGGGTAATTATGCCGTGGTATCCGTGCCTAAAATGGGAAAATCACCCATTCAAGATTTAATTTTGGACCGGGAACCAATGGCCGGGCTTCAATTCCCGGACATATCCATATACGACCCGAAACAATTCAACCACTTGGTCTATGAAGACCGGACCCAGGCGGCGGACGGGGTCTCGCGCGGCGGCGTCGTTCTCCGGATGCTATACGCGACCGGGCGCGCAATTGATTCGGAGTTACTCGACGGATTCTTTCGCGCGTGTAAAGACTTACACGGGCAAAAATTCCTGGTCTATCGGCGCGCGTCTTCCGATCAATTTATCCGAGAGGCCGACGAATGCGACCCGATCCGGATATCCGTCCCGGATATGGAAGCAAGTATTTTACTGATGCCATTCACGCTATGGCCGCAAGACTTAGAACGGCCCGCGCTGGCATGGGACGCGGCGAAAGAAGAAACGGCGCGCCGAGAAGCGGCGAAATTATCGCCGGTTCCTGCAGTCTAGGTGACGGCGGCGCGCGCTTTACGTCGCGCGCCGGAAACCACGTGCGCGGATATCCGAACGACCGCGCAAAAACGAAAGGGTAAAATAAAATGGAATCTAAATTAACTAAACACCAGAAAAAGACGCTTTCAAAAACATATACCGAGCGCGGCGAAACCTTCCGCATGGACGTTGAAATTCGCTACGACGACGAATGTGGGAGCGGCCATAATACTTTCGCCATTACGTGCGGCATTTATCAACAGCGCTCTAACGGCCGCTG
>Ga0172371_10007355_pt1 | contig 15720 bp, 16 predicted proteins | sample Lak12m_FD_114543 | JGI IMG/M metagenome (GOLD analysis project Ga0172371, IMG submission 114543) | Freshwater microbial communities from Kabuno Bay, South-Kivu, Congo - kab_022012_12m | ecosystem: Environmental > Aquatic > Freshwater > Lake | place: Democratic Republic of the Congo: South-Kivu... | reverse complement strand
TCGCGGATGTTCTGGCCGAACTCGTTGACGCGCAGCCAGCGGATGAAGGCAGGGCCGATGACGAGCATGAGGATCATCGCGACAACGCCGGCGCCCATGGCCCTAAGCATCCGACGGCTCCCGGGACGACGGTGCGGCGGAGGCGGCCGCCAGCGCCTCGGCGACGCGCTCCAGGCGCAGGCCGCGCGAGGCCTTCACGAGCACAGCGCTGCCCGCCGGCACGACCTCGGGCAGCGCGGCGATGCACGCGTCGACCGTGGCGAACCAGCGCTCGCCCGGAGCCCCTGTGAGGTAGTCGCGCGCAAGCGCGCCGACGGCCACCAGGCGCACGCCGGCGGCTTCGCAGTGGCGCCCGATCTCGTGATGGTAGGCGGGCGCGCCCTCGCCCAGCTCGTACATGTCGCCGAGCACGGCCACGGCGGGCCGTGAGTCGGCGATGCTCACGAGGTGGTCGACGGCGGCCTGCATGGCCACGGGGTTGGCGTTGTAGGCGTCGTTGAGCAGCAGCCCGCCGCCGGCGAGGGCCGAGACGGCGCCGCGGAGGTCGCTGAAGGCGACCCGGGCGGCGCCGGTGCGCGCCTGCTCGAGCGGATACCCGAGCTCCACGAAGGCGCCCAGGGCGGCCAGCGCGTCCCGCAGGTAGTGGCCTCCGGTGAAGCTGAAGACGAGCTTGGCGCGGTGCCTGAAGGCGTCGACGAGCACGTGGGTGTCGTCGCCGCGGCGCTCCTGGTCCACAACGTGCACGTCCGCGTCGGGCTCGCCGAACGTCACCACGCGGCCGTGGAAGGCGGCGAGGTGTGGGGCCAGCAACGGCTCGTCCGCGGGCACGACCGCCGTGCCGCCGCCGAGCTCCTCGAGGAGCTCGGCCTTGGCGGCGGCCACGTTCTCAACGGTGCCCACGAGCTCCAGATGGACCGGCGCGATGGTGGTGACCACGGCCACGTCGGGCAGCGCCACGCGCGCCAGCTCGCGGATCTGCCCGCTGCCGCGCATCGCCATCTCCACGACCACGACCTCGGTGTCGGCCTCGGTCTGCAGCAGCGTGAGCGGCACGCCGACCTCGTTGTTGTGGTTGGCCGTGGTCGCGACGGTGCGGGCCACGGGGCGCAGCAGCGCCGTGAGGATGTCCTTGGTGGAGGTCTTGCCGGCGCTCCCGGTGATGCCGACGACGCGGGCACGCGAGCGGCGCCGTACCTCGGTGGCGAGATCCTGCAGCGCCCGCAGGCCGCCGGCGACGACGATCGCCGAGGCGTCGGGCGGCAGGGCGGCGGCCGTCTCTGCGCGCACCACGACCGCGGCGGCGCCGGCGGAGAGAGCGGCGGCGGCGTAGGCGTCGCCGTCGAACGACTCGCCGCGCAGACCGACGAAGAGGTCGCCGGGCGCCAGGCGCCGGGAGTCGGTGGTGACCGCGGCGACCACCGTGCCGCGGCGGCCGCCCAGCAGGGTACCGCCACAGGCGGCGGCGACCTCGGCCAGCGTCAGCGGGAGCACGGTATCACCAGTCCCCGCCGAGCTCGCCGAGAAGCTCTTCGGCCACCCGCCTGTCGTCGAAGGGGATGCGGCGGTCACCGATGAGCTGGCCCTGCTCGTGGCCCTTGCCGGCGATGACCACGCAGTCGTCGTCACGGGCCTCGTCCAGGGCCAGCAGGATCGCCCGCCGCCTGTCGACCTCCACGGTGACCCGAGAGGCGAGCCCGGCGGGCACGCCGGCGACGATCTCGTCGACGATGGCCAGGGGCTCCTCACTGCGTGGGTTGTCCGAGGTGACGAACGAGAGGTCCGCGAGGCGCGCACCGATCTCGCCCATGAGCGGCCGCTTGCCGCGGTCGCGGTCGCCGCCGCAGCCGAACACCACCAGCACGCGCCCGCGCGTGACGCTGCGCGCGGCGCGCAGCGCGTTCTCGAGGGAGTCGGGCGTGTGCGAGTAGTCGACGATGACGGCGAACGGCTGGCCGGCGCGGACGGCCTGGAAGCGCCCGGGGACGCCCTCGGTGACCGAGAGCCCGCGCACGACGGCCTCGGCCGGCACGCCGAGAGCGAGGCCCGCCGTGGCGGCGGCGAGGGCGTTCTCCACGTTGAAGCGGGCCGCGAGGCGCAGCGGGACGCGTTCCTCGAGGCCGAGGCGCGGGACGACCAGCGTGAACTCGGAGGCGTCGGCGCGCAGGCGCAGGTCGCGCGCCTCGGCGGCGGCCGGCTCGTCGAGTTGCAGGCCGGAAGTCTGCTCGTCGGCGACGAGACAGGTCCACAGGTCGTCGCCGTAGAGCGGCCGGCACTCGTCTGCCGCCCGCCGGCCGTATTCGTCGCCGACGTTGACGACGGCCTTCGCGGCGCCGTTGCGGTCCTCGTCCGGCAAGAAGAGGCGGCGCTTGGCGAGGAAGTAGTCTTCGAGGTCCCGGTGGTAGTCGAGGTGGTCGCGCGTGAGGTTGCTGAAGAGCACGGCGTCGAAGTCGATGCCGAGGCCGCGGTCCTGGGAGAGGGCGTGCGAGCTGACCTCCAGGGCGCAGGCCCGGTCGCCGGCAGCGAGCATCTCGCGGAACATGCGCTGCAGGTCGAGCGACTCCGCGGTCGTGAGCCTGACCGCAGTGTCGACGCCGCCGATGCGGTTCACGACGGTGCCGAGCAGCGCCGTCTGCGTGCCGGCGGCGGAGAGGATGCCGGCCACGAGGTGCGCCGTCGTGGTCTTGCCGTTGGTGCCCGTGACGCCGACCACGGTGAGCTCCCGTGAGGGCTCGCCGTACCAGCGCGAACCCATGAGGGCCATGGCGCGACGCACCGACGGCACCAGCACCTCGACGGCGGCGCCGGTGGGTCGCTCGCAGACGAGGGCGACCGCCCCATCCTCCACGGCCCGGGCGGCGAAGTCGTGCCCGTCGAAGCTGAGCCCGGGCACGCAAAAGAAAAGCGTGCCGTCGGCGACGTCACGCGTGTGGTAGGCGAGGCCGCGCACCTCGACGGCCGGGTCGCCGCGCACCGTCGCGCCGTCGACCCCCTGCACCAGCTCGGCTAGCTTCATCGGCGCGGATTCTATCAAACCCGGTTCACGGGGCGATCTCCAGGTGCTGCAGCGAGAAGCGCATGATCTTCTGCACCGCCGGCGCCGCGATGTCGCCGCCGTAGATGGACGAGCGCGGCGAGTCGACGGCGACGAGCACGACGAGGCGCGGGTGGTCGGCAGGCACCATGCCGACGAACGAGGCCACGTAGTCGGTCTTCGAGTAGCCGCCGCCGTTCGGCAGCGGCTTCTCGGCGGTCCCGGTCTTGCCCGCCACCTCGTAGCCGGGGATCTGCGCCTTGGTGCCGGTGCCCTTGTCGACCGCCGTAGCCAGCATGGCGCGGACCTCGCGCGCCGCCCTGGATGGGATCACGCGGCGCTTCTCGACCGTGTCGTACACCGTGTCACCGACCTGGGCCACGAGGCGCGGGGTCACCTGCACGCCGTTGTTGGCGACGGTCGAGAACGCCAGCGCCATCTGCAGGGGGGTGACGGCGATGCCCTGTCCCATGGGGATGTTGACGATGGAGGTCCCCGACCACAGCTCGGCCGGCGGCACGATGCCTGTGGCCTCGCCGGGGAGGCCCAGGCCCGTCGTGCGCCCGAACCCGAACCTGTCCATCCACTTGAGCAGGCTGTCCTTGCCCATCTTCATGCCGATCTTCACCGCACCCACGTTGCTCGACCACTGCAGGATCTCGCGCACCGAGTAGTTGACGACGCCGCGCTCGTGCGACTCGTGGATGGTGCGGTCGTACAGGGTGAGCGACGACGGCAGAGTGAACCTGCTGGTCGGCGTGACGAGCCCATCGGCGAGGGCGCCGGAGATGGTCACCAGCTTGAAGATCGAGCCGGGCTCGTAGACGTCGGTGATGCAGCGGTTGCGCTTGAGACCCGCCTCGGCGTTGAAGACGTCACCTTTGAGCGCCGGGGCGTTGGCCATCGCGAGGATCTCGCCGCTGCGCGGGTCCATGACGATGGCCACGGCCTGCGCCGCGCCGCTGGTGCGCAGCGTGTTCCGGAGCACGTCTTCGGCGGCGTACTGGATGGTCTCGTCGAGGGTCAGCCTGACGTTGGCTCCCGAGGTGGGCTCCCTGAGCGATACGGTCTTCAGGGTGCGGCCCGCGGGGTCGCGCACGATGGTCTCGCTGCCGGGCCTGCCGGCGAGCTCCTTCTCGTAGACTGCCTCGAGGCCCTCGAGGCCGTTGCCGTCCACCCCGACGAAGCCCAGCACCTGGCCGGCCGAGCCCTTCATCGGATAGGCGCGTTCCTCTTCGTCGTACGCGCCCACGCCGGGGATGTCGAGGGCCAGCGCCGCCTTGGCGAGGGCCGGGTCGATCTTGCGGGCCACGTAGGCGAACCCGCTCTTCTTATCCTCGAGCGCCTTGCGCAGGGCGAGGCGGTCGCGGTGGCGGCGGATGTGCAGCACACGCCAGAGCTGCTTCGCCGCGGCGCGCGGATCGTCGAGAAGGTACGGCGTCGCGTACACGGTCTTGGCCGGCTTGCCCACGGCAAGCTCGCGGCCGTTGCGGTCGAAGATCGCGCCGCGGTGGGCCGGCAGCACGACGCTGGCGGTCTGCTGCGACAGGGCGATCTGCGTGAGGTGCTGCGAAGACGAGGCGAGCGCCACGGCCCTGCCGCCGACGAGCACCAGGAACACGATGAAGAGGAAGCGGAGCAGGCGGATGCGGCCGTCGACGCCGCGGCCCCCGGCGACGCCGCCGCCGCGGCCGGCCGCGCGGGTGAGCGAGTGCAGGGCGCCGCCGCGCCGGCGGGCCGCGCGACGCCGTCCTGGCTCGGAGGCGGCCATCAGGGCCTCGTCGCCGCCTTGCCGTCCGGGACGTGCACGCGCAGATAGTGGACATGGTCGGCGTCGACGAGCCCGAGCTCCTTCTCGGCGATCTGACGGATGCGCACGGTGGAGCCGAGCTGCGCGAGGTCCTCCACCAGCTGGGCGTTCTCGGCGGTGACCGCACGCTGCTCACGGGCGATGGCGTCGGTCTCGATGGTCTTCTGCACGACCGCGAAGCTGAGCGCCACGCGGCCGACGGCGAGCACCGTGAGGCAGCAGACGAAGATCACGAAGGCACGCGTGAAGCGGGCCCGCTGGGCCGCGCGCCGGCGCGAGCGTGGCGCCCGGCGCTGGACGGGCTGGGGCGCGTACTCCTCGTACTCATCCTCCCGGCGCGGCGCCGCTGCGCCTCGCCGCGCCTGTGCGGTGGCCGCCACGTCGCGTCCTACAGCTTGACCGCGACGCGGAGCTTGGCGGATTTGCTGCGCGGGTTGAGGTCGGCCTCCTGCTGGCGCGGGGTGACCGGGCGGCGCGTGAGCACGCGCAGCGTGGGCTCGTGGCCGCACACGCACCGGGGCAGGCCGGGCGGGCAGATGCAGCCCGCGGCGTGCCCCTTGAAGAAGTCCTTGACCATGCGGTCCTCGAGCGAGTGGAAGCTGATGGCCGCCAGGCGCCCACCGGGCCGCAGCACGCGGTAGGCCTCGTCGAGGCCACGGGCCAGCGACTGCAGCTCGTCGTTGACGACGATGCGCAGCGCCTGGAACACGCGGCGCGCCGGGTTACCGGCGCCGAAGCGGGCCGGCGTCGGGATGTTGCGCTTGATGACTTCCACGAGCTCGCACGTCGTGGTGAACGGCGTCTTCTTGCGCGTGAGGACGATGCCGCGCGCGATCGACTTGGCGTAGCGCTCCTCCCCGTACCTGCGGAAGATGTCGGCCAGCTCGTCCTCGGGCAGCGTGTTCACGAGGTCGGCCGCAGTGACGTCGAGCTCGGGATCCATGCGCATGTCGAGCGGCGCGTCGTAGGCGTAGGAGAAGCCGCGCTCGCGGCGGTCGAGCTGCATCGAGGACACGCCGAGGTCCATGTACACCACGTCGGCCGAGGCGTCGGCCATGCCGGCGAGCACCTCGGAGAAGTTGCCGTGGTACAGCTCTACCGGGCAGGGCGCGTCGCGGGCGACGTCGCGGACGAACTCCGCGACCGTCGGGTCGCGGTCGATGGCGATCAGACGGCCTTCGGCGCCGAGCTGCGCGGCCACGGCCTCGGCGTGCCCGCCGGCCCCGAACGTGCAGTCCACGGCCACCTCGCCGCACGCCGGCCGCAGCAGCTCGAGCAACTCGTCGAGGAGGACCGGGGTGTGGGCGAGGGCCATCTCGTACTCATCAAGTCGCATGCTCAGTTGCGGTACCATCGGCCTCCTCCTCCAGGCGGGCCAGGTAGCGCGCCCAGCGGGCGCGGTCCCAGATCTCGAGATGGTCCTGAGCGCCTATCACCGTGACGTCGTGGGTCACGCTCGCGTAGCTCAGGTGCTTGGCCGGCAGCGTCACCCTTCCCTGGGCGTCCAGCTCCAGGAAGACGGCGTTGGCGGCGAGGCGGCGCTTCACGTCCCGGCGCGCGAGGCTGCCGGGGTCGGTGGCCGCCGTGTCTTCGTCCATGCGGTTGGCGAACTCGTCCGGGCTCCACCCGCCGAGGCACGGTTCGGGCTCCTTCGTCAGGTAGATGCCGGCGCGGAACGGGTCGCGCAGACGTGCGGGGACGGCGACGCGGTTCTTCGCGTCGAGCGTCAACTCGTACTCCCCCACGAGGACCGGTCGCTGCATGGCGCCACCGTACCCCACTTCTCCCCACATTGCAACACTTTGGAGGATTCTCGCTCCACTTGTCGTCCCCTGCTCCCCCCGCCCGACGTCCCGGCACCCGGGCGGGCCGCAGCAGCGGACGGGTGGCGGACGGGCGCCGGCCGGGCCGGTGAGGCGCGACGGAGAGGCGGGCGGGCGCGCAGCGCCGGCGGGAGGAGCGCAAGGGCGCCCGGCGGGTGCGCGGGGACCGCCGGTGCGTGGGCGCGGAGGCGCCCGAGGAGGCGGCGAGGGCGGGCTACATCGCAGGACTCGGGCACCAGGAGGCGCCCGGCGTGCCCGTCATGGACTGGGCGACGGCTTGGGCACCTTGATCCGTGTGCCCACGACGAGCGTGCTCGTGCTCATGCTGGGGTTGAGCGCGAGGATCTCGTTGACGGTGGTGCCGTACTTGACGGCGATGGCGGACAGCGTGTCGCCGTCCTTCACCGTGTACTTCTTGAACGTGACCTTGGTCGTCGGCTGCCCCCCGCTCTTGGGAGTCTTGGTGGCGGTCGGCGTCGGCGACGCCGTCGGCGTCTCTGGGGTGCCGCCGACGATGCCGGACTGGTAGACGAGGGCCACGACGGCGATCACCGCGACCAGGAAGACGACGGGCGCGGCGATGCGCGCCACAAGCGAGCCGCGGCGGCGACGCGCACGCTCCGGACGCGGCCGATTGCGGGACCGCTCGCGGGGCGGCGGGGGTGCGGCGGCGAGTGGCGCGGCCTCAGGGGCGGGCTGCGCCTGCGGGGCCGACGCGCCTGGACCCATGCTCTGGAGCCGCTGCTCGAGGGCGGCCATGGGGTCGTCGGCACGCGGTTGCGAGGATTCGTCGTAGGGCGCGTCGTAGGGCGACGACGTTTGGCCCGCCGAGTAGCGGCGGCGCGGGGGTTCGCCCGGTTGTCCGTAGTCGCTCACAGGATCGACGAGAGGTCGTTGCGCATAGATTCGGCGGCGCGGGCGGCAGCCCTCTTGTGATCGGAGGTGCCGTCCTGCCAGGCGAAGATGATGGACCGCGAGGCGTTGACCACGAAGCCGGCGGCCTCGCCGGCGCCGACGCCGCGCAGAGCCTCCGGACCCGCGCCCTGGGCACCGTAGCCGGGGACGAGCAGGAAGGCGTGCGGAAGCGCCTCACGCACCAGGTGGAGCTGCTCGGGCGCGGTGGCGCCGGCCACGGCGCCCACGTCGCTGTACCCGTAGTCGCCCACGGACCCCGCGCCGAGCTCCGCCACCAGCTCGGCGACGTGCAGGAACAGCGGCCGGCCCCCGGATTCGCGCTCCTGCAGGAGCGCCGCCCCGGGGTTGCTGGTACGCGTCAGGACGAAGACCCCCTTGCCGGCGGCGCAGTGCCGCACCAGCGGCTCCAGCGAGTCACCGCCGAGATAGGGGCTCGCGGTGACGGCGTCGGCACCGACGCCGGGAACCGGCCCCCTGAAACCGGGGGCGCCGCCGAAGGCGGCCAGGCCGTAGGCGGCGCCGGTGGAAGCGATGTCGCCGCGCTTGACGTCCAGGATCACCGGCAGCTCGTACTCGTGCGCGCACTTCACGACGGCGGCGAGCGCCGCCCAGCCGGCCGCGCCGTACTGCTCGAAGAACGCGGCCTGGGGCTTGACGCAGGCGGCGGTCTCGGCGACGGCGTCGATGATGTCGCTGCAGAACTGCTCGAAACAGGCCGCGACGGCGCCCGCGTCGCCGAGGTCGCCGGTCCGCGCCCGGTAGGTGTCGGCGAGGCGCGGCGGCATGCGCTCGAGCACAGGGTCGAGCCCGACGCACACGACGCTGCGCCGTGCGCGGATGGCGAGTGCCAGTCTGTCGGAGAAGTGGGTCATGCGATCGCTCCTGGAGAGCCCTTCCCTATCCTACCCGAACGCGGCGGCGCGCGCCGGGGAGTGGCTCCGCCGGGACGGCGCGGCGCTCAGGCCGGCGTCGACCTCACCCGGGGCCGGGCTGCCTCGCTGCGCCCGGTCCGGCCCCCTCGTCCTCGCCGGCGGCATGGACCTGCGCCTGGAACCGGCTCACGTTGCGGCGTATCGTGGCCAGCTTGGCGCGCACCGCGTCGGTGGCCTCGTCCCCCGACCTGTCGCCGACGGCGGCGAGCCGCTCCGACTCGGCCTGCATCTCCCGGAGCACGTCCATGAGCTGCTCGTCGTCCATGCGCGAGAGCGCGTCGATGTCCCACTTCATGGCCTTGGCGGAGACCTGGTGGACCGCATCGAGACGGGCGCGCACCACCGGGTTGAAGACCGCGCCGGGCTCCACCTGGGCGGTGATCTCGTCGACGTCGCGGATGAGGTCCTCGATGGTCGCGCCCTTCTTGGGCACGATGACGATGCGTCCGTCCTCCTCCTCCACGACGCGGTCGATGGCGAGGTAGGCGCGCAGGAAACCCTCCGTGAACGCCACCGGCACCGTGACCGCATAGGCCAGCACCTGGAGCACCTCGGCGGCGAACTGCGTGAAGGTGCCGGTGTGCAGGTAGCTGTCCTCGATGAGGCCGAGGAGCATCGACTTGAGGATCGGGTCTCCGCGCGACTCACGGGGGCGGCGGGGAGTCTGGGCGGACCGCGCCCTGGGCGCGGCACGGGCGGTGTCGTGCGGCTCGCTCATGTCGCTCACCCGTATCGGCAGGGCTCCCGGGAACCTGAAGACGCGATCCGGGCCGCGGCGGGGGTGGCGCCGCCGGCGTTGGCCGGAGCCACCCGGTCCGGTAGGGTAGGCAGACCCGGCGAGGAGGGCCGTGGACGGAGCGCGCACCATCCTGGAGGGCGAACGGGCGCTCGACGCCTGTCTCGCCGCGTACGCCGCCGCGCCGGCCCGGGGGGCCCTGTTCTGCGACATCGACGGCACCATCTCCCCCATCGCCCCCACACCCGCCGACGCGGCGGTGCCGGAGGAGACCCGCGACCTGCTGACGCGCCTCGCCGCACGGCTCGGGCTGGTGGCGTTCATCACGGGGCGCGCCCTGCAAGACGGGCGGCGCATGATCGACGTGCCCGGAGCCGCCTATGTGGGCACGCACGGCCTCGAGGTCCAGACGGCCGCCGGTGCGCTGCTCACCGAGCCGCGCGCGGAGGGGTACGTGGAAGCGATCGCCGAGGTCGCCGCACAGGCGGCCCGCGACCTCGACTGCGAGGCGCTGGGCATCCTCCTGGAGGACAAGCGCGTGGTGCTGGCCGTCCACTACCGCCTGGCGCCGGACGCCGCCGCCACGCGCCACGCCATCCTGACGCGCGTCGTGGAGCCGGCACGGGCCCGCGGCCTCGCGATCGGGACCGGCCACTTCGCCTTCGAGATCAGACCGCCGCTCCCGTTCTCGAAGGGCACGGCGGTCAAGCGGCTCCTGGCCGCCACCGACGTCTCCACGGCCATGATGTGCGGCGACGACCTCACCGACGTGACGGCGTTCACGGCGCTCCACGCCTGGGCGGAGCAGGATGCGCGGCGCACGGCCTGCGCCGTCGCCGCGGTCACCGCTGAGACGCCGCGCAGCGTGGCCGACGAGGCCGACGTGCGCGTGCGTGCCACACCGGGCGTGACGGAGGTCCTGGCCCGGCTCCTGAAGCGCGTCGGCGGCTGACGGCGGGCCGGGAGCCTCTACTCCTCCCCGCGGCCCGCGTACTTCGGCGGGCGCTTCTCGAGGAAGGCCGCCATGCCCTCGCGCTGATCGGGGCCGGCGAAGCACAGGGCGAACAGGTACTGCTCGAGGCCCTGGCCGGTCGCCGGGTCGGCCGCCTCGGTGGCCGCGACGGCGGCCTTGCAGTGGCGCATGGCGAGCGCGCTCTTGCCGGCTAGCTCGGCCGCCAGCTCGAGCGCCTTGTCGCGCAACTCGTCCCTGGGGTGCACAGCCTGGACGAGCCCGATGCGCAGGGCCTCGTCGGCGCGGATGATGCGCCCGCTGAGCACCAGGTACTTGGCCCACCCCCCGCCGACGTTGCGCGAGAGCCGCTGCGTGCCGCCGAAGCCCGGCGTGATGGCGAGACCTATCTCGGGCTGGCCGAACTTGGCGTGCTCTGCGGCCAGGCGCACGTCACAGGCCAGCGCCAGCTCGCAGCCGCCGCCGAGGGCGTAGCCGTTGACGGCGGCGATCCACGGCTGCGGCGCCGCCTCGATGGCGCTCATGAGCGCCTGCCCGCGGGCGGAGAAGCGCCGCGCGGCCTCGGCCGTCAGGGAGCTCATCTCGGCGATGTCGGCCCCCGCCACGAAGGCCGACTCCCCGCCGCCGGTGAGCACCACGGCGCGCACCGCATCGTCGGCGGCGAGCTCATCCACGGCCGCCTGCAGCAGCGCGATGGTCTCGCTGTTGAGCGCGTTCAGCGCCTCGGGGCGGTCGACGGTGACGACGGCGACGGCTTCGTCGCGGGAGACGTGCACGGCCATGGGGACCTTCCTTGCCGGGGTTGACACTACTGCGGACTCTACCGCAGGCGGCATTGTCATCCTCGACAGAAGCGGCACAACGTGGTCCCCTGAGAGCTGTCCGGCGAGGGCCAGTGCAGAGCAGAAGGGGGCGGGTCATGCGGAGACTGACTGAGGGTGAGAACGCGCGGTGCGCCGCAGCGCCTGCGCACGCGCGGTTCCTCGCGGTCGCGCTGAGCGCGGCGCTCGCGGCGTGCGCCGCGGCCCTCGTGCTGGGTGGCTGCGGCACAGCGGCAGCCGGCGGCGGCACGCAGGCGTCGTCATCGCCGCCCGCAGCGGCTACGTCGTCGTCGGCCGGCGCGGCCGCAGGGTCACGGCCGCTGCCGGGCAGCGTCGAGCAGGCCGCGGCGGCGTACTGGCGGCTCATCGACGCCGGCGACTATGCGGCCATCGCGGCGGCCGGCGTCCCCGGCAGGCCGCCGAGCGCCACGGCGGCCACCGACGACATCGCCGCTGCACACCTGGTGACCGTCGACAGCGTCGGCGAGCAGTCCGCCGACGACGGCACCGTGCTCGCTCAGGTGCAGGTGTTCATCGAGCCCGACGCGGCCGGCGGTCAGCCGACGCCGTGGGGCGACTCCGGCGATCACACGCTGTTCATGTACCTGCGCGAGGCGCCCGAGGGCGGCTGGCTGGTGCAGAGCTGGGGGACCGGGCCGTGAGACGCGCCGGACCCTGAGGTGCGCCGGGCTGCCAGACGCGCCGGACCCTGAGGTGCTCCGGATCGCGAGCGGCGGCGCCTTGCCGCCAGGCACTCCGGGTCGCGAGCGGCGGCGCCGGGCGCAGCCCCGGGGGGTCAGCCGCGCAGCTTCTTGAGCGGCGCCACGCTGGCCATGAGGCGGCGCTCGGAGCCGTCATTCTCGAAGCGCACGAGCACGATGCCCCCACCCTCGACGGCGAGCACGGTGCCCTCGCCGAGGGTGGCGTGCAGCACGCGCTCGCCGGCCGAGAAGTACTTCTCCACGACCTCGTCACCGAGGTCCTTCGTCGCCGGCTTCTCCAGGCCGGTGATCCGGCGCCCCGTGCCGAACCCTTCGAGGTCGTCGTCCCGGCGCCGGCCGCCGCCGCCGTAGCCGCCGCGTCCGCCGCCACCCCAGCCGTCGTCGTCGCGCGAAGACCAGCCGCCGCCCCCGCCGCTCCACGACGTCGGGCGGCCGCCCACGACCTGCTTCTCGTACATGCCGGCCGGTATCTCGCTGAGAAAGCGCGACGGGATGTTGTACTGCGACGACCCCCACAGCGTGCGCGCCCGCGCGTGCACCAGGTAGAGCCGGTCCATCGCCCGGGTGATGCCGACGTAGGCCAGCCTGCGCTCCTCCTCGACGTTGGACTCGTCGAGCGAGCGCTGGTGGGGAAAGACGCCCTCCTCCATCCCGGCGATGAAGACCACGGGGAACTCGAGGCCCTTGGCGTTGTGCAGCGTCATGAGCGTGAGCATGACCGACTTGTCGGCGAGACTGTCGGTATCGGCGTAGAGGCTGATCTCCTGCAGGAAGCCGTCGAGGCTGGGCTCGTCGGCGCGCTTGTCGTACTCGGCGGCCACGCCGACCAGCTCCTCCAGGTTCTCGAGACGCCCCTCGGCCTCGAGCGTGCGCTGCGACTTCAGGAAGGCCTCGTACCCGCTCTCCTCCAGAACGCTGCGCGCGACCTCGGCCACCGGCCGGTCAGCGAGCCCCGCCTGCAGGTTGCGGATGACCTTGACGAACGCCTCCAGGCCCTTGACGGCGCCGCCGGACAGGCCGGCGACCTCGTCCAGCTCCTGCATCGCGCCCCACAGGCTCTGCCCCATGCCGGCGGCGTGCGCCTGCAGCCGCTGCAGGCTGGTCTGGCCGATGCCGCGCTTGGGCGCGTTGACGATGCGCAGCAGGCGCGTGGTGTCGTCGGGATTGGTCAGCACCGTGAGGTAGGCGATGGCGTCGCGGATCTCGGCGCGCTCGTAGAACTTGGGCCCGCCGATGACCTGGTAGGCGATGGCGTAGCGCCCGAACTGCTCCTCGAGCACGCGCGACTGCGCGTTGGTGCGGTACAGCACGGCGATCTCGTCCGGCCGGAAGAGCCTGTCGGCGCCGGCCTCCCCCTCCAGCAGCTTCTGCACCTCGCTGGCCACGAACTGCGCCTCGGCGCGCTCGTCGTTGACCTCCACGACCTGGACGAGCGCGCCCGTCCCCCGCGGGGTCCACAGGTTCTTGCCCTTGCGCCGGCGGTTGTGGGTCACGACCGCGTTGGCGACGTCGAGGATGGACTGCGTGCTGCGGTAGTTCTGCTCCAGGCGGACGACCTGGGCCTCGGGGTAGTCGCGCTCGAACTCGAGGATGTTGCGGATGTCGGCGCCGCGCCACGAGTAGATGCTCTGGTCGTCGTCGCCCACCACGGCGAGGTTGCGGTGCGCCCCGGCCAGCAGGTTCGCCAGGCGGTACTGGGCGTGGTTGGTGTCCTGGTACTCGTCGATGAGCACATAGCGGAAGGCGCGCTGGTAGTGCTCCAGACGGTCGGGGTAGCCCTCGAGCAGCTGCACGGTCTTCATGAGCAGGTCGTCGAAGTCCATGGCGTTCATCTCGGCGTGCCGCTTCTCGTAGAGCTCGTACACGTCGGCGGGCGCCTGCATGAGCCCCCCGCCGATGCGCTCTCGCATCTGGCCGGGCCCCTGCAGCTGGTTCTTGGCGTCGCTGATCTGGCGCGAGATCGACTCGGGCGGGAAGCGCTTGGGGTCGAGGTCGAGTTCCTCCAGGCAGCGCTTGATGAGCCGGCGGCGGTCGTCTTCGTCGTGGATGGTGAACGACGACTTGAAGCCGAGGCGCGGCGCTTCGCGGCGCAGCAGCCGCGCGCACATGCTGTGGAAGGTGCTGATCCACATAGTCCGCGCGATGGGACCGACGAGACCCTCGATGCGCTCCTTCATCTCGCCGGCGGCCTTGTTGGTGAAGGTGATGGCGAGGATCTCGTCGGGACGCGCGTGGTGCACCTGGATGAGGTACGCCACCCGGTGCGTGAGCACGCGCGTCTTGCCGGAGCCCGCGCCGGCGAGGATGAGCAGCGGGCCGTCCAGGTGCGTGACGGCGGCGCGCTGCTCGTCGTTGAGACCGGACAGCAGCGGGTGGTCGGCGCCGGGATCGGAGTTCACTGGACCGTGGTGCACGCTCACACCCCCGCGACGTTCAACAGCAGGCTCAGTCCGAACGCGACACCGCCGGCGAGCACGAGCTTGAGGCTGGACACGACGAGCCGGCCACGCGAGACCCGGCCGAGGAAGACGCCCAGTAGGACGAGCTCCAGCGCGGCGACACCCCAGGCGGCGTAAAACGAAGCGTCCACACCCAGCACGGACTGCAGCGCGAGGGGGATGCACATGATGAGACCGCCGATCGCCGAAGCGAAGCCGGCCACAGTGGCGATGGCGAAGCTCGCGTACCGCGCTGCGGAGCCGACGTCGGTGGCGTCCAGCCGGGAGAGCATCGTGTCCTCCAGCTCGCGGAGAGCCCGGGTGCGCTCCGCCTGCTCGGAGAGGTACGACCCGTAGAACCCGGACACCCCGAGACTCAGCGAGGCGGACGCGACGACGACGATCACGGAGCCTGGATCCGTGACTCCCCCGAAGTAGGCGCCCGTCACGATGCCCAGTGCGGTGAGCACCCCGTCGAAGGCGTTCATGGGGAAGTAGCGGCGGGCGATCTCACCCACGTCGGCGATCTCGTGGTAGTGGCGCAGGGTGCCGACGAGGGCGCGCAGGCGCGTGACGAGGCCGTCGGAGGTGGCAGGACTCACGGCGCGCTCACCGGGTGTTCAGCGGCGCCGCTCAGCGGAGCCAGGGGGCGCCGCCGTCCTGGGGGGTCTCCACCTCGTCGATGAGCCGCTTGCCCGTCGACACCTTGTCGATGGAGTGGATGCTGCCCCCGGACTCCTGGACGACCTCGGCGACGTCCTGGAAGTCGATGTCGTCGCCCTCCAGGGTGATCTTGATGTTCTCGACCTTGTTGTCGATCTCGATGAGGGTGATGTCGACGCCGTGCACGCCCTCGAGGTCGCCGAGCTTGTCGGCGAGCACGAGCATGGTGGGCTGGTGCGGCTTGAGGACGTCGAGCACGAGACGCCGGACCTCGCTCATGAGACGGTCACGCTCCGTTCGGGATGGTCGGGAAGGGCTGCAATCCTAGCATACCCAGCCGCCGTTCCCCGGCCTGCATTGCCCACCCCTTCTGGGCACGATTCCTCATCGTCAGCGGCCGTCGGCGCGCCGATGCAGGAGGTAGCAAGGACGCCGCCGGGAGGCGCGCCGGGACCGCGAGGAGGACGAGATGGGCAGCTTCATGGCAGCCCGCGAGGCCACGGGCTACACCCACATCCGCAGGGATTCGCTGGGACAGTTCGGACCGGCCTGTGACCTCCTTCTCAGCGACGACGGCGTGCTCTACACGGCCGGCTCCGGCGGCGTCTGGCGGTGCCTCGGGGTCATCGAACCGGAGCTGTTCCTGGACCAGCTCGGCATCCTCGACGGCAGCGCCGTGGGCCTGGTGGTGGAGGACGTGCCGCCGCGGCACATCATGCCGCTGATGGTCTGAGGCGGGGCGCCGGCAGGACGAGCTCAGATGCCGGCACCGGCGTCGAACTGCAGGAATTCCGCGAGGATCGCCTGCGTCTGCCGCACGGCCTCTTCGCGTCTCCCGTGGCGCTCGGGGTGGATCTCG
>Ga0172371_10007352_pt1 | contig 15722 bp, 10 predicted proteins | sample Lak12m_FD_114543 | JGI IMG/M metagenome (GOLD analysis project Ga0172371, IMG submission 114543) | Freshwater microbial communities from Kabuno Bay, South-Kivu, Congo - kab_022012_12m | ecosystem: Environmental > Aquatic > Freshwater > Lake | place: Democratic Republic of the Congo: South-Kivu... | reverse complement strand
CGAGGTGGCGGCCGGCACGCGGGCCACGATCGAAGCCCTGCCGTCGGCCGTGCCGGCCGGCAACAATTGTCACAACGACTGCGGCCTGGCCGTGGCCAACTCGCTGGCCGCGGTCGAGGCCGGCGCGAGCCAGGTCCAAGGGACCATCAACGGCTTCGGCGAGCGGTGCGGCAACGCCGATCTCATCGCGCTGGTCGCCAACCTTTCGCTCAAGAAGCAGGGCTACGAGGTGCTCACCCCGGACGCAGTCGGCTACCTCACGGAGCTCTCGCGGTATGTGTACGAGATGGTGAACATGAACTTCCCGTCGCGTCAGCCGTTCGTGGGCTCTAGCGCGTTTGCCCACAAGGGCGGGATGCACGTCAGCGGCCTGGCCCGGGTCACTTCCAGCTACGAGCACATCGATCCGACGCGCGTGGGGAACGAGCGGCGAATCCTGGTGAGCGAGCTCTCCGGACGCTCCAACATCGTCGCCCTCACCACCAAACACTACATCCAAAAAGACCCGAAGCTCATGGACCGGATCCTTGCCAAGGTGGTTTCCAAGGAGCACGCCGGCTACCAGTTTGAAGGGGCCCAAGGGTCGTTCGATCTGTTGGTCAAGGAGTGTGCGGGCACGTTCCGGCCCCATTTCGAGCGGCTGAGCTACCGGGTCAATATCGAGACCGAAATCGACGGCCGGATCACCTGCGAGGCCACTGTGAAGATCCGCGTGGGCGACCTGGTGCGCCACGAGGTGGCCGAAGGCGATGGCCCGGTCAACGCGCTGGACGCCGCCATGCGCAAGGCCCTCAACGGCTCTTTTCCGTGCCTCCGCGCCATGCAACTAGTCGACTACAAGGTCCGCGTGATCAACTCCGAGGCCGGCACCGCGGCCGGGGTCCGCGTGGTCATCGAGAGCCGCGACAAGGGCGACGTGTGGGCCACCGTCGGCGTCAGCGAAAACATCATCGAGGCGAGCTGGATCGCCCTGGTCGACAGCTACGAGTACAAACTCTGCAAGGAGGAAGAGGCCCAACCGCGCCGCGAAACGCCAGTCTGAGGCGCTATCCTTGTTTTCCTGGGGGACCGCGAACGCCGTCAGTTCGTCATCTCAGTGACACTCAGGGGGCCGGGAGTGCTGTCACCTGGCCCCTCATCTCGCATCCCTTGGAAAAAGCCGGGGCCGCTCTCCGCAGAGGGATCGGCCCCGGAAACGATCGGAAACAGCAACGAGCCTACTTCCCGGCTTGCAGCAAGATCAGTTCTCCGCCTTCTTCTCCCTCTTCTTGCCCTCGCCCCGCTTCTTCATCTCGGCGATCCTCTTTTCCACCTTTTCCTTTTGCTCGGGGGTCAGGATCGACATGACCTTCTCACGCATTTCCTTGGTGATCTCCTCCGCCGCCTTCCTCGCATCGGCCATCTTGGACTTCTGCTCGTCAGTGAGCTTCATCGCCTCTTGGACGGCCGCGAACGCTTCCTGCCGCGACTTGCCGGCGTCTCGGGCGCTCTTCATCGCCTCGTCGCGGGCCTTTTTCTGCTCGTCCGTCAAGATGCTCTCACGCTTCTTCTGGGCCTCGGCCTGCTTCGGGCCGAACTCCTTCCTCACGTCTTCGATCTTGGCCTTCTGCTCATCCGAGAGATTCAGGTCCCGCAGCAGGAACGCAAGCGGATCACCGCCCGGCCCCCCGCGTCTCCCTTCCCGCTTCTTCTTTTCCTGCGCCAAGGCGGAAGAGGCGATCAGCAAAGCCACGGCCAAGATCAACACAACTCGCACAGCTCTCATAGTACGTCTCCTGGGTTCCTTCAACCGAGACACCGCCACCCCGATTGCTGCTCGTCCCCTCGGGACGATTCCTACACCAACCAGGGTGCGGTCAGAAAAGAAAACAGCCGTCAATCGGCTCCGACCAGTATTGAACCACGCTCCCTCGCCCAAGTTCCGGCTCGAAGGACCGATTTCACTTGGAATATCGACAATCCTGCGAAGATGACCAAGGCAACTGCCGCCGGGGGTCTATTCGACAGGCCGTGTCACGGCGCGTATCCCTCTTCCGAGGCAGGCGCAGCCCTCGGACAACGACAGGCCAACCGGGGAGTTCGCCGCGCTGACCGCCGCCAGGATCAGAAAGACCAACTGAAAGCCGTTGATAACCCCGGTCCGCAGCGGCACACGATCCCAGGAAGCCGCGAGGGCTGGTCGCGTCCGCACAAAGCCCACGGGTCGCCACCCGTGGGCTTGATCCTGCCTGCCGGCATTGTGACGGCGAAACCCCGCCTAGAACTTGGCTTTGGGGTCGTTGAACTTCACGGCCTCGCCGGCGTGGTAGGTCGACATCTCGGTCATGATGCAGCCTTCCGGGCCGGCCTGTTGCCAGTGTTTCTCCAGCGGCTTGCCGACCCCCGCGACCTCGCCGGGGCGAATGGGCGTCTCGTGCTTCGCCGTGACGAACTTCGCCTGGCACTCGTGGACCTTGACGCTCGGTTTCGCGGTGGGCTCGCCGTCGCCGTAGGCGAAGGTGGAGCCGTAGCGCACGACCCACGATTCCATCTTCGGCGGCACCTTCTGGTCCTCCAGGCCCACGTGCCAGTGCTCGGGGATCATCTGGTTGGGGAGGAGGAAGACTTCGAGGCTGGCGTAGCCGGCTTTCTGGTCGTTAATCCAGACCACGCAGGCCAACCCCACCTCCGTAAACCGGCCGAGCCCGAAATCGCTCACGGCGAGATTCTTGCGCACGTTGTCGTTCAACGGGTAGCCGAACTGCGCGCAGAGCTGGAGATAGGCCTTCTTGGCGGCCTCCGCGTTGAATTTGCCGTCGGGACCGTAGAAATCGCTATTGTTCAAGGCGAGCGGAGCCTTGGGTCTCCTGAGGGTCCTGGGCCTGGCCGGCTTGGGCTCCGGCTGATCGGCGGCCATGGCGCTTTGGCCCACGACCAAACCGGCCCCCCAACCCACCAGGCTGCCGCAAAGCGCGCGGCGGCTGATCGACTTTTCTTGGCTCATCGTAGGGTCCTTTCACACGTTGGAGTTCATTTTGCCTCAAGGTACTCGATGAGGGCTCCGTCCTGGAGGAAATACGCGATCCGCAGCCCGGGGGCCGCCTCGATCGGCCCCACGGCCACTTGTTTGCCCGCCAGCTCGCGATCGAGATCGTCGACCGCCCAGGACACGTGCGGCATCTTGGCCACGGGCGTATCAACCAGGGGGCTATCGGGAGCAAAACGGACCCATTCCACGCGGTTCGGGTCGTTATCGGGGCTGGTGCCCCAGACCTTCAGGCTCTCGAAGTACATCTCGCCGGCCACCGGCTTGTCGGTGACCAGCCCGATGTGGTGGAACTTCTTCATGGGCGACTCCTTCAGCAATAAGTGGAGCGTGATTTCATCGTGCCCGGCACGTTGGAAACGTGTTCCACGGGCGTCAGTCGAGCTTGATGAACGACATGGTGTACGGCTTGTCGAACTTCGTATTGACGCCCCCGGGCACGGGGAAGTCCATGTTCGACACGATCACCTCGCTGCCGCGCACCACCACCTCGCACGGCTGATCGAGCCGGCCGCCGGAGCCGTCGTTGTCGGGGTCCTGGGCGAGGGTCTGCACGGTTCCGTCCATGGAGACCATTTGCACGGCGTTGGCCATCGAGTCGGCCACGTAGATCTTGTTGGTCCGCCGGTCGTAGAAGATCCCGTCGCACGACTTCATGATGTCGGCCTTGGCGAAGATCTCGTTGCAGGTCACTTTGCCTTTCTTGTCGAACGCGAGCTTGTGCATCGTGCCGTCGGCGAAGTTGCCGATGTAGAGGTTGCCCTTGTCGTCGAACGTGGCCCCGTCGGCGCCGAAGGGGATCTTTTCGTTGTAGGTCTTGATCGTGGCGATCAGGTGCGGGTCGTTCTTTAGCGGGCTGGTGAGCTTGACGTTCTCTTCGCCAAGCTTGAAGCGGAGCACGCCGCTCACCAGGGGCTTGGAGTCCGGCTCGAGGATCGTCTCGGTCACGTACACGCACCCCTCGTGGACCACCACCGCGTTGGAGACGTTGAAGCCGTAAACGACTTCGACCATGTCGGTCGCCTTGCCGTCCTTGACCACGATCCGCACCAGCCGCGACTTGCCGTAGAGCATGGGCTTGCCGTTGGGATCATGGAAGATCTGGTTGTCGGCCAAGTAGAGGTCGCCCGAGGGGGCCGCACAAATGCCCATCGGCCCGGCACGGCCCGTCTCGGGATGGCCGGGCAGCTTGTAGAACTCTTCCAGCTTGTTGTCCTTGGTGATCTTCATCAAGAGGGGCGGGGCCTTCTTGTCGTTGAAGTTGGGCACCGAAAGGATGATGTTGCCGTCGGGCAGGAGGGCCATGCCGTCGGGCGTGTTGCAGGAGTCGGGCAGTTCGAGGAGCAGTTGGGCCTTCTTGAGCTGCGGCGATGCGGCGACCACTTGCCGCGATTTTCCTTTCCCCCGCCGGCCCTTCGCCTTGGGCTTGGCGGCCGGCTGGGAGGCCGACGCATCGGCGGCCCCGGCGGCAGGCTTCGGCGTTTCGCCCGGTTTGGCCGTTGGGGAGGCCGGCTTGGCATCCCCCTTGTCGTCGGCCGCGCCTGCCAACCCGCCCGCCACAACCAGCGCGACGGCCGCCGCGAAGAACGCTATGCACACGATGGGGAAGAACCGATGGATCTTACTCATAACGTCGTCTCCTTTCCTTCGTTCAAAACTCCCCTCGCCCGTAAGCGGGAGAGGGGCAGGGGGTGAGGGCAATCTGGGTTTCGATGGGGTGTCCGGAAGCCTTCGCGCGACCAACGGTCGCGGCTTGATGCTGTTGCGCGACCGATGGTCGCGGATTTGGGGTTAACCCACCAGTCGCTTGCGCTCGCGCCCGAGGGCGTCGGCGGCGATCATCGCGTCGACGATGTCGTCGCAGGTGACCTGGAACGGGTGGTTCTGGCACAGCGATCCCTCGCCCGCACAGATGCCGCCGATCGAGTTCAGCCGCTCCCGGCCCACCCCTTCCAGGTTCAGGTCGGCGAAAGTGACCGGCAGGCCGATGGCGATCTCGAAGTCGACGATGCGGTAGATCTCGTCGGTCTGCTTCTCGTCGTCGAGGCAGAGCTGGCTGACGATCCCGAAGCCCACCTTCTCGCCGTGCATGAATCGCTTGCACTCGGGGAACGACGGCAGGGCGTTGGCGATCATGTGGGCGGTGGCCAGGCCGCCGCTCTCGAAGCCCAGCCCGGAGAGCAACACGTTGGCCTCGACGACCTTTTCGACCGCCGGCGTGAGCAGGTGCAGCTCCAGGGCCCGCTTGGCCTCGATGCCGTGGGCCATCAGGGTATCGAAGCAGAGCCGGGCCAGGGCCATGCCGGCCATGGTCGGCACGCCGCCGGCCAGGCACACGGCCCGCGTCTTGTACGCCGCCTCGGCCTCCAGCCACGTGGCCAAGGCGTCGCCCATGCCCGCCACAAAGGCCCGAACCGGGGCATTGGCGATCACCTGCGTGTCGACCATGACGATGTCGGGGTTGAAGGGCCAGCAGTCCCAGCCGGTGCAGTTGCCTTCGGCGTCGTACCACACGGAGGCGGCGCTGGTGGGCGAGTCGTTCGAGGCGATCGTGGGGATTGTCACCATGCGGATCCCCGCCTCGACGGCGGCCGCCTTGGCCGTGTCGAGCGCTTTGCCGCCGCCGATGCCCACCGACACGTCGGCCCCTTGCGCCTTGGCGATCTCGGCGACGCGATGCGCTTCGGCCTTCGTCGATTCGCCTTGGAACTCGACCTCGACCACTTCCAGGCCGGCGGCCTTGATGCTCTCCAGAACCGTCTTGCCCACGATCTCCTTGACGCACTTGTCCCACAGCACCAGGGGCTTCTTGCCCAGCATGGCCAGATACGTGCCGACCTCCTTCAGCACGCCTCGGCCCTGCACGTATTTCCGCGGCGAAATCAGAACGGCTTTCATGGCATTCTTTCCCCTTTCGTTCAACAGGAGAAAACAGAGGGGACAGAGTATCCGCTGTGGGGACATCTCCGACCGAGTCGTGCCTCTCTGTTGCCTCTGTTTCCTCCTGTTCAACAGAGCCTTTAGGAACCCTTACAACTTCTCAACATCTCAGACTTGGCCGGACGCCGTTGACGATCGGCAAGTCGGACTCGCCTCGCAACATGCGTTCCAGGTGGCCGGCCAGCATCTTCGGACTATTGCGGAAGGCGTCGATCGAGCTGCCGGCCAGGTGCGGCGTGATCGTCACGTTGTCGAGTGCCAGGAGCGGATGGCCGGGCGAGAGCGGCTCGATGTCGAACACGTCGAGCGCTGCGCCCATGATCTTCCGCTCCGACAGCGCCCGCACGAGGGCCTGCTCGTCGACCAGCCCGCTCCGCGCCGTGTTGACCAGCACGGCACTGGGCTTCATCCGGGCCAGCTCGCGCTCGCCGATGAGGTGGTAGCTCTCTTCGGTGAGCCGGGCGTGGATCGAGACCACGTCGGACTGGCGCAAGAGCGTTTCCAGGTCCACCAGCTTCACCCGCCCGGGATCGCCGCGGAAATACGGATCGAAGGCCATCACGCGGCTGCCGAACGCGGCGAGGTAGCCGGCCACCAGCCTCCCCACCGCCCCAAACCCGATCAGCCCCACGGTCTTCTCGTTCAACTCGGGAATGGCGTCGCTGTTGGGGAACGATCGCCGCCAATCGCCGCTCTTGAGGCAGGCGTGCGACCGGGCCAGGTTGCGGACCTCGGCCAGGATCAGCCCCATGGCGCATTCGGCGACGGCCCGGGCGTTCCGGCCTGGCGTGTTCATCACGCAGATGCCTCGCACGGTGGCGAAGGCCACGTCGACGTTCTCCGTGCCGCCGCGCAGCACCCCGATCACCTTCAGGCGTTTGGCCGATTCGATGAACCGCCGGCCGACCGGCGTGAACTGGACCGCCACGATCTCAAAATCGGCGACGTTCTCGGTCACTTCCAGCGGAAGCGTCACCGCTTCCGGACCGCCTTTCTCGATGGCCAGGTTCGCTTCCTGGAGTGCCACGAGCGTGGCGTGCTCCCAGCGGCGGACCTCAGCCTCGACGCCCAGGCCCGCCAAACCGGCAAACCCCTGGACCATGAACTCCGCCGGGATGTACGTATCGCTGATGGCCAAGAGTTTCATTCGAAGTCCCTCATCATGCCGCGAATGAATCGAGAACCGTGAATACTGAATAAGGAATACTGAATACTGAACGCGGAATGTTTTCGTGAGCGTCCATTCTGAATTCAGTATTCCTCATTCAGTATTCAGTGTTCATTCCCGCTTCGGGCGCGACCAACGGTCGCGGCTCTATGGCACCCGGCCGGCGGCGAACAATAGGTCGATCTTCTCCTTCGCTGCGGCGGCGATCGCGTCGCGGATCGGGCCGAAGACTTCGTAGGGGAGGGGGTCCGGGCGGCGCTGCGATTGGGCCGCCTTGTCCAGTCCCCGACGCATCGCAATGCGGCAATCGGCGTAGATGTTCAACTTGCAGATCCCCTGACGCACGGCGTTCTGCACCTGGTCGGTCGGCGTTCCGGAACCGCCGTGCATGACCAGGGGCACGGGACTCACCCCGTTGAGCTCCTTGAGCCGCTCGATGTTCAGGTTCGGCAACGAGCGGTATACGCCGTGCGACGTGCCGATGGAGACGGCCAGCGAGTCGCAGCCGGTCTGCTCGACGAAGCGCGACACCTCGTCGGCCTCGGTCAATACGTTCTCGGCGTGCGTGGTCTCCTCCAGGTCGGCCCCGCCCACGTGGCCCAACTCGGCCTCCACGCTCACGCCCCGCGGATGGGCAATTCCCACTGCCGCCTTCGTCAGCCGCACGTTCTCCTCAAAGGGGCGACTCGATCCATCGATCATCACCGACGTGAATCCCAGCTCGACCGCCTTGCGGATGCTCTCCAGCTCCGTGCTGTGGTCGAGATGGAGCACGATCGGGATCTTGTGATGACCGGCCACGGCCTTCACCAGCCCGGCGAAGTAGACCCAGCCGTTGCCGCGAATGTCCGGCTCCAGGCACATGAGGAAGACCGGGGCGCGGGCCGCCTCGGCGGTCTCCAAAATCGCCCGGACGAAAATGTCTTCCACGCAGTCGAACGCCGGGACGGCGTATCGCTTGGCCCGGGCGTCGGCGAGGATTTCTTTGGCAGTTACCAGCATAGGTGAGGGTTCGGGGTTCGGGGTTCAGGGTCGCAAAAGGGGACTGGCTCCGTCGCCTCGATCACGGCGTCCCTCTGAATTCGCTTTCCGGCGACGGTGCCTGTCCCCTTTTGCGACGGACCACGGAGGTACTGCGGGGAAAGGGGACAGGCACCGTGGCAATAACGCCCCCAATAGTGCCAGGTCGGTTTGCGCCACGGAGCCAGTCCCCTTTTCCCGCAAACAGAGCGCTGTAGTGTTATGTTCATCGCATGAGCATTCCGCCGCTGACGTCGACGGTGGCCCCGGTCATGTAGCTTGCCCGGCCCGAGCAGAGGAACACGACCACGGCGGCCACTTCCGTCGCGTCGGCGATGCGGCCCAGCGGGATTCGCTTGAGGTATTCGGCCTGGGACTTGTCGAGGGCCTCGCGGGCCATTTCGGTCGACATCATGCCGGGGGCCACGGCGTTGACTTGAATGCCCTGGGGTGCCACCTCCCGGGCCAGAGAGACGGTCAGGGCAACCACGCCGGCCTTCGACGCCGCGTAATGGGCGTGCCCGGTCGTCGCCCCAAGGAAGGCGGCCTGCGACACGACGTTCACGATCCGTCCGGGGCGCCCCCCGCCCAGCCAGCGGCGGACCCCTTCCCGGCACGTCAGGAACGGCCCGGTGAGGTTCACGGCCAGGGTTGCGTTCCACTCCCGTTCGTCCATGTCCTTGACCAGCGCGGTGGGCCAAATCCCGGCATTGTTGACCAGCACGTCGACCGGGCCGAGGGAGGCTTCCGTGAGCCGGAACATCTCCGCGACGTCGGCGTGCTTCGACACGTCGCCGGGAACCGGGAGCACCTCGACGCCATGGGCCGCCTTCACGACTTTGCCCAAGTCCGACGCCTCGGGGCCGAAATCGATGCCCCGGGCGGGATCGCGGTAGTAGTTGATGGCCACCTTGGCCCCCTCGGCGGCTAGGCCAAGGACAATGGCGCGACCCAAGCCCCGCGACCCCCCGGTCACCAAGGCCACTTTGTTGCGAAGGTTCAAGTCCATCGTGTCCTACCGTCTATCGCCAGTTGGCCAAGCCATTTGTATACTCGAAGCCGGGTCCGGTTCCAAGGGGGGTGGCGGGTCGGGTGGCGACGTAAGACTTCCGAAGTCTCGGAGACTTCGGAAGTCGGCGAGCATCTATCTGACACAGGGGGTTACCGACCATGAAACAACGACAGGACGTTATTCAGCGGGTGTGGGGAGTCTACGCAGTGCTCGCGGTGTTGGCGAGCCAGTGTCTGCCGCTCTTCCCGTGGGCCGACTGCCGATCCTCCATAGCCGCCGAGCCTGCGACGCGGATTCAGCACGTCGATCTGGTACATTTTTCGCACACCGATTACGGGTTCACCGACCATCCGGCCGTGTGCCGGGAGTTGCAGAAACGGTACCTCGACATCGCCATCGACGGCGTGCTGGCCACCCGCGACAAGCCGCCGGAGGGCCGCTTCTCGTGGACCGCCGAGACCACCGTGGCCGTCCTGGATTGGTGGCAATCGGCCTCGCCCGAGCGGCGGCAAGACTTCTTGCGGGCAGTGGCCACTGGGCAGTTGGAGATTTCGGCCCTGCCCCTTAACAACACGCCCTTCCTCGACCGGGGCGAGTGGCACACCATGCTCCACTGGCTCCCCGAGGAGTTGTGGCAGAAAGTGCGGCCGAAGGTGGCGATTCAGGACGACGTGAACGGAACGCCCCGGGCCGGGGCGATGGCCCTGTTGGATCGGGGCATCGGTTATCTTTTGTCCGGCATCAACGAGGACAGCGGCGGGGCGCCGCTTCCGCTTGCGCGTCCAACGGCGTTCTGGTGGACGATGCCCGATGGCCGGCGCATGCTCGTGTACCTCAACTTCTCGTATCCCGCCGGGTACTGGTTTTTCGAGCCGGTGGAGTGGCGGCGCGGGCCGGTGCCGCGGGCCGCGGATACGCGCTATCGGCCGCCCCGCGCCGGCGATTTCCTCGCCACCGACGAGGCCTCGCTCCGCAAAGCGCACAAGCATCTCCTCGCTCGCCTCGCTGACTTGGAGGCTGGCGGGTTTCGCTATCCGACGCTCGTCCTCTCGATCACCAACCAGTGGCGGATCGACAACGACCCGCCCCTCTTGCTGTTGGCCGATTTCATTGCCGCCTGGAACCGGCTGGGCCTGAAGCCGAGCGTGCGACTGACCACGGCTGGCAAGGCCATGGAGCGACTGGAACGCGAAATCGGCAAACAGATCCCCGGGTATACGGGGGAATGGACCGACTGGTGGGCCAACGGCACCGCGTCGGCGCCTCGCGAGGTGGCCGCCAGCCGGGAGGCCAAACGCCTGATCGCCGCGGCCGAATCGCCGGTCTGGGGGCCGGTCGACAGCAATTGCCACGCCACCATCGAGACGTTGCGCAAGGACCTCTGCCTGTTCGACGAGCACACCTGGGGCTCCGCCAACAGCGTGGCCTTGCCCTATAGTCTCGATGCCCAGGCCCAGTTCAACGAGAAGGCGGCGTTCGCCTTCCGGCCCATGGCCCGGGCCGAATGGCTCCTGGCCCAGCGAGTCCGCACGCGATTGATCCAGGAGCCGGAAGGACTCTACGTTGCCAACAGCGCCAAGCTCCCTTGGAGCGGCTGGGTCCGCATGATTACGACTGCCCTGCGCGACGACTACCGCTCGATCGAAGACCCGCAAAGCGGCGTGGCCCAGAAGATCGTCTTCGGGCCCGGCCTTCGCCCCTTCACGCCGCCGCAGGGGCCCGGCGAGTTGACGCGGGAGAACACCGCGGCCACGTTCCCCGATAACGCCCCCCGCCAGGTCGCCAAGTTTTGGGTCGAGCGTCTCCCGGGCAACTCGATCCAGCGACTCCGGCTCAGCACCCGCGAGGCCAGCGAGGCGAAGGCCACGGAGCCGACATTGCAGCCGCTCGCGACCGATGCGTCCGGCTGGCCTTCTTCGGCCGTCTGGCAGGGAATGAAGGAGCCGCTCTTCGTGGCCGGGCTGGGCGACTTCGTCTCGGTGGGCATCAAGGGCTTTGCCCCGCGGTGGCGGGCACGCGAAATCTGGGGCGCTACCACGGCCGAAAGGGAGAAACTCCGCAAGGAACGGCTCGAGGCGATCCACGCGGAGGCCGACGGCAAGGCCGTGATCGAGGAGAACCCTCACACGACCGTCTTCACGCAATGGCTCCGCCACCCGCGTCTGCAATGGGCGGTGCGGCAACTGGAAATCTGGAAGCGCCAGCCGCGGGCCCGGCTCACGTTCCGGCTCAACCGGATCTCGTCCGAAGCGCCCGAGGCGTTCTTCATCGCCTCTGCGTTGCCCTGCGAAGGCACCATGCCCGAGACCAGTTGCGGCGGGCAGCCGTTCGTGCCGTTTGCCGACCAGCTTCCCGGCACGTGCCGCGACTACTTTGCCATCGACGGCTGGGTCCATTACGCGGCGCCGGAGGGACATTGGCTGTGGGTGAGCCGCGACGCCCCGCTGGTGACGTTCGGCGAGCCGCAGGTCCTCACGCGGCGAACCGATCCCCCCAAGGCGATGCACCGTGTCCTGGCGATGGTCTTCAACAATTTCTGGTACACCAACTTCGTCGGCGACAGCCACGGGGTGATGGAATTCCAGTTCGACCTCTGCTGGCGCGACAAAACGGACGGGACGCGCGCCGAGGACGTCGCGGCAACGCTCGTTGCCGAGCCGCAGGTGCTGATCCAACCCCGCTTGAGGGAAGATCCGATCTTCATCCGCCGGCTCTACAAGCCGTGACGCCGACCCGCCTGCTACGTTTCAGGAGGAGAGAACGAACCACGGAGGACACGGACGCACACGGAGGATGAGGAAGAGGCAATTACAACGTGGAGTGCAACAGGGCGCAGTATGCTCCTCCGAGTCTCTCCGTGCCTCCCGTGGTCCGTGTTCCTCCACGAGACGCCCAATTTGTTTTATTGGGTTTCCCGGGAGCCGCTGTGGAAGAATTGGGTCCCCCCTTGCCTCGGCTCAATTTCCTGGCCAAATGACTGATAACTGCCTTGGGATGGGTATATTCGAGCGGGGGCCAAAGAAGATATTCTTGACCCCCGGCCTGTGTGCTGCGGCTCTCCATGGCATCGAGCTTCTCAGAGGGTCAAGCCAATGAACCGAAGTTGTTCCCGCACGTCGACCTGTTTAGTCCTCCTTGCCCTAGCGAGTGGCTTGAGCGGCGCGCTCCCCGCTGCGCTCGCCGCCGATGTTGCCGAGGAGGCGGCATTCCATCGACGCTGGGCAGAGATGGTGTTCGCGGAGAAACCGAGCACGGCGCTGCCGGGGAACCGCCTCCTCATGGTGAGCGAGGGCTACGCCGGCGATACGAAGATCGGGCGCTGCGCAGCGGGCGGGCCGCTACGTCTGGGGAACAAGGTTTACCAGCACGGCATCGGGGTCAACTCCCACAGCGTGCTCCGCGTGGAACTTGCCGAGCCGGCCGCCCGCTTCGCGGCCGATATCGGCCTGGACCGCAACGTCGACGGCACGGCCGCCTCCTCAGCGTTCCACGTCGCGGTCGGCGGCAAGGACGTGTTTGCCACCAAGGTGCTGCGTCCGGCCGACGGGATGCAGAAGATCGATGTCCCGCTCCCCGGCGTGAGGCAATTCGACCTCATCGTCGACGAAGGCGGCGACGGCCGCGGCTGGGACCAGGGCGACTGGGCCGACGCCCGCGTGATCCTCGCTAGCGGCAGGCAAGTCTACGTCGATCAATTGGCCAACTGGTGGGAGGTGGGCAACGATCTTCCCTTCTCGTTTGTCTACGGCGGACGGCCATCTCGGGAGTTCATCGGGCAATGGAAGCGGTCGGCCCGCGAGGAATCGCTCGACGCCACGAAGTGCCGACGCACATGGACGCTCGAGGACCCGGCGACCGGACTCGAAGTCCGCGCAGCGGCCACGGTGTACCTCGACACGCCCGCCGTCGATTGGACCCTGAATTTCACCAACCACGGCACGAAGCCCACGCCGTTTTTGGAACAGGTGAACGCCGTGGATGTTGGGGTCAAGGGCGGGCTCCAGCGGCAGGTCACGCTGCACCGGCTGGTGGGCAGCCCCTGCCGGATCGACGACTGGTTGCCGCTTACCGACCCGATTCCTTCCGGAAACCACATCGAGTTCGCGCCCTCCGGCGGCCGATCTTCTTCCGGGGCATCGCCGTGGTTCAACCTCCAGTGGAGCGGCGGCGGCGTGATCACCGCCATCGGCTGGTCCGGCCAGTGGATCGCCAGAGTGGAGCATGCCAAGGATGGCACGGTTCGTCTGGCGGCGGGCATGCAGTCGATGCGGCTGAAGCTCACGCCGGGCGAGAGCATCCGCAGCCCCCGGATCGTGCAGCTTTACTGGTTCGGCGACGATCCCGTCCTCGCCTACAATCAGTTCCGGAAGACCATGCTGGCCCACGTGGTGCCGCGGATCGGCGGCCGCCCGGTCACGCCGCCGATCGTCCACTTGAGCACCTCGTTCTACGAGTTGAATGCGAGCAACGAGAACAACGTGCTCTCCCACTTGGAGTCGATCCGCGGGCTCGGCTTCGAGGTCTTCTGGCTCGACGCCTACTGGACCCGCGACGGCTTCCCCAGCGGCATGGGCCACTACGGGTTCCCGATCCAGCGGGTCGAGCCGCGCGACCGCTTCCCCCGCGGGCTGCGCCCGATCGGCGACGCCGCCCACGCCGCCGGAATGGGCTTCCTTATGTGGTTCGAGCCCGAGCGCGTCGCCCCCAAGACGATGATCGCCAAGGAGCATCCCGAGTGGGTCATCTCGCCGGCAGGGGACGGCAGCGGGCACATCAACCTCGGCATCCCTGCTGCCCGGGAGTATCTCACCAAGTACCTCATCGAAGTCATCCGGCAGTACCGGCTCGCGTGGCTGCGGATCGACTACAACATCGACCCGCTCGGCTTCTGGCAGTTCCTCGACAAGAAGGACCCCGACCGCGTGGGCATGGCCGAAATCCGCTACATGGAAGGCCTGTACCGGATGTGGGACGACATCCTCGCAGCGCATCCGCACCTGGCGATCGACAATTGCGCGAGCGGCGGCCGCCGGATCGACTTGGAGACCTGCTCGCGCTCGATCCCGCTCTGGAGGAGCGACAACACGTGCGACATGCTGGATCACAATCCGGCGACCGTGCAGCTTGCGGCGATCAAGAACCAGGTGATGACCGCCGGGCTGAGCCGATACGTCCCGTTCAGCACGTGCGGCCAGATGGGGGCTACACCCTACCTGTTCCGCAGCGGCTTCAACGCCGGGATCGCCTTCGCCGAGGATTGCCGTCCGCCGGATTATCCCCGCGAGTTGCTCAAGCAGGCCATCGCCGAGGGCAAGCGGCTCCGCAAGTACTACTTCGGCGACCTGTATGCGCTCACCGAGGTGACCACCAGCCCCAAGGACTGGTGCGTGCTGCAATACCATCGGCCCGGCGACCAGGATGGCATGGTGGTCGCCTTCCGCCGCCACGAGTCGCCGTACTTCGGGCTGCGCCCCGAGTTGAGGGCGATCGAGCCCGCTGCGGAGTACGACGTGGTGCGGTCGGTCGGCTATGAGCCCTCCGCGCCGGTGCGGGTCCGCGGCTCCGAGCTTCAGCGTTGGCGTCTGGAAATCCTCGACCGGCCGGGGTCGGTCGTCCTGGAGTACAGGAGGGTAAAACCCTGACGGTGCGATCAAGACTCTGCGTTGCAGTATTCACGCGGCGAAGAAGTCGCTCCGTAGGACGGGTTTCCAAGCCGTCCCGGCTCGGCCATGATCGTCTACAAGAAGATGTGAACGCTGGCCTAGGGATCGGGGGAAGGCCTACTTGAGTCCTCGTGGGGCAGGTTGCCAACCTACCCGAGGCCGATTGGCAATCTGCCCCACGACATTACTTTCCTGAGACGCAATAAGCGCACCATGTTGCTCTGCCGATCCTAACCTGATCTGGGGAGTTCTCCCGCATGTATTTCCCCACTGCAGTAGTAGCACTTTCGTGGTGGCCTCACTCGACGCCGGACTTTCAGATTAGCGATTGAAAACTGAAAATCATCGTGGATGCCGATTGACTGTCCTGGACCGTCGGTTAGAATGAAATTGAGAAGGAAAGGAGAAAATGCGACGAGTTGGGAGGGAGGGCCGATACGCCGGGTTCGATGGCCGGTCCATTATGAAACAAGGGCGGCTACAACCGAGGTTGACGTACCGCCCCTCCCCGCAGGGTTGACGATTCGTGAGAAGAAGCCCGCTTCGCCTCGAGGCGGGCTTCTTCGTTTGTCGGGGTGTCTCCTTCGGTCGTGCCCCGGTGGCGGCGAGACGCGGAGACACGGAGAAGGGGAGACACGGAGAGGGGAAGATGCGGATAGAAGGCGTTCGCGCGCGGCCTGGCAAAGCCATACCCTCCTTTTCTCTAGCGCAGGCGTTTACGCCTCGTCCTTACCCACATCCGGCCTGCCCCGGAGGGGCGTTTGACAATAGCCCAGCAGTTCACTGCTGAGTGTTATACGTATGTACATGGCATTTTGTTGGGGGCGTAGACCACGGTCGCCTCACGCTTCGTAGGAGGTGGGAGAGGAGGCTTGCGGGGAGCAAGCCCGAGGG
>Ga0172371_10007351_pt1 | contig 15722 bp, 21 predicted proteins | sample Lak12m_FD_114543 | JGI IMG/M metagenome (GOLD analysis project Ga0172371, IMG submission 114543) | Freshwater microbial communities from Kabuno Bay, South-Kivu, Congo - kab_022012_12m | ecosystem: Environmental > Aquatic > Freshwater > Lake | place: Democratic Republic of the Congo: South-Kivu... | reverse complement strand
GGGCTCCCGCACGTTGAACAAGGCGCTCAGGGCACACGCAGACGAAGTGCGCGCTGTGGCATGAACACCCGACGCGGTGCGGCAACGCATCGCCGAGTCGGGCTTCGAGACGAAGGCTAGCGGAGGCGCGGCGCTCGAGATCGCCGACCTGGTCGTCACGCCGTTGGGCCGCTGGGTCGCAGGCATGCAGGCACGCCTGGACCTGGACGTTGTGATGAGCAAGCCGCGTCGCGGTCCGGCTGGTGACCGGAAGGGCGCAGGGCTGGTGGTCCTTCCCAGGAACAGCGCCTGCGGGTCGTCCCATCTGCCCGTGAACGGAGCATACTCCCACGGCACCCACGCCCACGGATCGGGCAGGTGGCCGACACGGCAGATCTCGCTCTCGGCCGACGTGAGATGAAGTGGCACGTGGCTCTCAGCCGACCGCGGCGAACGCCCGCGCCGCGGCCAGCACCTGAGGTCCGACCTCCGAGAGGTCACCGTCACGCCACAGGCGGGCGGGCGACCTGTCGGCGAGCTTGGGATTGAGACCCTGGAACCATGCCTGTATCACGGCGTCGCTGTCACGGGAGCCGATGAGCTCCACCACCTGGTAGACGAGCCGGAGCCGATTGAGGACCTTTGGCTGGCGGATCTGCCGTTTGCCCGACGCCCACTCGTGCACGGCGCGCGTCTCGGTGACGCCCGCAAGGAACGCGACAAGGCGCGCGCCCAGTCGCGCTCTGAGCTCGGTGACGATGACCGCCGGCTCGAGGCGGATCGAGTCTTCGTATGCGGCGAGGTCCGGCTTTGGGGGGGCTAGCTGAGCCACAGGGGGCCTCCGATCGAAGCGTCCTACACCCCGGACTACATCCTTGATACCACTCGTGAACCATACGAATCACAGGTGTACATACAAGCCTACCCGAAACGTCCACCATCGGAAGACCCGCGCCACATTGACCCCCGTCCGGAGTCGTGCGACCATCGAGGAGTCATCGCCAGCGAGGCTCCGGCTTCCTGGTCCCCCCGGGGCTGCGGTCCCGGGGGTTTTCCTCTTTCGGGGGCCAATGTCAACGTCAGCACGATTCGTGGTGGACGGTTTCAACCTCTACCACGCAATCAGGGAGACACGCCGCGCCACGGGCATCGACTGCCGGTGGCTCGATCTGCAAGGGCTCTGCGCGTCCATGCTTCAAGCCGTCGGAGGCGGCGCAGTAGTCGGCGAAATCGACTACTTCAGCGCCTTTGCCCACCACCTGGAGCGCAAGCGACCGGGAACCGTGGCGCGACATCAGCGCTACATCGATGCGCTTCGAGCGACGGGCGTGGCCGTTCACCTCGGAGCCTTCAAGCCCAAGGACGTTCGGTACCACTCAGATGCCTGCGATGTACGCCTGCGACGCCACGAGGAGAAGGAGACCGACGTCGCCATCGCGTCCACAGTCGTCTGCGCCGCTGCCGGATCGCACTGCGATGCACTGGTGCTGGTGTCGGGCGACACGGATCTCGTCCCGGCACTCCGCGCCGCGAGGAGCCTGCGTCCCGGGCTGAGACTCGTGTGCCTCTTCCCGCCTTGTCGTTCGAACAGGGCGTTCGACGCCTGCACAGACTCGCGCTCCAAGATCTCGCCCAGCCAGCTCGCGGCTCACCGGCTACCTGATGTGGTCGCCGACGAGGGTGGAAGGCGGATCGAGAGGCCCGCCGGATGGTGACCGCTCTGAAGAGCGGATGAGCTCCGACACCTACGCACGCCGCAACGGCCCCGAGCCCGAGAGCGTGACCACCGCGAGCGAGTCCGCGCTGTCGCTCACGAACGCGACGCACGCCTCGCCGGCGAGCCACTCCCCGTCGCCGGCGAACAGCGACAGCGTCATGCAGCGGCCGCGCGCCAGGTGCTCGCGGAACTCGTCGATGTCGGCGGGCGACTCCACACGCAGCCGCCAGCCGGCCGCGTAGGACCAGTCGCCCTCGAGGTACGCGTGCGCGAACCCCAGGTCGCGGTGCTCGTACTTCAGCTTCATGACTCGTCCGCGCGCCATCACACCCCGTTCCCCTCGTGGATGACAGCGTTTCGCGTATTCCCATAGGCGAAAGTTCCAGTCGGCGGCGGGTGACCGGTCCCGACGCCGGCGGCGCTGCCGCTACTCAGTCAGGAACAGCTCGAGCGACGTACCGCCCGAGCCGACGATCCGCGCCTCGGCCGCCGGATACCGCGTGACGAAGGCGTCCAGGCCACGGCGCGACCCTTCTCGCTCGCGCCCGCTCTTCACCTCGAGTGCCGCGAGCCTGCGAGCGTCCTCGACGACGTAGTCCACTTCGAGGTCGCGTTCACGCCAGTACATGACTCGGCTCGGCACCTCCCGAGCACGGGCCATCAGATGCGCACCGACGGCCGTCTCCACCAGCCGCCCCCAGTACTCGGTGTCCGCCCGGGCCTCGGCCAATGTCAGCCCCTTCACGGCGCTCATGAGCGCCGTGTCCAGCACGAGGAGCTTCGGACTGGATGAGCGCTTGCGGACCAGCGACCCCGAGTACTTCTGCACGCCGCACGCAAGCCAGACTTCCTCCAGGAGGCGAAGGTAGTGAGCGAGCGTCGTGGTGTTGCCCGCATCGTGCAACTGGCCGAGGAGCTTCGAATAGGCAACGACCTGACCAGAGAGATCGCAGGTCAGGTAGAACAGCTGGCGCAACAGCGCAGGCTTGTCGATGCGTCCCAGCGACAGGACGTCTCGCGTGACGGTGGTCTCTATCAGGGCGTCGAGAACGTACCGGCGCCAGCGCACGAAATCGTCGACAAGGGGAGCAGCTCCCGGGTAGCCGCCGTGGAACACGAAGGTGTCCACGTCCCAGCCGAACGCGTCCCGGCACTCGGTCCACTGCCAATGCGTGGCTGGGATCACCTCGAACCGCCCCGCCAGAGACTCCTCGAGCCGCCTGCCCACAAGGAGCGGGGACGAGCCGAGGACGACCACACGTACATCGACACCGTCACGCGTGTCTCTGTCCCGGTTCGCCTTGACCCGCTGCGCCCAGGCCGGCAACCTGTGGACCTCGTCGAGGACCAGCACGACAGGGCCTTGTGGCGCCAGCTCCCTGGCCGCCTCCCATTGCTCGTCGATCCACGCGGGACCCGGGAGCAGAGGTTCATCTCCAGAGGCGAACACGACGGGCAGCCCCTTCGCCTCCAGCTTGCTGCACGCCTGCAGCACGGCCGTGGTCTTGCCCACCTGACGCGGGCCGAGCAACGCCTGCACGAAACGACGCTCGTCGCTGAGGCGGTCGGTGAGGATGGCGACAATGGCTCGTTCGAACATGCGTTTCTGCAGGGAGTTTGCAATTTACTCAACTATCTGAGAAAGACTACTCATTTCCTTGCGCAAGTCAAGGACAGGCGTCATGAGTCGGACTTGTCGGCCGTGCGATGGCCCTGTCGCGGCCGCTGAGCACGGCGCCGCACGCGACTCCGGTCAGACGTGAGCCGCCGACGTCACCGCGCCGTGTCGTACCCCCGCGGCGTCACGTACCCCCGCGCCGCCAGCGTGGAGATGAGCCGCCCCGGGTCGTCGGTGATGATGCCGTCCACGCCCCAGTCGATCATGCGCGCCACGGTCACCGGGTCGAACGCCGACCCGCTGTGCTCCGGCCACGTCCACACCACGACCTTCAGGCCCAGGCCGTGCGCCTCGTCGAGGGCGGCCTTGGTGAGCTCCACGTCCTCCGGCTCCCAGCAGCTGCCGCCCAGCTCCTTGACCATCCGCGGGATCGAGCCGCCGTGGTCCTTGACCAGCTCCCCGCCGGTCCAGAGGCCGGCGACGGCGGGGTCGTCGCTGAAGAAGCTGTACTCGGTGCCCGGCTCGTTGTCCCACTCCGTGAGGTACGCGGTGGCGATGCGCTTGTCGAGCTTCTGCAGCTCGTACAGGCAGCGCCAGTCGAAGGACTGGACCTCGCAGGCGCGCGTGATGCCCTCGGCGCGGAGGACCTTGTAGAGCGCCGCGGCGAAGCGCCTCGGAGTGTAGGTCCAGTCGTCGGGCACGGGGTCGGTCTTGAACTCGATCTGGAAGCCGACCCGGCCGTGCGTGACCCGCCTGACGTAGCGCACGACGTCCTTCAGGAGCGGCATGCGTACGCCGTCCCTGCCGTGCTGCTCCGGGAAGTAGGCGGCGTAGGGGCTCTGGGGGTTGAGGCGGCCGACGTCGTACTGCCGCAGCTGCTCGTACGTCAGGTTCTTGACCAAGTACGGCTGCAGGAAGGCGGTCAGGTCGGCCGGCGCGACGCCCTCGATCAACGCCGCCTTGCTGGGTGCCAGGAACTCGCCGTCGGGCCCGCGCACGACGTCCGGGTTCAGCCAGATGTCGTGCGAGACGACGATGTCGCCGCCCTTGTCCATGACGACGTCCATGTCCACCCAGTGGGTGCCGATGGCCAGCCCGGCCCTGTACCCCGGCATCGCATTCTCGGGCGCGAAGCTGCGCGCGCCGCGGTGCGCGTACACCTGGATGAGCTTCTTGCCGTGGACGACGGGCGTCGGCCGGCCGACGGAGCCGGGCCCGCTCCCCGCCCGCACTGTCGGCGAACTCGGGGCGGCCGTCAGGCTCGGAGCGACGCCGCCCAGGCACAGCACGGCCGCGACCAGCGCAGCGAGGAAGCACTGCAGGTACACGAGCTTCTTCATGAAGACCCCCTCGCTGTCGGTCACGCCAGCAGGACCGAGCGTCAGCCTTCCCCCGCCGCCCAAGCCATGGCGGCGTCCTGCTCGCTCACCGCGAACACCCTGAGCTGACCCGGCATCATCCAGCCGAACGCCTTGGCCGCGTGCCGCACCCAGTCGCGGTCGGTGACCACGGCGCAGCGCTCCCAGTCTCGCAGGTGGGAGAATCCCAGAGTCATGTCGTCCCAGGCGGCGCCGGCGCTGTAGGTGTCGAAGTCGGGGCCGATCTCGATGACCACGCGCAGCTTGCCGCCGCCGGCCAGCGCCTCGTCCACGGCCGGCTTGAGGACCTCTTCGTAGTCGGCCGCGTGCACCTCGCCGACCGCCTTGAAGGCCAGCACGCCCTCGGGGGCACCCTCGATACGCTCGATCATGACTCCCTCCTCCGTCTGCGGGACACACTGCGCACCCGGGCTCCCGTGCACCCCGCACCTGCCTGGGGAGCGTCGGCGTACGCGGGTTCCAGTATCGCATCACCAACACAGCGGCGCGGGCGCGCCCGCGCTGTCAAGTCCACGGCGGTCGCGCCCGATACAGAGACAAGGAGCACCGCCACCACGACGCTGGAGGATCCCTCATGTCACCGCAGAAGGACACCGATCTCACGCAGGGCGAGGCGCCGGAGGCGCCGGTCAGCGACAGCGAGCTGGACGACGTGCAGGGCGGAAGCGGAGCACCGCTCCAGAACGTGCCGATCCCCACAGTCATCCCCGACGGGCTGAGCTGTTGAACGAGGACGTCCCGCTGACGACGGGCGACCACACACGGCCCCGCGACGCGGCCCCGGTGGGCGTCGCGGCACCGGCGGACGTAACGGCCGGGCCGGGCGCCCGGCTGGACGATGAGGAGCTCAGCGCCGTGGACGGCGGCTGGTTCGCGCCGCAGCAGGTCCCGCTCGACGGCTTCGACGGCCTTCACTGACGCGGAGGGAGCAGCCATGCCTGAACAGGGAGTCGCCGAGTTCGTCGCACGCATGAAGACGGATCGGGCCTTCCGCGAGGAGGTCTTCGCGGCAGAGGTGGGCGAAGACCGCCTGGCCTTCGTCAACGGCGGGGGTTACGACCTCACGGCCCAGGAGCTCGTGGACGTCACCGCCGAGCTCAGCGACGAGCAACTCAGCGAGGTCACGGGCGGCCTCTACTCACCGCTGCAGGATCAGCCGCAGTCGCTGCCGCAAGAAGGCCTGGACTTCTCCTGAGGGCCGGCGGGCCGCAGGGCCCCGCGCCGGTCCGGCCGCTCGCGAGGCGGCGCCGCCGCGCTACGCACGCCTCAGGGGCCCCGAGCCGGAGAGTGTGACCACGGGGCTCGCATCGGCGCTCTCGCCGACGAACGCCACGCAGGCCTCGCCGGCGAGCCACTCCTCGTCGCCGGCGGACAGCGACAGCGCCATGCAGCGGCCCCGCTCCAGGTTCGCGCGGAGCTCCTCCAGCTCGGCCGGCGCCTCCAGCCCGCTTCGCGCTGCGGCCGGCCCACCCGTTCCCCTGCGCCCTCCAATCGCTTTTACGCGCCCCCCGCCCGGGAACCATCAAGGAGGAGCCGGGGAAAGGAGGAGCCATGGCCGACATCCCGCAGAAGCTCCACGACGTGCTCGCCGCAGGGCACAACATCTGGGTGGCGACGGTGGGTCCGGACGGCATGCCCAACGTCTCGATCAAGGGCAGCGGCAGCCTGCTGGACGACCAGCACATCTACTTCGCCGACCTCTATCACAAGGAGACGCTGGAGAACCTGGAGCGCGACCCTCGCATCGCGGTGGGCATCCACGACTACCCGCACCACGTGGCCATGCAGATCAAGGGGCACGCCGAGATCCTGGACCACGGCGAGCTCGTCGACGAGATGAGGCAGAAGCTGGCGGTGGTGAGCGAGAAGTGGAGGCTGCCGCCGGTGAAGCACGTGGTCAAGGTGTCGGTGGACTCGGTGGTCGACCTGTGGCCCGGCGAGCACGCCGGCGAGCAGCTGGCGTAGGGCGCCGGCGCGGGGAGCCGGTCCGGCAGGGCGTCGGAAGCGGCAAGAACGGCCGCCCGTCGGCCGGCCGCGTCGGTCAGTCCCAGGTGATGCCTATCGTGTACCTGGTTCCGGCGACGCCCTTCAGGAACGCGAGCACCGTGCCCTTGCGGAGCTCGCCGGACACCTGCACGTGGTCGCCGCTCGCCACGGGCTCCCACCCCGGCCAGGTGATGCCCTCCCAGACGCCGGGGATGCTGGCGCCCACGTTCACCTCAAGGGCGGCGGGATCGTCACACACGAGGGTGACGACGAACCTGTGACGGCCGGCTGAGGCCGGCGCCTCGCTGCTGAAGACGTCCAAGTCGCCGGCCGTCACGACGCCTTCGAGCGGCGAGCCCGCGACCAGCGGGGTCGCCGCGTTCACCTCGTCGTTGGGCTCGTTGACGTCCGCTGCGGTCGCACCGCCGTAGCAGGCCGCGACCGTTGCCGCCAGCGCCAGCGCCACTCCTGTCGCCAGCACCACCTGCCATGCGCGTGCCCCGCGTCGGCGGCACCCCTGCCCCCCTGCCCCGCGCGCGTGTACGGCAACCCAGTGCCCCACCGTACCCCCTTCGTCGCCTGCGGTCAGTGTACCGCCGGGTCAAGGAGAGCCGGCGTTTCGAGCGGGCGTCGCGTGCGGATCAGGGGCCGGCGTGGCGGTCAGCCGGCACCGGTGACCGGGCCCGAGTCCCGCGAGGAACCGCTCGAGGGGGGCCCCGCCGGCCCCGATGAGCCGTATCTCGGAGCCCGGCGCGCGCCACGAACTCGTCCGGACCGCGCCGCGAGCCCTCCCGGGCTCGCCCGCGCTTGACCTCCGGGGCGACCAGACCATGGGCGTCCTGCACGACGTAGTCCGCCTCCCATTCGCCCTGCCGCCAGTACATGACGCGTATGGACGCGACCTGCGCGCAGGCCAGCAGGTGTGCTCCCACAGCCATCTGCGCGAGCCGTCCCCAGTGGTCGCGGTCGTCCCGAGCTTCCATGAACGTGAGGCCCCTCACGGCACTCATGAGCGCCGTGTCCAGCACGAGCTGCTTGGGACTCGAGGCACGCCTCCTCACCAGCGATCCGGAGTACTTGGGGATGCCGCACGCCAGCCAGGGCGGCGGTGGTCTTGCCGACCTGCCTCGGTCCGAGGAGCGCCCGCAAGAAGCGCCGCTCACCGCTGCGACGCTGTACCAGCGTCGCCACGATCGCTCGCTCGAACACGGCCATGTGCAGGACCTTCAGCGTCCACTCAGAGTGGTGAGCACATCTACTCAGCATCATGAGAAGGGTCAAGGGCGCGCGGGCTGAGCCGCCTCCGTCCCCTGCCCCGGTCCTCAGGCCAGGCCTCCCTCGCGCAGCTGCCGCTCCGTGTAGCCGAAGAAGTGGGCCGTCTCGTGCAGCACCGTCACGCGGATGTGCCGCACGAGTGCCTCGCGCGTCGGGCAGACGCGTTCGAGGTTCGCGCTGAAGAGGTGGATCGTGTCGGCATAGGGGGCTCCGAACATGGACGAGCGCCGGTTCAGCGGGACGCCGTGGTACAGGCCGAGGACACGGGGATCGATGCCGCCCGCCACCATGGCCGCAGAGGGCCGGTCGACGATGATGATCGCCGCGCCCTGCAGCTCGTCGATGAGCGCCTGCGGCAGCTCGTCGAGGGCCGCCTCGGCCGCCGCCTCGAGCTCCGCCGCCGTCAGGCGCGGCGGCCGGTCGGAGGCGGCGTCCAGCCCGAGGACGAGCTGCCACTCGCGGGCCGCGCCGTCGGCATCGCCGGCGGCGCGCAGGGCGCGGCCGAGCAGGTAGCGGACCTCGCCCTCCCAGCGCGGATCGAGTGGGGGCGTCGCGTAGCCGCCTGGCGCGCCGGGCCCCGGGTCGGCGCCGGAGGACCCGGAAGCGCGCGACCCGGGCTCGGAGCGCGCCGCAGCGAGCAGTTCGCGCAGGGCCCCGGCGGCCCCGGCGGCGTCGCCGGCCGCGAGCGCGCGAGCCGCCCGATCCACCGCGTCGCGGTGCTGCTCCGCGGGGCGCGGCGCGCCCCGCTTGCGCACGTGTCGTGTGGGCTCGTCGCTGGGCACTCCCGCATGATAGACGCCCGGGCTCGCGCTGCCGACCCGGGGCAGGCTCGGCGAGCAGCCACGTCTGCACGCGCCCACGTCCTCAGCTGGATGTCCCGTTGGAGGTACGTCCAACTGCCATCGCCCCGCGCAAGATGAAGCCGCACGGCGGCCTCACCCGACCTTGGGCACGATGCGGAAGCGCAGGTCGGGCAGCTCGGTGGAGAGAGCCGCCTGCATCTCGTCGCCGAGCGCCGCGATCTGCTGCAGCGAGCACGCGCCGTCGAAGCCCAGCTCGATCTCCACGATGCGCGCCTTGCCGCTGGAGCGCGTGTAGACCGTGCCCAGGGACACGTACTCTCCGTTGAACCTCGCCAGCACGCGCGCTATGCGCAGCTGGTCTGCCTCCGGCAGCGGCAGGTCCATGAGCGCGCGGAAGTTGCGGCGCACGAGCACGATCCCGATCCAGATCATGTACACCGACAGGGAGAGGGCGATGAGCGGGTCCACGCGGTCGCCGGCCGTGTCCAGGCCTGCGGAGACGAGTGCCAGGCCGGCGGCGAACGCGACGACCACGCCGCAGTTGCTCAGCAGGTTGGCGCGCCAGTCGAGCAGGTAGGCCTGCAGCAGGGGCGGCGGCTCGGGGGTCGCGCGGGCGAGCCGCCGCACACTGGTATACAGCCACAGCATGCGCAGTGACTCGAGCGCAACGGGCACCAGGCTGAGGCCGTAGGCGACGGGCAGCGGGTCCGCGAGCCTCTCCAGGGACGTGACCGCCAGGTACACGCCCGACGGCACCGTCAGCACGCCGCCCGAGAAGGCGGCGAAGTTCTCGAGCTTGCCGGCGCCGTAGGGATAGCGGAACTCGTCCCTGCGCATCACCTGGCGCATCGCGTAGATGGAGAAGCCCTGCACCGCGATGGTGATGCCGAAGTTCACCGCGTACACCAGCACCGCCTCCGAGTCGCCGAGCAGGGCGGTGGCGATGAACAGCGCCATCATGGGGAACAGCGTCACGTAGCCGCACAGCATCACGCGGTAGAAGGCGCGATCGGCGTCGATCCTGGCGCCGGCCGAAGGGGACGTGACGATGGGTGCGCTGGTCGAGCCCATGCCTCGGATATCGTCCGGCGGCCTGGAGGGCTTGAACGAAGTCACGCGCAGCCCGTCGCGGCGCCGGCACGCTGGTCAAGCCTGGGCGCACGCGCGCCGATACATCGGACAGAGTCCACGACCCCACGAGGAGGCGGACATGACCCCTGACGACACCCAAGTCACGGGACAGCCGGCGCCGCAGTCGGCGCTCACCGACGACGAGCTCGACGGCGTGGACGGCGGTGGCGGCCCCTCGCCGTGCGGTCCGACACCCACCCCCCCCTTCGTCCCCATCGGGGGCAACCAGCCGGAGTAGAGCCCCGGCCACGATGCCCAGGAAGCTCCACGACGTCCTCGCCGGCAGCACATCACCCGGGTCGCCGCCGTCGGGCCCGACGTGCAGCAGGACGATGCGTGGGCGTTCGAGCAGGGCCGCGCGCGTGGGGCACACGCGTTCGACATTGGCACGGAAGAGATGGATGGTGCCGGCGCAGGGCGCCCCGTGCAGAGCGCCCGGTCAGGAGGGCCGGGCGCGCCCGGCCCGGGCCGCCGGCCGTCAGGTGACCGGCGGCGTGGTGGCCGTCTCCTGCATGCGCACGGCCAGCTTCTGCTTCATCTCCGCCACCTTGGCCGCGTCGTAGTAGGGACCATCCGGCGCGGCCATGTTCTTCAGCTCGTCGGGGTCGCTCTGCAGGTCGTAGAGCTCGTACTCCGGGTCGGCGGCGCCGCTGGGGTCGAAGTACATGGCGAACTTGTAGCGCGTCTCGCGGAGGCAGCGGATGTGCGCCGGCTGGGTGACGATGGCGCCGACCGCCGAGTCCGCGCCCGTGCCGACGATCTCGTCGGTGGTGAACAGCACTGAGTCCTGCACCGGCTTCGCAGGCTTGCCGGGGTCCCCCGCCAGGCTGCGGATGATCGGGCTCAGGTCCCGCCCGCGGAACGTCCAGTCGGCCTTCTTCGGCACGTCCGCCAGCGACGCCAGCGTCGGCATCAGGTCCACGGTCGAGGCCAGACAGGCGGTCGTCACCGCCTTGGGGAACCACTTCGGGTTCGCCACGACCAGGGGGACGTGCAAGGTCTCCTCGTAGACGTTGTAGGCCTTCTCGCGCATCCCGCCGTGCGCCAGGCCCATCTCCCCGTGGTCCGAGAGGCGGATCACGACGGTCCGGTCCCAGAGCCCCTTGTTGCCCTCCAGCGCGTCGAGGACGGTGCCCATGTCCTCGTCGGAGCGCTTGTGCAGGTAGGCGTAGAAGTTGACGTAGTCGCGCATGCGCTCGGGCGTGCGCACCTGCCCCAGCAGCAGCGACCACATCTCCGTGGACTGCCACTGGCAGTGCGGCTTGTGGCTGGCACGCAGGATCTCGTCCGCGGTGGACGGGAGCTTGATGCCCTGCTGCACGCACTCGGGGTAGACGTCGGCGTAGTTGGCCGAGCCCTGGTACGGCGGGATGTCGCTCTGACTCGCCTGCTCCCAGGTGGGCGGGCAGGCCATGATGTCGTGCGGGTTCACCAGCGAGACGATGAGGGCGAACGGCTTGGCCGCCCCGGGGTCGGCGCCCTTGAGGAACGAGGCGGCCTGGGCGGCGGTGAGGCCGTCCCAGTCGGCGGTGCCGCCGCCCAGCATGGCGGCGCTCTGGTCGGAGCCGGCGTCTGGCGACAGCCAGCCCTTGAAGCGGTAGTGCTCGAGGTCGCGGCGGCTCTGCACGAACATGGTCCCGGAGGGATCCTTGCTCATGTGCCACTTGCCGCGGTACTGGACGTCGTAGCCGGCCGAGGCGAGCAGGTCGGCGAGGTTCTTGCGCGAGGGCTGCAGGGTGTGCTGGGCGACGGCGGCGGCGCTGGTGCCGTCCTGCAGCACCTCGGTCACGCCGTGCTCGGCCGGGTACACGCCGGTGAAGATGGTGGCGCGGCTGGGCGAGCACATGGAGGCCGCGCAGAAGGCGTTGGTGAACGTGAGCCCGCGCCGGGCGAGGCGGGCGCGGTTGGGCAGGTTGGCCGCGGCCCAGCCGTCCGGCCAGTGCATGGGCACGCGCTCCTGGTCGGTCATGAGGATGACGATGTTGGGGCGGCGGGAGGGCTTGCCGCGCCCGCCGCCCTGGCCCGCGGCCGGCGCGGCGGCGGCGCCTGTGTCGCCCGGGCCACCGGGAGCACCCGCCGCCGGGCCGGCCAGCGCCGCCGGCAGCGCGAGCCCGGCCACCAGCGCCGCCGCCCCGCCGACGAACTGACGGCGGCTGAGGCCGTCGTCGCCGGGCCGCGCCTCCGCCGCCGGCCGCGGCCCGGCACCCGGCCGCTCTTCTGCCGCCGGCAGCGGCTCGTCCGCCGGCTCGTGCGTCCCACCCGGGATCTCGGCCATCCTGTTCGCCCCCTCGCTCCTCCGGTGCTCTCGGCCACCCCGATTCAACGGCCCACAGCGGGCCGGGTCAAGGCTGTCGGTGGGCGGCGCGAGAGTCGTCAAGCTCAGTGGGTCTTTTGACGATAGGGGGAGTCAACCGGTCCCGGACGGGCCGGGCCGCGAGCGCTCGACAGCGTGAGAGGAGAGTCCGATCGACCGACGCACCGAGAGGATGGACGACACACCGTCCAGTGTGAACGAGCCGGCCGACGGGCTCCTTCGCTCACTGGCCACAGCCATCCTCATGGCCGACCCCGACGACAGCGCCGGTCTCGAGGTCGTGCGCGAGCGGCTCTCCAGAGTCGACCCCTCATGGTTCGGGCCGGAGGCACAGACAGTCGAGGAGATCGCGGCCGGCGCCCTCGAGCTGGTGGAGCAGCTCCGCAGCGGCGCCTCCCCGAACGGTGAGGCCGTGCTCGAGGAGCTGGGGCGCGCCGTCGGCGACCTCGTCGAGATGGCGGCCGCGGCAGCGGCGCGGCAGTCCGGCTCGCACAGCGCGCAGCCCGCGCCGCGAGCAGGACCCGACGGTCAGCCCGCGGGCGGCGATGCCCACGACGGCGCCCCGCTGGCCGAGGACCAGGAGCTTCTCGCGGAGTTCGCCGACAGCGCGAGCGAGTATCTGGACACGGTCGATGCCGTGCTCCTCTCCCCGGGAGACGACGACGGAGCCGTCGACACGATGTTCCGCGCCTTCCACACGGTCAAAGGCATGGCCGGGTTCATGGGCCTCACCGAGGTCTCCGAGGTCGCACACGACGCGGAGGCGCTCCTGGCCGAGGCGCGTACGAGCGGCGCGGCGCTGGCCGACGATCAGCACGACGCCGTGCTGACCGCGGTGGCGACGCTGCGCGAGCTCATCTAAGCGGCGGCCGGCGACGCCGGCGGAGCGGCCCAGCGCCGGCAGGACGGACACCCGGCCTCGCCGGCCGCCGGCCTCTCCTCCGCCGCGGCCACGAGAGCAGACGCCGGCGCCGAGCGCACCGTGCGCGCGGCACGCGCCCTCAGGACGGGGACGGTGCGCGTCAACGAGCACCGCCTCGACCTCCTGCTTGACGCCGTCGGGGAGCTCGTGATCGCCGAGGCCGCCGCGGCGCAGCTCGTCGCGGCGTCGACGGTCGACGCAGAGGCGCTGGCCAGCCAGATGGGCCGCCTCGACAGGGTCAGCCGCCAGCTCCAGGAGATGGCCACGTCGATGCGCATGGTCACCGTCCGCACGACGTTCAGGCGCATGGCCCGGCTCGTGCACGATCTCGCCCGCGACGCCGGCAAGCAGACGGAATGCGTGCTCGTCGGTGAGGACATCGAGCTCGACAAGCAGATCGTCGACGGGCTCAGCGACACGCTGGTGCACCTCGTGCGCAACGCCGTCGATCACGGCATCGAGACGGCGGAGCAGCGGCGCGCCGCCGGCGGCACGCATCACCCTCACCGCCGAGCACCGCAGCGGCACAGTGGTGATCACCGTGAGCGACGACGGCGGCCTCGACGCCGACGCCATCGTGGCGCGAGCGCGCGAGCACGGGATCTTCGGCGGGACGGACGTCGAGGCGCCGGAGCAGGCGCCGTCGCTCATCTTCACGCCCGGGCTCTCGACGGCCGCCACGGTCACCGAGATCTCCGGCCGCGGGGTCGGCATGGACGCGGTCAAGACGGCCGTCGACAACCTCCGCGGGACGATCGTCGTGACCAGCTCCCGCGGGCAGGGGACGACCGTCACCCTGACGCTGCCGCTCACGCTCGCGCTCATCGACGGCATGGTCGTCAGGGTGGGTGCAGAGCGATACATCGTGCCCGCGCTCTCGGTCGTGCGCATCGTCAGCCTGGATCCCTCGCGGGTCTCACTGGTGCTCGGCCGCGGCGAGGCTCTGGACACGCGCGAAGGCATCGTCCCTCTGCTGCGCCTTCGCGAGCTTCTCGCGCCCGGCACCGACGAGCCCGGCGACCACACCCGGCTCGGGCTCATCGTGACCGACGGTTCCGCCATGGCCGGTCTCGTCGTGGACGAGCTCATCGGCCACCAGCAGATCGTCATCAAGTCGCTGGGCGCAGGGCTGGGCCGCGTCGACGGCATAGCCGGCGCCTCGATCCTGCCCGACGGCCGCGTGGGGCTCATCATCGACGTCCACGCGCTCGTGCGCACGACGCACAGCGCCCAACGGCAGGGAGAGAGGTGAGGCACCGGTGAGTGCGGCAGCACACACAGGGAGTCAGGCGGCGGGCCAGCGCACGTTCGCGTTCAGGCTCGGCGGAGTGGACTGTGGCGTCCCCATCCTGAAGGTCCAGGAGATCGTCGGTCTTCCTCCGGTCACGCCGGTGCCCCGCACGCCCGACTTCGTGCGCGGCGTCATGAACCTGCGCGGGCGTGTGATCCCCGTCATCGACCTGCGCCGCCGGTTCGGCATCGACGTCGCGCCGGACGGAGAGAGGACGTGCGTGGTCGTCACCCAGATAGAAGGAGCCGACGGCACCGTCACGATGGGCCTGGTCGTCGAGGACCTCGCCGAGGTGGTCGACATCCCCGGCGATGCGATCGTCGACCCTCCGGAGTTCGGGGCGGGCATCGATATGGAGTTCCTCGTCGGCATGGGCAAGGTCCACGACAGGGTGGTCATCCTGCTCGACATCGACCGCGTGCTCACGGGGAGAGACGTGGCGGAGGTCGAGCAGCTCGCGACAGCGCCTAGCTGGTCTACGAAGGGAGCCGAGTGATGTTCAGGGACAGGGGCGTCACGTTCAGACTCATCGTCTCGTTCCTGTGCGTGGCGGGGTTCGCGCTGGCGATAGCGCTGATCGCGTTCTTCGCGATGCGCAGCCTGATGGACGAGACCGACCAGCTGGCCTACAACCGCCTGCCCAGCATCCAGGCCCTGGGCCTTCTGAACGAGGCGCACACCGCGATCCAGGCGGCCACCGAGAGCCTGATGATCAAGAACAGCGCGCCGGAGGACGTCGACGCCGCGGTCGCGGCGCACACCGCGGGCCTGCGCCGGGCCGACGAGGCCCTGAGCACGTACGCGGCACTGCCCCAGACGAAGGAGGAAGCGGCCGCCTACGCTGAGTTCAAGACCACGTGGGACACCTGGAAGTCGGGCGATGCGAAGCTCTGGCAGCTGCTGCTGGGGTGGCAGCGCGACAAGACGAAAGCGGCCCAGTACACCGAAGCCCTGGCCGTGGACGCCGCCGGCCACGACGACGTCTTCGCCGCGGCAGAAGAGGCACTCAACGCTCTGACCGACCTCAACGCGGCGGAGGCGACGAGGCTCTCTGCGGCGGCCGACTCGACCCAGCGGACCGTCACCATCCTGCTGGTGGCCGTGGCCGCGGCGGGCATCGCCGCGTCGATCGTGCTGGGCGTCCTCGTGACGCGCAGCATCATGCGGCCCGTCGGTAGCGTCGCCAGGGCACTCACCGCGGGCTCCGAGCAGGTCAACTCCGCCGCCGACCAGCTGGCGAGGGCGGGCCAGGAGATGGCGGCGGGATCGAGCGAGCAGGCGGCGAGCCTGGAGGAGGTGTCCGCCTC
>Ga0172371_10007349_pt1 | contig 15723 bp, 18 predicted proteins | sample Lak12m_FD_114543 | JGI IMG/M metagenome (GOLD analysis project Ga0172371, IMG submission 114543) | Freshwater microbial communities from Kabuno Bay, South-Kivu, Congo - kab_022012_12m | ecosystem: Environmental > Aquatic > Freshwater > Lake | place: Democratic Republic of the Congo: South-Kivu... | reverse complement strand
GCATCAAACTGCCCGTACGGGATACGAACCTGTATCCGCGCGGGGTCGCGCGAAGCGCTGCCAAGCCATCGCGGCAGGCCGCCGTACATCGTCGGGAAATAGCCTGCCAGGTTGGCCTGACGGAACAGGCTGCGCCCGATATCCATGTGATCGTTCCCTTCGAGATTCACCCCGCCAAACAGGAACGGGACCCCGCCCGCGATCACCGGCTGACCGGCCGGCGGCATTGCTGTCTGCTTTACTGCTTTCCCGTCGAGCAGTACCCGGGCATTGAAATAGCCGCCCAGCGCGATGGGACGGAATCCGGGTGTTTCTGAAATCGTTTCAACGCGGCAACGGGCAAGCTGCACGCCATGGTAAAGATCGAGACGCACAGTGCCTTCTGCTTTCAGGGTTTCGTCCTGCTTGCATGCCACCATGCGGTCATCAACCCAGAACGCCACCGCGCCCTTTCTCAGTTCGATGCGGATCGGGAGCCACTTGTCGTCGGCACCGGGAATGGTTCCCATATCATGCTCTATCTGGGCGCGGAAATCCTCGGCCCAGCCCGGCAGGTACTGGGTGTAAGCCCTCAAGGCATACGTGAAGGAACTGGAGTATGGCGGGATCCAGTCGTTTTTCTTTGTCAGCGCCTCCATGTCATGGAACGGCACGGGCGTCTGGTTGACGGCGCAGCTGATGCTGTCGTCGCGGGTGGGACGATTCAGCGTGAGGGAGAGACTGGAGTCTTTCCCGTCCGCTGTCTTGTTCTGTGCGACGGTGATGACGGCGATGCTGCTCGGCAGTTTGCCGGTACGCATACGGATCAGTGCCGTAAGCATTACTCCGCTGCCGTAGGACGTATGCCCGATCACTGCAACCGGCGTAGCGGAAGTAACGGTCAACACGGGCGCGCCGAGTGACGGGTCAGTCGCCAGCGTGACTGCGTTGGTTGCGGACAGTGACCATGCGGATGAGGCTTCTGTGCCAAGTATGCTCTGCAGTGCGTCCGGCGATGCCGGCGCCGCGCTGCTGCTCCACCATTCCGCCGGGGTACTGGTCCGGGCGCACGCCCCGCCGGTGATCATGCATGAGACGATTGTGACCAGGCAACAGACTCGCATTATGCGTCGTGACATATGGCATCCCTTAACTTGGCGGCTGTAACTCGCGATCAACGGACGCCAAAGCTACGCCCGCGTGAGGACTGGCACAATCGAAAAGGTGGAGGAACAGGGATTTCATAGTCCCGGGAGCGGAACCGGTAACAGTTCCGGCCCGGCTTCGAACACGGCTCGGCCGGAGGCCTCGCCCTACCCGGTCTTCATTCGGCTCAAAGGTGGGGCGAGGCCTCCGGCCGAGCCGTCTGTGCATCGCACAATCCTGTCAACTTCCCCGGACCCGGATCTCCCGCGAAACACGCGAAAGGACGCCAAGTTCTTTTTTCGCGCACTTTAGCGCATTTAGCGGACTCTCCTCCGCATTCCCTCTTCGCTTTCTTCGCTGACTTGGTGTTAAGACAATCCGAATTTTGAACACAAAGGCAGCAAAGGAATGAAGGGCCAACCGACCGAACCGCCGTCACAGTACATTGTACAGGTCTGACACTGCCCCGCCAACCGTCATGTTCGTTTCGTGTTCAATCCGGCTCGTTTTGCGGCCGCCAGTTGCCGCTCGTCGGCGGACACGAACACACCTGCTTCCCATTCGAGCGCACAGGCGATGTGCAAGGCATCCATGGCTCGCACACGGCTTGCCTCAAGAATCTGGATGGCGGTCCCCACGACAGTGGGCGTGAGCTGGATAATGTCCGCATCACGGACGTCATCCAGAACGCGTTGCTTTGCCTGACGATACTGACTCGGCGTCAGCAGGCGTTCGCGCAGGCGGCGATTGAGGGCGGAAATGACCTCTGGTACACACAACACGCTCAATCCGAGTTCATGCGCCTGGGCACAGACTTTCTCGACGGCATCGCTTCCCTGTTCCTCGACGAAACGCTTTGCGAATGCCGAGGAATCAAGATATGCCTTCATCATCGCGCTCCGTAAGAATGGCCGCAGAAAGGCTGGCGCCCTTCGCGACCAGGCGAATTGCGGGCCGCTTCCAGGACCGTTCGCCGTTCGGGGGAGCAGTCACCGGTGACACTTCGGCAATTGGCCGTCCGTGGCGAAGAACGACCAGTCTTTCGCCCTGCTCGACGCGACTGAGCATGCCAGACGCATGACTCCTGAATTCCGTCAAAGTCACAGTTGTCATCATCCATCTCCAATCTGTACACTACAGTACAGATATGTGTACAGATTGTCTATCCTTGATTTCGGCGAACGTCCGCGCAGCTCCCCATTCGCCACGCGCCTCGCCCACAGGGACCGCCCTCCGCTCTCCCCCGCATAAAGCAGCCAGCCGACTCGCCCCAGAGCACATTGCACAGTTCTGACACCGTAAGGCCTCCTTTGAAGTCACAGCCGCATCCTTCGGGCACATCATTTTGACGTGCCGCCTTGTTGCCCCGCCGTGATCTTGTCAAAATGGACCTTCGTGAAGTATGCAATCCACTCTTTCCCACCAATACTGTTCTTGGCACCACTGTCGATGACCCCGATGAAATGCAGGGCGGCTGTGGCGCTAACTTTGTCTCCTATCCGCAACATCTCTGCTTTGGCCATCAGTCCGGAATCCTCAATCCTGTAGGACAATCTACCACCGGGTATCGTACTACTGATGTCAATCACATTGTCTAGGTTCAGATTGAAAGATGATTTCACATCAGACACCACAAAAACACCTTGAATATCCTTGCCTGTGAGATCTTTGGCACGGCGATCACTCTCAACGGAAGTCATCTTCCCACGATCTGCGATAAGGCGTGTGACTACCTCTAGTGACACGATCGCTGACTGCCCGACATTGGCATTTGTCACCACTTGGGCAAGTATCAGACACGGGCCAAACAGAACAAACCCCACCACGAAACGAATGTGTTGTCTCACTTTGCACCTCCTTTGTCTAACCCACCGTCCGTCCATCGGTCTGCAAACCCCCATCCCTGCGGGCGAGCAATACGAGGGCCTCACCTGGCCGGAGGACGTGCACCCCACCCGACCAATGTGAACAAGGTACACCCGAAGCTACGGGACAACAAGGGGAAAGACCGGGAAACCACTTCGTTTGCTTCGCGCCTGCCCAGCCTTACAGCAGGGTGCTTGGTGCCAGAGACTCCCGGATCGGAAGACTTTCCGCCACAGGCGGACTCGCCTGCGGCGAGGAACACGAAGGCAGCAAAGGAATGAAGGGCCAACCGACCGAACCGCCGTCAAAGTACATTGTACAGGTCTGACACTCTCCCACCCACTGTCCCACAACATACAGTCTTACCCCTATTCATTGTCCAAGTGACCCTCGCCCTCCGCCGCTCCACCCGGGAGCTGCCAGAGTCAGCAGACAACCAGCTAGAATGCCAGTTGCCACGTTTGACCCTGACGTGGCCACTGTCCGCGACCTTTCAGAGACATGGGCGCACGATGCTGCTCAACACTTCTTTGTCCTATCTGATATGCTGTTGGATTTCGGCAATATTGCTTCTTGCTCCATTCGCCATGGCAGACCAGACGAAACCAGAGGCGTGCTCATCGACATGAACACTGCAGGTGTCAAAGTACTTGAGAATTACTTCCGCTCTCGAAAGGCGTTCTCGGATGTCATCAGTATCGTGAATCTGCTCGCGCACGGAGGAGTCGAGGACAGTCAAATCCGTTGCGATGGCATCATAATACACAAACATGAACGCCAATCTCTGGAGATGGTATGCTCCTATGGTTGTTATACGGACAGATGAGTCTGCCACACTTCCGGTGAGCGGTCTCACCCGTCCTGCACTTTCGATGAGCTTGGACGCAGTCATGCTGCAAATGGCCCAGTCTATCTGGGGGATGGCAAACCCCTGTCCTTGGAAGAAGTCGTACAGATTGCCTACATCGACGAAGCCGTGATGTTTGGAGCGTCGACCCTCTGATGAGATCCGATGCAGAGCCATCAGTCGCAGGAAATGCTCCTTCGGGTCAGTGGTCGAAACATCAAACACATTGAACACAGGCGAAGTAGTAGGGTCGTAGTAGGCACAATCGCCAAACGTGACCGTTCTAAGGAACTCATGGAGTTTCACTAGGTAGCGGCCTTGCGTCTCATAGACATCCATAATCTTTCTTGTGTCGATATGTCCGCTACTAATCAGGCGCTTTGTAAAATCGAGTGCGAGGCGGATGTTGCCACCAGACAAGTTGTCAACGGCCTCCAACAACTCAGTAGACTTCTCGAAACTGTACTTCACAATAGTCAAGAATTTGCCAACCGTAGCGAAGTCCACGTGAATACCGGGCGGCAGCGCCGTTGACGTCAGCGATCCGTCTGCAATTGCAGTGCCAAACTCCAGTCTCTTGTTCAAGACCTCGTCGACCCTAGGCGGCGCCACTGTGAAGGCTTTCAGATGATAGGCACTTAGGCTACCGCACTCCTTGGACCGGTAAAAGGTCTCCGGACGCAATGCCAGGAATACCGTTGCAGGCCATTGAGACGCGATTCCCTCTGCAACCATAAAGACTTGCTGCTGTACCGAATCGGATCTTTGATCAGCATTGTCCAGAAAGACGATGATCTGTTTCTTTCTTGCCTTCGTCAGGTGAGTTAGTGCGGCGATACAGTGCTGCTCCTTATCGTTGAGCTTCTCTTCTAAGAACGATATCTCCTTTCTTCTATACTCATCCAAGTCACTTGTCTTCAGTGGGCCATAGATACCACGCGAGAACTGCTGCAAATCCCCATGATAGACTCCGCGCACAAAGCCATTCTCAAGAATATCAACCGCATGATCCCGGCTTAATTGTCGCCGTATTTCAGATAGCGTGAAATCGCGAATGTCCTTTGCGAATGCTGCCCGAGTGCCAAAGTCGACGTAGAGTATCATAGCATTCGTGAACAGTTCCTTGGCGTCGACGTGAATAAAGTGCCGGAAGAACATCGTCTTCCCGACTCCGACATCTCCAAGCAGAAGTATTGGACGCCTCGAGAAACTCTCAGCGATGAGCTCCTTCGACACACCCTTCTTGTCACGTGCAGGGACAAGTGTTGGCTGCGTGTCCGTGGATTCAAACAGGGCTTCGTACCGCGAGGAAAGAAGTGTCTTGCTGATAAGCGCGTACTGCGAAAGGGCTCCGCTTTGGCAGTAGCACTTGCCGAGGAACTGCTCCTCAAGCTCTTGCGATCCTGCAATATCCTCGAAGACCAAGTCGGCCAGAATCTGCAGGTTTGTCTGGAGAACATTGCGATTCTTCTGACCAGGAAACTGAGTCACAGTCTCCGAAAGCTTCTGCGGCAAGATGGGAGTATCGCCTTGCAGTAGCTTCTTCTGCAGATTGCGTTCGACCACCCCCGGCTTCGAGAATAGGTCCCAAAAAGTGCGGAAGTCGTCTTGTGCCGCAGAAAGCGATTCGAAGACAAAAGCATCGCCTCCTGTGGGCGCAAGTCCATCTTGACGACTTGCGATGAACGCCACGAGCTGGTGGCCGTTTGTGACCACCGCAAACGGGGTGCCGCTTTGCTGACAATAGCCAGCGACCTGCCCAATCGCCTCGCCTAGGTCAGGGACATCATCAATCAGTGTCTTGAGCTTGTAACGCCGATTGGTGAAGCCCTGGGGCAGGTCAAAATAGACACCTTCCCTCTTTGCCTCTACAATCATGATCCGTCGAGGGCACTTCAGTGTATAATCAGAGTAGCGCCCTTCGATCCTTTCTTCAGGATCGCAATCGCTACGTTTGTCCCAGCCCAAGCACTCAAAGAGTAGTGAATCGACAAGGTGCATTCGCGTCGCAGCTTCATTACGACCGGCGCTATGTGATGCGTACCAAGCTCCTAAGGAGGCAAGGGCCTCCTTCCCTTTCTCGTATTGACTGCTCATGGGGTACTCCTAGCTAGCCCAAGTTCGACAGTTGTGCCCTCGAAATCGGCGAATTCCTAGAAAACTCTGTCATAGACCCCTGTTTTTCTCCACTACATTTTGGATCGTTTTCGGGTCAGCTCACGAACCTATTCCTGATCCACCGTGACACGAAGCCCCCGGCAACGGAGAACGTGATGCAGCCGGTGCCGAAGAGAATCAACTGCTGCGACTGGGCCGGGTGACTTGACCCTGCCTTTAATCCAAGAATCAAGGTGAAGACCCCAAGAGCAAACGGGGCTATGGTAAGGAACAGGTATGCAATGATCACCAGCTCCATCCGGCTCGGTGGCTTTGGCAACCGACTGCTCATATCGTCTTCATTTCCACTGGGACGACGCCCCCCCCTCTCTGGCGTGGCCCCGCGCGTATCGCGAAGCGTCTGGTTATGCACTCCCGCTTCACGGAGAATTCGTCAGACCAGCGTCTACGGGGATGTTCTTGATCCTTTCATCCGACTCCCTTTCTTCTTCCATCCGGTCAAGTTGACGTTGTCGATCGGCCCGTTCCGCAAGCTGATCACGGTGCCGATCCCGTTCCCATTCTCGAAACTGCATGCTTTCGCGATGAGACCTCAAGTGATCCACACTGCGGTGGTGTTGAAGGGGCTCTCCCTTCTTCCATCGGGCTGTGTCGCGTCGGACCTCCCGCTCCTCTTTCGTCTCGAACGTGCTGTCGATCACGCTCTCGGCCATGCCGTCAAAGACTGACGCACAACCCGAGGATCCGAGGAGGAACGCCACGATTACCACGCGTCTCATCACTCTCCACCAAACACTCTGCTTTACGGTTTCTGCCGAGCCACGCATCACTTCACACATCCGATGTGGGCAGTGGTTGCACATTCGATCAGGTCCCATATGTGTTGAATGCCCAGAAGAGTCCAACGAACAGCGATACGAGCGAGGATAAGAGAGACAGGACGATTACTGTCACCACTCGCCTGGGTTCCGAGCGAAGAAGCGGGGCCTTGCTGAGAGCCCATGAGTAGGCAAGAAACACGCAGATCAAGGGAACCAGAAAAACGCCGATCTCGTTTCGCGCAAAGGAAGGTAGCGCTTCTGCATGGCCATAGATCAGGAATTGCCCGAACACATGGGCAACAAATACGTATCCGTAGAGAACGAGGAATCTTCTCATGTCATGCCGAATTGCGAGCGTGACGGGTGCCGTCTACCGCGTGCCGTCCACATTCTGGTCGATTGTGACTTTTCCTCTCAGGAACGGTTCCAGCACTGACGATGAAGGCCGTTTCCCGTTGACCGTTAGTATCCAGATTTCGACATCAAGCGAATTGGCTCCCGAGTATGAAGGACCACGGAGCGTAATCATGGTACCATCACGCGAAAGAACGCGATGACTTTGCGGCTGACCAGAAATGCTCCTCTCAAGCTCTTTCGACAGGTCTTCCACCGTTGGAAAGTCGGCCTGCTCGTGACTCATCATCACGTGCCAATTCTCACCAGCCAGACGATGTACGCATGCCGGCTGATAAGGACCGTATCGGGTTATTGTCACTCCCCGGAATGATATCGTGAACGGTTCGGGGCGAGTGCGAAGTGGTATCACCAAAGTGAACCCCTCGTCCCCTTCTTGCCACCTGACCCACCTATTCAGTTCTCCGGGATTCCACCGGACCGTGACTGACCAGTTCGTCCCTTCCGCGGTCAGTGAGTTGGTGTAGTTTGAAACCATGTCAGGCGGATTGATCGAAGCGTCGTGTGGAAGTGATCTCGCAAGCGCATCTTGAAGGGCAAGACCTTTAGGAACGCACGCTTCCAGCACCATGGAACCTTTTGGCTGGTTTGCCACAATGTTGGGGTTCTCCTCCAAAAGGTTGGGGACAATGGGGAGCGACAGGACGCCATTTGCACTGATCGACAGAGGCACTCGCCCTGACTTTGCGTTGATCCACATTCGAATGTCACCTATCGTGACGTCGGGACGCGTACTTCGCACAGAAAGCCGAATGACCTGATTCGTGTTACCCGTTGTGTCGGCGGGTTCATGCCATGCTGCCTGACATACGTCACGATAGGACAGAGTTGCCTGTGGCGACTCGTCGTCGCCACCGCATGAGACTTGGTTGACTGCCAGCAGCGCAATTGTGGCTATGAGCGTCGTTTTCATCGGCATGTGCCGACATATATTCCGTGCCTCAAACATAGCATCCTGCTCCCAGCGTATGGCCGAGTATCGTACGCTCCACCCGACCAATGTGAACAAGGTACACCCGAGGCTACAGGACAACAAGGGGAAAGACCGGGGCTTGGCCGGCCACGCATCTTGCCCCGCCGCTATTTGCTCCCGATTGCCAGTTCGATCCCGGCGACAAGGAGATAGAGCACAAGGGAAGTGATGGCTGCGGTGCGACTGACCTTACCACCGGCCTCACCAAGACCGAACTTCGAACCCAGTCCGTTCCACAAATACAATCCCAACGGGGCTGTGAGAACTCCAAACAAGATGAGCTGCCAGGAGGACGATCCGAGGCGAAGCATGTCGCCTGCGTCCGCGAGACCCTGGATCGAGCCAAGGCCGATATAGACACCGTTTGCGATGAGGCAGAATCCAGCGAAGAAGAGGAAAAGGTAGATGCCGGGTGAGCCCAGGACGCGAGCGAGGAGAGACACCACTAGAGGGAGCATGGCCCCAACGACAGGCCCCGCCCACACAACGAACAGCGGATGAGGGTTGGGATTGATGTCGGTCCGCGAGATCGTGCATGGATGCAGCACCACCTTGACTACCTCTCCACCGGTTGCGACTGCCCCAAGCACGTGCCCCAGCTCGTGCACCGCCTGCATTGCGAGCCACGAAAACCCGATGAACGTGCCAATGAGCACGATCTGGTCCAGCCGTTTCATTTCTTCATGCATGGGGCGTTCAGGGTCACGGTGCCGAGCTTTGCGAAACTACCATACGCCCCTTAGTTGGACGATTCCTATGAAACCCATCCTGCTTCAATGAGAGTCAGCACCCAGACGTCCTGTTGTTTGACGAAGACAAGCAACCACCCCTGTCCATCAAGGGTGCCGAACACTGCATGGCAACGAACCAATGCCCGGGTTCCGTCCGCAGTGATCAAGGTCTTTTCGTGTTTCCATTCACCTTTCAGGCCCTTGGGAACGAGGAGTGGTACAACGAGTTTGACTGCCTCGTCCAAGTTGGTGTTCAAGACAGGCAGGTTTCCTGAGTACAAATGCCTTACGCCTTCAAGCGAAAGAGAGTCATGACATTCCAACCGTCTGGCGAGGCAACGGGCACGGCTATAGACATAGTCCGCATACCCTTCTGTCTCCTCCAGTTTCCAGATATGCGGCAGAACATTGGTACCATCAACGAAAATGGCATCCTCCGTTTCCTCCCCTTTCCACTGTTCACCAATCTGCGTAGCTAGTCTCCCTACTTCCGGAGAAACCAGTCGAGCAGTGACGCACGAGGACAACATGCCGGCAAGGATGAGGCCCGACACCAGCAGAGATCTGCGGATTGCGGGGCCAGAAGCGTTGGAACCAGGCACTAGCATCGGTTAGGACTTCCTATGTCTTTGACTGAACATCACGAATCAAGTCGTACACCTTCTTGGCATCCTGGATCATTTCGAAGGCAGGTGTGGTTACCGGCATGCCGGGCCACGAGGTGTTTCCGAAGCATCCGGCGAAAGGGCTCGCGGGACCAAAGGTGATCGTTCCCGTCCTGTCCGGTTTCTCGCTAAGGGAGATATCGCTGAGCGTCCTGAGATTCAGTGACTTGACGTGCTGAGTCATCAGGCCGGTGATGATGATAATCCGCTGGTTGGTGACCCCGTAGTGCGTCTTCACGCGTCGCTTGGCGTCCACGATGAACCGTCCAAAGATCAGATACAACCCGATCAGGACAAATGGCAGGCCGAAGATGGGAAAGATGAGCGCAGCCGCACCGGCCCCGTCTTTCGGGACTTTCCAGGTCATCGCAAGAGCCGCCGCTTCCCAGAAGATGGCAAACCCGCCCCACAGGAGACTGAAAGGAATCAGGAATATCTCGTTCGACCGGAAAACGATGCCCTGCCGAGGCTGCCCCGACCAAAGGAGCTGCTCGTTCTTGCCAATCTGACTGCGCATCACTGTATGCGCGTCCTGCATCTTGTCCTCTGGCCCCTGTCCGGAATCGCCGTTCACCGGCAAGCTCTGCAAGGTTAGTAGCAGCCGCCTTTAGCCTCAAAGTTACGCCCGCCTGAGTACGGGTACAATCGAAAAGGTGGCGGTAGAGTTACGTCATGCTCGGCCACAACGCGGATTTCGCCGTACAAAAGCCGTGTAGCCGGCCTCGATGAGGCCGGTCCGGGGTCATCGACCCCGGCTACAACCACAGAAACCGAGTATGACGCAGCCCTGGGTCCCTCAGACACAGAGCCGCCGTAACGCAAGTTCACATGTGTGAACTTGGATGGAAGTCATTGAGCACAGGGCATTTGTGTCGTCAGAAATTGGCGGGAAAACGGCGTTTCGGAGGTGTCGTTGTTCTTCCACGCCCACTCTCCGCAACCTTCAAACATCCTTCGCTGTCTTCTATTCCTCTCCACAGGCGAGTCCGCCCGTGGTGGAAAAGAATCCGGAGTCTGAACACGAAGGTAGCAAAGGAATGAAGGACAAACAGAAAGGACGAGGCGGCGCCTCGTCCCTACCTGTCCTTCGGTCTCAGCCTCGCATCCACTTCGCTACCTTTGCGTTCTTGGTGTTCAAAGAACTTCGGAGTCCTAACACGAAGGTAGTGAAGGAATGAAGGCAACTCAGTCTGTACCGCGCTGCGCGACGTACATCGTGTACTCAAAGTCCCGGCCACCTATATGGTCGTGGGCCGCGACATCGCTGACCCGGGAGAACGTCGCCGCAAGTCGCGCGGCAAACCAGTCGTAGCGTTCGGGGGACCAGAACACCGCCACGCCGCCCGGGCGGAGTGCATCGCGTGCAAGCGCCAGTCCGGCCTCGTTGTAGAGACCGGCGTTGTCCTGGCGCACAAGCCAGTCCGGCCCGTTGTCCGTGTCCAGCGCGATCATGTCAAAAGCGCCCGGATTCCTGCGCATCTCATCGGCGACATCGTTGACAATGATACGGGCGCGCGCGGCCGCTTCGGCCTCCGCAAACCGTTCCGCCAGGTTTCCCCCGTACTTGCGAAACCATTCGACGATGACCGGTTCGTATTCGACAACGGTAACGCGCGAGATTCCCTTCTCTGCGAGCGCTGCGTCGAGTGTATATCCCAGCCCGAGTCCGCCAATGAGCACCTCGAGAACTGGCCGGGATGCGTCTTTGAGGAATTTTAGTCCAGCCGAGATGAGCGCCTTGCTTGATGCCGTGTTCGCGCTCGAGATCAGGAACGTTCCGCCGGCGACTATTTCCAGGTCCGCGCCGCTGCGGCGCAGCACGAGTTCCCCGCTGCGTCCCACAGCCCGTTCCAGAACTTCAGTCCCACCCGTCATCCTGTCACCTTCCCCGGATCCGGATCTCCCGCGAAATACGCGAAATGACGCCAAATAGATGACCACCCATTCCGCCTCATAACGACTCATCCAGGAGAAGATGAGAGGAACCGCAGACAAACGCAGATTTACGCAGATGTCCAGACACAGATGCAGTCTGCAATTCGGTTCACCCGAAGGTGAACTGAATTGCAGACTGTTGTCAGGGTCCGTATCCGCGCCCATCTGCGTTCATCCGCGGTTACACCTCTTTCCGCTGCATCGTTCTACCTTAGCGGACTTTAGCGGGCTCTCATCCGCATTCCCTCTTAGCTTTCTTCACTGACTTGGTGTTAAGACAATCCGAAATTTGAACACAAAGGAAGCAAAGAGATGAAGGCTGCATCGCACTGCAGGGGAGTCGTCATGCGTACAGGTCCGGACGCGCGTCAGGCAAAGACCGGTAGTGTCCGATCCAGTTGCGGCGGCAGCGCGACTGAAATGAAGCGTCGAGGTCGGCGGTAATCATGGATTCGCGCACCGACATGGTCTCGGCAACAGTCTCACCGTCTGGTCCGAAAACCGCGGCATAGCCAGGGAACCACCCCTCCCCGCGGATCCAGCCGGAGTTGTTGAGGTAAATGGCATAGGTCGAGTAGTCGTAGGCGCGCGCCCGCCAGTATTTGCCTATATGAATCCGCCTTTTCACAAGCTCAGTCCGCTGCGCCGATACAGTCTTTGCCGGTTTCAGCGAACCGTGACAACTGGGCGTCACGATCAGCTCCGCACCGCGTCGGACCAGTGTTTCCGTGGCCCGCGGAAAAGCACTGTCGTAGCAGATCTGGATCCCCATTTTCACAAACCCAAGGTCCTGCGGGACAATCCGTGTCCCCGGGGTACAGACCGGCTTCTCGCCGTCAGTCATGTGACACTTGCGGTAGCACAGGAACAGCCCGGGTCCGACAGTTACCTGGCTCACATGGACATCAGCCCCGCGACGTTCCATCAGGCCGAAGCAGATGACTATGCCAATCTGTTCGGCGGCGGCCCGTATCCGTCGAACCTGCGGCGAGTTCAACGGCACAGCAACGGCCTCCAGCTTCCGCGTCAGGTAACCGGGGACCACTCCCTCCGGAAACAACACCAGCCGCGCGCCCTTCTTCTTCGCCCGTTCTGCCCACATGGTTATCCGGTCCACGTTCCGGTCCGGATCATCCACGTCCGGGTTCAGTGCAACTACTGCAATTCGAAAGTCTTTCATGGTTCACCCTCCACGCCGGATAGCGACGACGGCCATGCACTGAAGCCTCGCAGACTCGGCCCGGTGCAAGGACGAGGCAGCGCCTCGTCCCTACCTGTCCTTCGGTCTCAGCCTCGCATCCGCTTCGCGTACTTTGCGATCCTGGTGTTCCTCGCCACAGGCGAGTCCGCCTCTGGCGGAGAATCTCCGGGATAGTACCACAAAGGAAGCAAAGGAATGAAGGGAAAGACAGACGAACGCTGAACTTCGAACATCCAACGTCGAATCAGGCTTCCGGCGAGAAAGCGGCGAAGCGACTCTCCGCTCCACCGGTGGGACACCCCTGCCCACATGCTCGAAGTTCGATGTTCAGTGTTCGATGCTCGTTACTCCTGCCCGGTCCCGACAACCTTGTTCACCAATCGGCCAATTTTCTCCACCTCGACCACCACTTCATCGCCTGCCTTTAGCCACACAGGCGGCTGGCGCACGAAGCCGACGCCCTGTGGCGTACCGGTGATGATCACCGTGCCCGGAAGAAGAGTGGTATCCTCGCTCAGAAACGCGATGAGCTGCGCCACGCTGAAGATCATATCACCGGTGGTGTGCTGCTGCATGACCTTGCCATTGAGCACGGTCTTGATACCCAGCGCCTGGGGATCAGGTATCTCATCCGCGGTCACCAGCGCCGGACCGAGCGGGCAGAATCCGTCGAAGCTCTTCCCGCGTACCCATTGTCCACCGCACAGTTTCGCCTGCCAGCGCCGCGCGGAAACATCGTTGCCGCAGGTGTAGCCGAGAACGTGTTCCAGCGCCTTCGACACAGGCACATTCTTCGCCGCCCGTCCGATCACGACCGCAAGCTCGCACTCGTAGTCGACCTCACCCGCCGGATCACACACGCGCGGTAGCACAATCGGATGGCCCGGCCCTATCACGGACGTGGTCGGCTTCATGAACACCACCGGGTATTGCGGGATCGGCATCTTCGATTCCGCCGCATGTTCGCGGTAGTTGAGCCCTATGCAGAACAGGTTCACCGGCTCAACAGGCGCAAGAATACGCTTTGGCCGCATCGGCTTCCCTGAAGGCTTCAGCCCGTCATATGCGCTGCCCTTGCACGGTTCAACCATTCCGTCGGCATGCTCAATGCCTGCTCCGGTTTTCCCGTCCGTTCCCACATAGCGTACGATGCGCATGTCTTGCCTCCAGTTCCAAGAACCACTCACCCGTCCCCTCTCCCCCAAGGGGCGAGGGACTTCCGGATTTCCCGTCCCTCCGAGGTAGGGGCAAGGCGCCGCCTTGCCCTTCCCCTGTCCGCAAGCCTGACAATGCAAAGGAGATGCGCCACTGAGTGGCGCTACTACACCCGGACTGCTGATACAGCGACCACACTCCTTGCGTCACCCACCAATGGACGCCGATGCACGCAGACAACGAAGACCCCGTGGTGTCTTCCCCCCCGACCTCATCCCTTTCCACACCATTCACGCTACCGGTTGGCAACGGTTACGCCGGGGTAGTCATCGGTCCGGAACGGCGACGCGGGCAGGCCGGCACCCTCGACCAGGTTGCAGTCCGGATTCTGCGCCCACGCGTATCGCACAGCTACCGGTTTCGGCACACGCGCAGAATGCACCACGGCGCAATCGCCTTCCAGCTCTACCTCGGCCCAAACGAAACCGCGGTTGCCGCGCGTGAACTCGGTGCTTCCGCCGGACACGGCAAAACCGCGCGGCGGCTTGCCGTCGGACGTACGCAGTCCCGTTCCGACATGGTCAAACCAGAGACGTGCGCGGTTGCCCTCTACCGCCATGCGGCGGAATACCGGTCCGGAGTATGAAACGTTCTGGCCATGAACGAGGGCGCGGGCGGCCAGCGCAAGCCGTTCGCCGAGGGGTCGTTTACAGAGCGGATGGATATTGCGTTCCTCGCCAGTGTCTATGGCAACCGCCATTGCCGTGTTGGGCTCCGCGAGCGCCATCATCTGTGCTTCCCTGAGCTCCGCCCACGAATGCTCGCCCGGCTCGGTTCGCCTCGGCCCGAACATGGCCTCCTGCCCGAACAGGAACGGGAAGTCGCCCTGCCCCCACGCCCGGCGCCAGTCGCGTATGAGTGCCCGGAACAACGACCTGTACTGGTAAGCCCTGTCGGGAGAACTGGCGCCCTGGTACCAGATGACGCCGCAAACAGGGAAACGGGTCAGCGGCATGATCATCCCGTTGAAAAGGCCGGCCGGCGTCCACGGATGACCCGGCCCGATCAGCTTCGGGAAGGGACCGGGTATGGGTCTGCCTTCGCGCTCGGCGAGATCAGCCTCCTGGTCCCACCTCGCAAATGCCTTCTCATACGTGTGTTCAGTATCCGGAAAGACGGACAGGCTCCGCTGCCACCGGTCAATGATCGGCCGGAAGGCGGCATCAGACTGCAGGATGCCGATCGAGGTCCATGATTCGCCGGGCGTACTCCCCACGGCGGCCTGGATCAGGCCCAACGGAACGGGCACCGCTGCCCGCAGGGCACGACCGAAGTAGAACCCCAGTGCGGAAAATGAGGCCGCGGATTCCGCGGCAGCCGCTTTCCATGACAGCGGCGGAAGCGAAGCCGCAGGTCGGAGTTCCACGCGTGTCGGCACGCGACAAAGCCGCATCGTGGGATCATTCGTGGCAGCCGCGTCGGCGGGACCGGTCTCAGTGTCCCGCAACGCCATCTCCATGTTCGATTGGCCGGAGCACACCCATACGTCGCCGACGAGTACGTCACCGACATCAAGTGTCTCACCGCCTGACTCGACATGAAGAACGTGAGAACCGCCGGCCTTCTGAGGACCGAGCCATGCCTCCCAGGATCCGTCCGGTCCCGCAACTGTTTCCGCCGACTGCGGACCAAGCGTCACACGTACCCGCGAACCAGGCCGGGCAGTTCCCCTGACCGGATAGCGGACGTCACGCTGGACTACCGCGCCTTCCCCGAAATAGGGATCAAGTTCCAACATACCCATGAATCACTCCAGCTGCCACGCGCTGTTCATCGTCCTTTGCGACTTTTCGCCTTGGCGTGACAGTTCCG
>Ga0172371_10007348_pt1 | contig 15725 bp, 13 predicted proteins | sample Lak12m_FD_114543 | JGI IMG/M metagenome (GOLD analysis project Ga0172371, IMG submission 114543) | Freshwater microbial communities from Kabuno Bay, South-Kivu, Congo - kab_022012_12m | ecosystem: Environmental > Aquatic > Freshwater > Lake | place: Democratic Republic of the Congo: South-Kivu... | reverse complement strand
TCCAAGCTTTTTAGTTTTTCGTTTGCATCTTCTAATTGTTTTGTTAAAGCTTCCAGCAGTTCTTTCTGTTTTACCTCTTTTTCTATTCCTTTAATTAATAGTAAGCTTACAACTAGAGTTCCGATAAGAACAAAAAAACTAATAGCAAACTGTGCTGTGGATGCAGAATTAATTAATTGAATGAAAATCATGGAGTTTAAAATTATTACCATAATTTCAGCTATCACTGCTTTGATGTTTAACAATTTGTGCCTGATCATCGCATAGGCAGTAAAAATTACGAAGGGTAAAGTATAAAGATGTCCAAATCTAACAGTACTCGAGTTTTTTAATATCACAAAATTTAAAAAACTAAATGTTAACACCAAAATAAACGTTGTAACAAGACCGATGGCTAAAAACCTCCATTGGGTTTTTTCAATCCCTTGAGATTTTAGATAACGGTTTAATATAAAATAAAAACTTCCAAGAATGCAGAAGCCAACAAATATCCCGAACACCGGCATTAAAGGGCCCGTGGAAGGAGTTGGTACTCCATGGGCATTAAAAATTAAATTTCCAAAAAAGGCTGGGCTTAAAGTCAGGCAAGCTATTAGTATCCCTAAGCACAAGACAATAATTGAAGATTTCTTTTTTGTAAACTCGCTTTCATTTAAGAAATTTTGAATAAATAGAAAAAATGTCACTGAATGGAAGACCGCAAAAAACAAAGTTAGTCTGGTGAGCAGTAGAAAATCGGATTTATTGAATCTTTGAAAGGAAAAATAGTTTACCGTTACCCAAGCCATTTGAGATAGCACAAAAAATAAAAAGAGTTTTCGCGATTGATTGTTGCTACCATAACGAAGAACTGTTAGCAAAATTGAAGTGTTTGCAATGAGTGCTACAACAAAAATTGAAAATTCTATATTAGCAAAAGTCATAATACTAATTTATAATAAGTTTTTCTAGACTAAACCTTGGACTGTGTCGGGCTAATGTTTTTGGATAACCACACCTTAAAATTACTTGAGGATAAGATTGGAGATTTAGGAGTTTTTTTACTTTTTCTCTGAAAATTGGCAACTGTACTGCGCCGGCCCAAGGAGCACAAACAAACCCTTGTTTTGTTAGTTGTAACCAAAGATTTTCTAAAAATCTTCCGCAGTTAATCCAATTTAAAGGATAATCAGAGCCAGTGGTTATTACAAATATTGTAGGAGTATTGTTAATTAACAAATCTAGGTCTTGTTTTTTTGTAAGTTTAGAAAGATTAAATATTTTTATAAGTTTTGAGGCAATGAAAGAAATTGGTCCCGGAATTCCGATTGTGAAACCTGGCATCCCATAATAGCTTTTTGTTGTATTTGATTTTATGAAATTTGATAATTCTTTTCTGAAATTATCTTTGTCCATTACTTGGATTTGAGCTTCTATTATTATTTTGGCCAGTGCATTTTTCGTTTCTCCTGTTGCCGCAACAATGTTAATCTCCGGAGGAGCCCCCTTGCTTAAATCTTCAATAATTTGTGATTGTGGCTCAACGCCGGAATATTTATTTTTGTCGGAGACTCTACGTGTTATATAGTTGATTAAATGTTGAGGATTTTTTGTTTCCAGGAGATTTTTTGTTAAAGTGATATTTGCGACAAGCCTGTCCTGCTGGTTGCTTGAAAAATAGTTTATCTTTGTTTCAAAGCCAAAATAATCTGCGGCTATAATAAGGTTTTCAATTAGACAACCGATGGAAATATAACATTGTCTTCCTTGGGCATCATGTTCAATTAAAAATCTTTTTTGATTTTTAAAAATTAGAATAGTATTATCTTTTAATTTTAACTCCCAAGGTTGGCTATTGTGGCCCGAAGGAGCCAGCAGGGCAAAATTAAGCAAAAATTTTATCTGCTCATTAAGTGTTGAATTGTGGGGAAAATCGTCTACTTTTATTCCCCACGCAGCGTAATTTTTTTTATTTTTTTTGAACATTTATTAAATTAAAATTTTTGGTTTTTTACCTTTCAGGCTAATTAGACTGGTGTGACCAATGGGTAGGGGCTGAAGTTTTTTAATTAGAGAAACTTCGGGCAAGACTCTTTGGCCAATGACAGTATGGAGTTTTTTAAATTCCCCGTTAAGTCTTAGCAAGCTATTGGAAACAGAATTAGCTATTGCGTTGAGTATTTTTTTATTTGGCTTAATATTTTCTGCAATTTCAACTTCCAAATGTAGATTCTCTTGTCCGAATTTTTTTTCCGCACGGCTGAATGCTCGAAAATTGCCGGAAACCATCCCGGCAACTTTTCTGTCTTTTAGTCCGGCTTGAATGTGCTCGGGGTAAATATTTAAAGCGTAAAAGGTTATGGCCACGTCTGTTCTGCCATATTGCGTAATGAAAGGTAATTTCCAATTATTTAGCCCGTACTTTTTGGCCTTTGTCAGTAAATTATGCTTTTTTAGCAGTCGAATAATATTGCTATAGGAAAAGGTTTGGCCTTGGTCGTGGATATTGTATCTAATTAACGGGATGGTGTTATAAGCGGTTAAAATTAGTTCGCCATTTATAGATTCTGCAAATATTTGTTTGGGTAAGTATTGAAAAATGCTTGGTTCTTTTACGGCATTCCCAAATAATTCCGAGAATAGAATTTTATTTTTTAAAGCCTCTTGTTTTAGAAAAATACCAAGCGGGGTTTCAAATGCTATGGCTCCGGCGTCGGCTGAACCATAAACGCTAATAATAGATTCAGGCTGTTTTTGGTTGATGAGGCCTAAAACAGTCTTATTCCATCCCATGCTAAATGCGTCTCCGGAGGTTAGAAGTTTTAAATTTTTGGGAATTAAATTTTGTTTTTTAGCTTCTTGAAGTATGTCCATAATAAATGCAGGATAGCCGGCTAAAACAACATTTTGAAATGTTGGAGCTAAGTTTTTGAATATATTAAAAATATCGTGTTTTTCAATGCCCGGAGTAATACAACTTAAATTGTATCCTTGGGCAGAAAGCCAGCGGAAAGAAGATAGGGTGTATCCGCCGGCAACCCAAACACCCATGGAAAAACAAATAATTACTAAAGTTGGGGAATTTTTGGGAATTTTGAAAATATCAGAAAATATTTTTTGATGAATTAATCCGCCTGATTCGTCTTGTGTGAAATCCCGAAACCAATAAGTTGGTAATCCGGATGAGCCGGAGCTAGAATGTATTTGGTTCGGGATTCTGCCAATAGGGGAGAGATCCAGTAACCGGTATTTATGAATGTAATTTGCCTTATTAGTTATTGGTAGATTTTGAAAATCATTAAAGGTCTTTATGTGGTTAATAGATATTTTATGGGCATGTAAAAATTGCCTATAAGCCGGGACTTTGGTTAGGGTATATTCGGCTAGTTTAATGGCATTTATTTGCCCAGTGTTCATACAGTAAATTTTTGTTTAAATTTTTGTGTATTTTGCTTCCTGAGTTTGATTTGGCTTGGGTCGTTGAATCCTGGCAAAAGTTTTTCTTCTAAAGAAATTGTATAGCGTCCAGAGGGCATTTTTTGTTTATTTGCAATTCTTCGCATTACTAAGCAAATTGCCGCGCCTGCCACGTTTGCTGTTGTTCCTAGTTGAGGGACAGCTGGGATGGTTTTACCAATTTGTAAAAGAGAATCTTGCATGTCTGACGTGAGGTATTCCGGCCCGACAATTTTAGTGGCAAGCGCCAACCATTGCCTGTAGCCGAATTTTTTTATATCAATATTTTTTTTATTTCCAACCAATCCATGAAAAATTGGTCTTTTTGGTTCTAAATCAAAACGTTCAATGTCTAAAACAACGGAATCCCCATTATCAGTTGCCATAATTACAGGTATTTTATGCTGCTTACATAATTCTCGCGCTTGAATTTTTAAATCCAAATTATCCATTTCGTCCACAAATACATCTAATGGTGGTTCGCCAAGTAAAAATTGTTTGAGATTGGTTTGTGTTATTCCCGAGTCAAATAGTCCGAGTTCCGCAAATGGATCTAGTTTCCATACTTCATTGGCAGCTATTTCAATTTTGTTTTTTCCGATATCTAGCAGACCACCCCTAATCCGATTCAGGTTTGTAATTTCTAAAGTATCAAAGTCTGCAATTTTAATTTTTTTTGGACCACCGCTTACTACCAAAGCAGATAAGATACATGAACCAACCGAAAGACCCGCAATGCCAACCGAAAGACCCCTGAACTTTATTTGTTGCTTTGTAGAAATAAGATTTCTATTCCGTGATGTGCGTAAAATAAAATAATCGTGTTCGTTAACCGTACGAACCAGGCTTAGTTTATTTGGGTAAAAAATCCAGCAATCATCAATCGACTTTTTTTTAATAAAGATGTTTAATTTTTTTTGTGTTTCTGGGCTGTCTTTTTTTAAGCTCGGATTGTTTATGAAAAATAATTCTCTAACAGCCGAAGAATATGCGTCAATATGGATGGTTTTTTTTGCGAGCTTCGGCTTTTGTTTGTACAATACTGGCTTCATGTCTTATTTTTTAAGATTTTTAACCAAAGTATCTAATTGTTTATTTAACTCTCGATCTTCGACGATTTTTGGTACGTTGTTTCTAATAAAGGAATATAGTGCTTGAGACTTTTTGGATAATTTATTTTTTATATTTAAAAAGTCCACTGCTTGGCAAAGGCCTAGCGATTCAATAGCCAAAACAATAAAAGCGTTTTCTGTAACCTTATTAGTTAGCAGTGCCGCATCTGTTCCCATACTGACAATGTCCTGGTTGTCTCCATTTGTGGAAATGGAATGAAGGTTCATTGGGTAAGCCAGGGTTTGGCTGTTAGCAGTTGTCGAGGTAGCCACAAACTGCAAACCTTGCAAACCTAAAGTCAAACCGGGTGTGTCTAAGTTTAAAAATGGGGGGAAAATGTCATTTATTTTATGGTTTAAGAAAAAGTTTAAACGGCGTTCGGAAAGCATAGTAAGTTTTACCACGCAAATTTTTAACTGATCCATAGCAACAGCAACGTAGTCACCATGGAAGTTTCCGCCGTGTAAAAATTTTTTATTTTCAGAATCAACAATCGGATTGTCTGTCACGGAGTTCATTTCTATTTCCACGGTGGCCTTTGTGGAACGCAGGGTGTCGTACACCGGTCCTAAAACTTGGGCTAAACAACGCATGGAATAGAATTCTTGAACGGAATCGTTTATTTTATTAACATGATTGCCATGATTTGCGCTGGTGTTTAATGTCTCGCGGTTCCTAATTAATTTTGAGTTTTTCAAATTAGCTCGCATTATTTTGGCAATTTCTGTTTGTCCTGGATGAGGCCTAAGTTCGTGCAGTTTTTGGCTAAAACTGTCTTCGTAACCGTGTAAAATTTCCAAAGCTAATGAACCATTTAAAATAGCCAAATTTAGCAACTTGTCCGCGTCAGCACAAACCATAGCTCCTATGCCCGTCATCATGGAAGTACCATTTATTAAGCTGAGACCCTCTTTGGGTTTGAGAAAATAAGGTTTGATATTTAATTTTCTTAATACAGCAGAAGCCTTTTGACGTTGATTGTTATAAATTACTTCTCCTTTACCAATTAATGCCAAAGCAATGTGGGCAAGTTGGACTAAATCTCCGCTGGTGCCGACTGCACCATGTTCTGGTACTATTGGAATAATTTTGTAGTTGATAAAAGTTTGTAAATGTGTGAGCAGAGTGGACGAAACCCCAGAGTATCCTTTAACTAAGGTATTTAGTCGAACTAGCATGGCAGCAAGAACAAACTCATCAGGAATTTTTTCTCCCATTCCCACCGCATGACTTAAGATAAGATTTTGTTGCAAATCTACAATTTGGTCATGGGCAAGTAAATAATTAGCCATCGGCCCAAAGCCTGTATTGATGCCGTAAATTACTTTGTTATTTTTGTCAAGAGCAGATTCTAAAAATTTGTAAGTTTGTTCGTTAAATTTTAGAGCTTGCTTTGAAATCAGCAGCTGTGAATGTTGCCGTGAAATAAAGGATACTAATCTGCTTATATTTAAATTTTTGCCGTTTAAAGTTAAATCTTTTTGCTTCACTTTTTTATTATTTAACTGATATTTAGTATATCAGAGAAATGTGCTAAAATACTGGTGTAAAGACCAATAACTTAAGACTAAAGTGTTCCAAAACTTGAGCACTTTTCTCTGAAACCAAAACAAAAATGAAAAAGAACAAAAAGGATTATAATCCGCTGGTTAAACGCGTCAGCCAAAAGGAGTTTAACCAATACATCGCCCCGCAGCTGCGAAAGCGGTTTAAAGGGCCAAAACTTAAACTCTCCCTCTACAAAATCTTTAATTACATTTTGTATGTGCTGTCTACCGGTTGCCAGTGGGAACAACTGCCGATTTACAGAAATGAGATTCACTGGAGCAATGTCTACAAGTGGCACAACCGCTGGAGCAAAGACGGAAGTTACAAATTCTTGTTTGAATCCACCGTGGATTTACTTAACCAGAAAGGTAAGTTAGACACATCTATTCTCCACGGCGACGGCAGTAATACTGTCGCTAAAAAGGGGGAGAAAAAATTGGCTACAGCGGGCACAAACACCAGAGGGGCGAAAAAGCTCTTGCCATAGCGGATAATCGGGGAAATATTATCGCGCCTTTCTTTGGCACGCCAGTCAACGAAGTCGATATGGGCTTGTTCGACCAAACCTTTTACCGACTACAGGAAATTGCCGAACTTGTAGGCCTGAAAATTAAAGGAGCAAAACTTACTTTAGACTCAGGGTTTGACTCTGAGCGGAACCATACCATCATTGAGGATGCTGAAATGATTCCGGTCATCAAGCCTAATCGCAGAAACACGAAGGACGAGGACAAGTTGCATGCGATGTTTGAAAAAGAAGAAGAACAAAAAGAAGTTTACAGGCAGCGGTACAAAATTGAGAGAACTTTTGCCTGGGAGGACAGCTACCGCAAAACGGTAATTCGCTACGAGAAGTACAGTGATACCCATATGGGTTTTAAGTACCTTGCCTACTCCCTGATTAACCTGCGCTGGTTTTTAAAAAGAAAGTAACAACTACTCGCTATGAGTTCTATACCAATAAATTATAGCATAATTTTCTTTTTTATGCTATAATTAATCAGCTAGTAAATCCAGCCCGTATGATTCCTAAAAACCCCATTAAAATAATCGTAGCGGAAGACGATATGGCTATGGCGGAAATAGTGAGCCATAAATTAAACGCCGCCGGGTTTGAAGTTCGGCATGCGGAAAACGGAATTAAGGCCTTGGAAATGTTTAATAAAGAAGTTCCGGATTTAATGTTATTGGATTTAATGATGCCGGAAATGGACGGTTTTCAGGTTTTGGGCCAGATTCGGAATGATCCAAATAAAAAACTGGCCTCCACACCCATTATTGTGCTTTCCAATCTTTGGAGCAATGAGGACATTTTAAAAACCCAGGCTTTAAAAGTGGATGGTTATATGGTAAAGGCCTACTTTACACCGGATGAGATTTTAGCTAAAATTAAGGAAGTTTTGAATAAAAGTAAATAATTAACTTTCAGATGGCGTGTGAGTACAGCGACGACTATAATTAGTCATCGTCAACACATACACCATCTTGAAAGCAAAGGACAACCAAATGGAATCCAAAAAGATTTCGTGCAAAATCGGCGAAGCCGACTTTGAATTTGAAACCGGCAAATTAGCCGGTCAGGCCTCAGGTAGCGTTTTAGCCCGTGTGGGGGACACGGTAGTGTTAGCCACTACAATAATGAGCGACAAAGCCAGAGAAGGAATAGATTTTTTCCCTCTGCTTTTAGATTACGAAGAGAGGCTTTACGCTGCGGGAAAAATTAAAGGAAGCCGCTGGATAAAACGCGAAGGCCGCGCTACCGATGATGCCATATTAAAAGGGCGGGTAATAGACAGAACTTTAAGGCCGCTTTTTCCCGACGGCATGCGCAATGATGTGCAGGTAACTGCCATGGTTTTGTGTATTGACGGAGAAAACGAACCCGACATGCTGGCGGTTAATGCCGCTTCCATGGCTTTGGCTATTTCCGATGTGCCGTTTGACGGCCCGGTAGCCGGTGTGCGCGTGGGTAAAGTGGACGGGAAATATATTATCAATCCGAAGCAAGAACAGCAGTTGGCTTCCACTATGGATTTGGTGGTTTGCGGTACCGGTGAACATATAATTATGGTGGAAATGGGCGCCAAATTAGTTTCCGAAGCAGAAATTGTGGAAGGAATAAAATTTGCTCAAGGCTATTTAGGAGAATTGGTAAAGTGCCAATTGGATTTTGCCAAACAAGTTGGCAAAGCCAAGGCAGAGCCGATTATTATAAAACCTAATGATCAGGTTTTTGCTAAAGTGTCGGAGCTTTTAACAACCGATAAAATGGACGCGGCGCTTTATGTAAAGAGCAAGGAAGAAAGAGAAGCGAATGTAAAAAGTTTGTCAAAAGAAATTGCAGACACTGTTAAAACTTCTTTGGGAGAAATAGAAGGAGTAAACCCCAGTAGCACATCTTCGTTGGCAAACGGGGTGAATATTGAAAAAGATGTTGCTAAGTCCATAGATAAAATTTTAAAAAAGTATCAGCAAAAACAGATTTTAGAAAAAGAGCGCAGAGTGGACGGAAGAAAATTAAACGAGACCCGCAATATTACTTGTGAGGTTGGAGTTTTACCGCGCACCCATGGCAGTGCCTTGTTTACCCGCGGAGAAACCCAGGCTTTAACTGTAGTGACGCTGGGCAGTAAGGGCGATGAACAAACTTTAGACGGTATGGAAGACCCTTCCGAGGGACGTACCAAACGTTATATTCACCACTATAATATGCCCGGCTACTCGGTGGGCGAAGTCGCGCCTTTGCGCGGACCCGGCCGCCGTGAAATCGGCCATGGTATGCTTGCAGAACGCGCGGTAGAAGTTGTCCTGCCGAAACAGGAAGATTTTCCTTACACCATGCGCTTGGTAAGCGAAATAATGTCTAGCAACGGTTCTACTTCCATGGCTTCCACTTGCGGAAGCACCTTGGCTTTAATGGATGCCGGCGTGCCGATTACCGAAGTCATTGGCGGTTGCGCCATGGGTTTGGTAATGGACGAGTCTAATCCCAATAATTTTAAAGTGTTAACCGATATTGCCGGCATTGAAGACTTTAACGGCCATATGGATTTTAAAGTTACCGGTTCGGAAAATGGTGTTACCGCCTTGCAGTTGGATATGAAATTAAAAGGTCTGAGCGCGGATATTTTGGCTCAAGCGCTGCAACAGGCCAAGCCTGCCCGCACTCACATTATTTCCAAAATGAAGGAAGCTATTTCCGCTCCGCGTGCCGATTTGTCCAAGTATGCTCCGCGCATTACTTCTTTCAAAATCAAGCCCGATAAAATTCGGGAAGTTATTGGCAGTGGCGGTAAAATTATTAATGAAATTATTGCCAGCTGTCCGGGGGTTAAAATTGACATTGAAGATGACGGGTTGGTCATGGTGACTTCTACCGATGCGGAAAGTGCCAAAAAAGCCGTGGAATGGATTCAAAATATTGTTAAGGAAGTTCAGCCCGGAGAAATTTACGAAGGCAAAGTGGTAAGACTAATGGACTTTGGTGCTTTTGTGGAAGTTTTGCCCGGCAAAGATGGGCTGGTTCACATTTCTCAATTGGCTAATTATAGAGTAAATAAAGTGGAAGATGTTTGCAAAATTGGCGACATTATGAAAGTTCAGGTTAGTGAAATAGACGAGCAGGGAAGAATTAACCTAACACACAAACCGTTTGCTCCGGCCGCTACTCCGGAACAATTAGCCTCCGGCGGGGGAGACAGAGGTTTTGACCGCGGACCGCGTAAGCCGTCATTCGGCGGTCGCAGCGGTGGCCACAGTGGTTCCCGCCCGCCAAGAAGAAATTTTGACAGATAATTTTATTTACAGCGTCCCGATTTACTTCGGGACGCTGTATTGATATAATTATATAGGATTTAAAATTAATATATAATTTTATGGGAAGCATCCCTGATATATTTGGTCTACGGCGTGGTGAAATTCCGGAATAGGAACCGAAACCGGAAGAGACCACAGAACAATTAAGAAAAAAGTTAGAAGAAGAGGGTGTTAAATATCCAAAAAGGGAAACGGTTTCTAAATCTAGCGGAGAGCCTAGTAAGCATAATGCAAGAGTAGGTCGGGGATATCACGTGAAAAGAATCATTTATTATGAAGATCAAAATCATCCTGACCAGCAAAACCCAAATTTACATAGACCTAGGCATAGGAAACCAGAAGGTTCTTCTTTGGGAATTGGATTTTTCGGTTCCGGTTCTGATTCTGTAAGTGGAATACGGGAAGATGGTTTTGACGGATTTTCAGGGGGCGATTCAGGCGGAGGCGGAGAGAGTAGTAGTTGGTAAGAAACAAAAACAGCCCCGCCCCGATTTACCGGGGCGGGGCTGTTTGCTTTATACTAAATTCAAAATACTTTATACTATTTGCATGCTATATTTTGAAATATTAAAATCAGACCCCGATTCTAAAGCCAGAAATGGTGTTATTCACACCGCGCACGGTGATGTGCAAACGCCGGCGTTTTTGCCTATTGGCACCAAGGGCGCGGTAAAATCCGTTACCAGCGAAGAGTTAAAGTTTTGGGGTGCGGATATTATTTTGGCTAACACCTACCATTTGTGGCAACGTCCCGGAGATGCGTTAATTTACAAAGCCGGCGGACTGCACCAGTTTATGAATTGGAAAGGGCCAATCTTTACCGACTCCGGCGGGTTTCAGGTTTTTTCACTGGCTAAAATGCGCAAAGTAGGGGAGGGTGGAGTGGTGTTTCAGTTTGATTTAGACGGCAGAACGGAAATACTGTCACCGGAAAAATCCGTGGACATCCAAGCCAATTTAGGCAGTGATATTTCTTTAATTTTAGACGATTTTCCTGGCTATCCGTTTGAATACGAAAGAAGCAAAGAGTCCATAGCTTTAACCAAGCGCTGGGCCGAGCGGGCAATTAAGGAGTTCCAAAAAATAATTATAGACGGCGACCCAATTAACCCCGGCCAAAAACTTTGGGGTATTGTTCAGGGCGCTTCTTTCCCGGACCTTCGCAAACAGTCAGCAGAGGATATGGTGGGTTTAGGTTTTGAAGGTTTTGCCATTGGCGGGGTGGCGGTGGGTGAACCGCACGAGGAAATGATGAAAGCCGTGAATTTTGCTATTCCCCATTTGCCCGAGAGCGCGCCAAAACATTTGCTCGGCGTTGGCACACCTTTTGATATTGTGCAGGCCGTAAGCAGGGGGTGTGATACTTTTGATTGCGTAATCCCGACCAGGGAGGCAAGGCATGGGAGGTTGTATATCAGCTGTCAGCAGTCAGCTGTCAGCAGTCAGCAAAAAGTGGAAGGCTATACAACAATTAATATCCAAAATGAGCAATTTAAAGAAGATTTTACTCCGGCGGACAATACTTGCGACTGTTATTTGTGTTTAAACCACACCAAATCTTATTTGCGCCATTTGTTTGCAACCGGCGAACCGTTGGCAATTCGTCTTGCCAGCATGCATAATTTAAAATTTTATTTGAATTTAATGAAAAAAATCCGTACGGCTATAACTTACGATTATTTTGGCGAGATGGTGGAGAATTTTAAGGAAATTAAATAATAAAAAAACCGTCGGAAGAATACATCACTTCCGACGGGTGCCGATGACGGCCGTAAAAAACCAGACAACTGCCGCTATGGCGGTGAATTTGTGGCGGTGGGGAATGCCCGATCCGTCAATGAAGCAGTTGGAGTAAATAATACAGCCTATGACTGACAGGTGTATTATCAAGCCTATTGTAGCGAAAGACGCATTAGATTAGCGTTTCATCAGCGGCCTCCTTGAGGAGTTATTAAACCAGATAATTCGATTTGTCGCAAGTCGGATTTTTTAGTATAATCAAAGAAGATTTAAGATATAAAATTTATGAATGAAACGAATAAATTAATGGAAAAAGTCGTAAGTTTGTGCAAACGCCGGGGATTTGTTTTTCCTGGAAGCGAGATTTACGGCGGATTGGCTAATTCCTGGGACTACGGGCCTTTAGGCGTAGAATTAAAAAATAATATAAAGCAGTTATGGTGGAAAAGGTTTGTACAGAGTCGACAGGATATGGTGGGTATAGATGCCGCACTTTTAATGAACCCAAAAGTTTGGCAGGCCAGTGGACATTTAAGCGAATTTAATGACCCGATGGTGGAGTGTAAAAATTGTCATGAGCGTTTTCGCGCTGACCAGATAGACGTTAAAGCTCCTTGCCAAAATTGCAAAAAGTCGGCATTTACAGAGGTTATGCAATTTAATATGATGTTTAAAACAAATCTGGGTCCGGTGGCGGATGATAAATCAGCCGTATATTTTCGTCCTGAAATTGCCCAGTCTATGTTTACAAATTTTAAAAACGTTTTAGATTCCACTAGAATTCGTTTGCCGTTTGGCATAGCGTCCCAGGGCAAGGCTTTCCGCAACGAAATAACGCCGGGGAATTTTATTTTTAGAACACGCGAGTTTAATTTAATGGAGTTTGAGTTTTTTGTGAAAGAAGACGAATGGGAAAAGTGGTTTGAATATTGGCGCGAAGAAATGCACGGATGGCTTAATGATTTAGGCGTTAATCCGGCTCGTGTCCATGAAGTGGAAATTCCGGACGGCGAACGCGCTCATTACAGCAAACGTACCATAGATTTTGAGTATGATTATCCTTTTGGCAGAAAAGAGCTTTATGGTTTGGCTTATAGGACAGATTTTGATTTAAAAAAACATATTCAGGAAAGCGGACAGGATTTGAGCTATGCAGATCCGGAAATCGGGGAAAAGATCGTACCGCATGTTGTTGAGCCAACATTTGGATTGGACCGAAGTTTTTTGGTTACTTTACTTGAGGCTTATTGCGAGGAAGAAGACAGGGTATATCTTAAATTACCTTCTCGCCTCGCTCCTTATAAAGTTGCGGTATTTCCTTTACTTAAAAATAAACCGGAATTAATAGATAAAGCTAAATCAATTTATGACAATCTTCGTATGCATTTTTCAACTGTCTGGGATGACAGAGGAAATGTAGGTAAGCGTTATTACAGCCAGGATGAAATTGGCACGCCGTTTTGCATTACCGTGGATTTTGATTCTTTGGAAGATGATGCTGTTACAGTGAGAGATAGGGACACCAAAGGGCAAGAGAGGATAAAGATTGAAGACTTGACCAGCTACTTAACAGAAAAAATAAAATAATATTTATGTCTGAAACAGGAACAGAAAATAGGGGGCAAATTTTCCAGACGGAAATTCCGGATATAAGAAGCAGGGAGGAGCTGCTTAGGAAAAATGCCATTTTGCAATTGGAAAATGCTGCTTTAAAAGATCAGGTAGCGGAGATGCATGATTTAAAACGTCGTTTAGTTGCCGGTGAGGCGCTAATTAAAAAATTGCTTGAAAGAATCCAGAGATTATTTCAAGAACTTAATTTTGCCGATAAAGATAGAATAGAATTAACTCTCGTTGTGGAGAAATTGCAGGAGAACGCTAAAAAAGATCCAAAACTTGATGTGCTACATAGTGAAGGTTTTAAAGAAGTCGTTCAAGGCGTAAGAAAATTGTTAAATAGAAATGAACAAAGCGAGTCAGAAAAAAAAGTCCACGGAGCCTTGATGCTTATTGATATCGATTTCTTTAAAAAAATCAATACTGATTTTGGTTATTTGGCTGCGGATGAAGCTCTCCAAGCTTTAGTCGACGAATTAAAAAGGGTTACGAGAAATTCAGACATTATTGGTCGGTTTGGAGGAGAAGAATTTATGGTATTTTTTCCAAATTCTTCCGCAGAGGAAATACATCAAAAATTTAAATCAGGAAGTGATAAAAAAGCAATTTTTCATGTTAATTGCAAGCCAAAAAGTTTGATTGGAAACGGGGAATCCGAAATTAATATTACAGTAAGCGGTGGCATTGTGACAATGAGTAAAAATGATGTTTTGAAAGACGCGATGGAGGACGCAAATAAAGCTTTACTTTTGGCTAAGAAAACAGGCAGAGATAAAATTTTGATCGCTGAAAAAAGTTAAAAAGATGTATGTTTGTTATTAAAAAGTTAAAAAGATTACTTAGAAAACCAAACCAGCCTTTGGTAAAAGTGCTGGTTTTTAAAACTAGGCTGATTGAAAATTTAAAAATATTTCAATTAAAATATCCAAATTTTGCTTTCGCTCCGGTATTAAAAAGCAATGCTTACGGTCATGGTTTAACGGAGGTGGCAGAAATATTGCATAAAGAAAAGATTCCTTTTTTTGTGGTAGATTCTATGTTTGAAGCTCATGCGTTGAAATCGCAGGGCATAAAAAAACCGGTTTTAGTTATTGGTTATTCAACTTTGGGACAAGTTTTGAGCAATCACAGCAAAAATATTGCAGTTACCATAGTTAGTTTGGGTCAGCTTTTGGAGTTTTCCAAAGGTTTAAATAAAAAAACGATTTGTCATATAAAAATAGATACCGGAATGCATAGGCAGGGGATTTTACCGGAAGATTTTACCGGTGTAGCGGAACTTGTTAAAGCCAATAAACATATAGTTTTGGAAGGTGTTTGCAGCCATTTTGCGGATGCGGACAGCGAGGATGAAAATTTTAGCAAAAAACAAATTGAAATTTGGCAAAAAGCAGTTGGTTTTTTTAAGGAGAATTTTTTATCTATAAAATATTTTCATATTGCCAATTCCGCAGGAGTAAAATATGGCGCCGATTTGCAAGCAAATGTGGTAAGGCTTGGAATTGGTCTTTACGGTTTTGACCAAAGTGGAGAAGTGGCAGGGTTAAAACCAACTTTGGGGTTGAAAACCATTGTTTCCGGAGTTAAAACCATCAGCAACGGTGATTTTGTCGGATATAACAACACTTTTCAGGCAAAAAATGAAATGAAAATAGCTACTCTGCCGGTTGGGTATTTTGAAGGCGTGGACAGAAGGCTTTCAGGAAAAGGGTATGTAAAAATCAAAAATCAGTTTTGTCCTATCTTAGGCAGGGTGAGTATGAATATCATTTCGGTAGATGCCAGCAGTGTGTCAGGTACCCGAGTAGGCGATGAAGCGGTGGTGATAAGTCCTGAGGTCAAAGATAAAAATTCCGTAGAAAATATTGCCAAAGAATGTGGGACTATTCCGTATGACATTTTAGTCCATATTCCGGGGCATTTGAGAAGGGAAATAGTGTGAACGCAAGAATTAAGAATACAGAATTATGAATCAAGAGAGAATAAGTAAATTGCAAAAGCAAATACAAAATCTGGTTTTGATAAAAAAACCGGAAAATATTTTTTATCTGCTGGGAAGAAGTTTTTTACACGGGTACCTTTTAGTCAAACCCCGCAGTTCAAAGCCTGTGTTTTTTGGCGATGGTTTAGAACGGGTAGATGGTGTTAAAACCGATCGTTTAAAATACTTACCGCTTTACTTAGGTAAAGCGCGTAAGTTGGAGTTGGAGGATGAATTTACTTTTGCGGAATTTAATTACATAAAGACAAAGTTTGAAGAACACAAAATTAAGGTAAATATAAAACATATAAAAAGCCCCGTAGATTTTTTGCGGACAGTAAAAAGCCAAGAGGAGATTGCTCTGGTAAAAAAATCCATGCAGATTGTTGAAGCGGTGTTTAAACTTGTCCGCAAGGAAATAAAAAAACCCGCAATGACGGAAATAAAATTGGCGCAGTTTATCCAAAAATCGGGT
>Ga0172371_10007347_pt1 | contig 15726 bp, 8 predicted proteins | sample Lak12m_FD_114543 | JGI IMG/M metagenome (GOLD analysis project Ga0172371, IMG submission 114543) | Freshwater microbial communities from Kabuno Bay, South-Kivu, Congo - kab_022012_12m | ecosystem: Environmental > Aquatic > Freshwater > Lake | place: Democratic Republic of the Congo: South-Kivu... | reverse complement strand
CTCGGTTTCGGCGCAGGTGTAGGTCGCCGAGCTGAATCGGAAGAGTCCAGAAGAATGGTAAGCCCAATTCAGGACGACAGGACCGGGCATTTCTCCCGGCAAGCAATCCACCACGATGTAGTAAGTCGTTCCCGCGCTGGCCCGAAACCGCGCGCCGCCCAGGTTCCCCACTCCGCCAATGTTCCCGGGTGGCTTTTCGGGGATGCTCGCGTTGGGCTCGTAGAAATCGCTGGCCGCCAGGACGCTGAGATTCGCGAGGACCGAGCCGTTATAGACGGCAACCCGGGCGACAAAGGCGCTGTCGAAGGCATCCAGGTAAACCGTGCCGTCCTTTGTGGCCGTCCAGGAATACCAGATCGAGTTGGCCGCCGGCGCTCCGGCATGGGCCGGTTCGTCTGGCTCAGCGGTGGCGTCGGTGTTGTCCCCGTTAACCGTGCCCCAGTCATTGAACCCGACAGGGATGACCTCGGCGCTGGCGAAATTGTCGTTCGCGGGCGCCGCCCCGTAGGCCGCCCCGGCCAGTCCAAGCCAAATACTGATCCCGAGGGGCATCATGCTGAGCCGGCTCAGGAAAGAGATACTCAATCGCAATCTTCTCATAACACTTCACTAAAAACTTAACCAGTCAAACAACTCATTCCCTGCGCTTGATCTGCGGCTCCAGTCCGGTGCGCGCCAACCGCTCCAGGTTGAACCGCCGGCTACGGCGACTGCGCATCCACGCGGACGCGGAAGTAGCGGGCGCCTGCGCCCAGCGGAGTCACAATACCAGCCCGGCCTGCCCCAGGACTGCTAAAGACGAAATTGGTCAAAAGCTGCCAGTTGGTCGCTGTCAGGGACGGCTTGAAGAAGACGGAATTCAGCGAGTTCGGAATGGTGTTCCAGGCGAGCGCGACCGCGCGCGGCGGCAGGTTGGTGAACGTGGCAGTCAGATCCACCTGCGAGGGCACCAATATCGGCGCCAGGTCCAGGCAGTTGGCAATACCGTTGCCGTTGGAATCAAGGTTACAGCTTTCAACCAGCGCCTGGTTGAGCCGGTTGGTGGTGCCGTCGGGATAAGCCATGTTGGTCGAGCTGAACGCGCCGGCATAACCCCACACCCAGTTGAGGCCTCCGCCGTTCTTGCCGTTGAGCTTCTCAGCCCAGGAGACGCCGTTAATAATGAGCTGGGCATAATAGATCTTCATGCCCGGCGCAAAAGAGAGGTTCGCCAGGTCGCCTGCGTCGGTGAAGTTGGTCATGTAGTTCTGGAACTCCAGCCTGTCCACATAGAGCGCGTTGGAGGTCGTGGGGCCGGTGAAGATGAACGAGCTGTTCAATCCTCCGTCCAGGACCAGCCGTCCCAAGGCGGCGTTGTTGTCGAAGCCCGCCGGCACGGCGCCGCGGTCTCGCCCGGCCCATTGGTTCGCCACCTGCGCCCAATCCGGCGCGGTCGAGGTGATGGTCGTGCCCAGCAAGCTGGCAATGGGGGGGAGGAAAGGCAGGCTGAACCCAAGAACGCCGGTACTCCAAATGTTGCCGTTGTTCCCATCCGCCGGGCCGCCGTCCGTCAGGGAGTTGGTGGCCCGAATCATGAGGCTATGGCCGGCTTTGAGGAGGTGATTGCTGATCATCAGGTGACCCACGTTAAGAACGATGTCGTTGAACGGGGCATTAACAACCCCATTACTGAGCGAGGCCGTAGTGGCAGAAATCGTGGCGCTGCCCGGACCGGCATCAACAAACCCGGTATTTTCGAAGTTGGTCGTCCAGATCGAGCAACGCGCACTCAGCACGTCGCCGTGGTTCACAAAGTTCCAGTACGGCTGGCTGGCGCTGCCGAAGACCGCCGCGTTCTGCACGCTAATCACCCCGTAGTTAGTCAAAGTCCGCAGCCGCGGCAATGCCGCCAAATCCAGCATCTTGCCGGAGGGATAATTCAACTCGCCTCTCGGCGTCTGCGCCTTGGCTCCATTGGTAGTGACCCAGAGGTGATACGCGTCAATCGTGATGTTCGACAGCACGTTGAGCACGTCGCTGATGACCACGTTGGTGGCGTGCAGCGTCAGGTTCTGGAGATAGCTCGGCGACGAACTCGACAAGTGGCTGTCCACCATCAATACAAAGTAGGTGTTGGTGGTGGTATAACCAACAAGCTGGTCCGAAACGTTGGTAAACCGGGTGCTGAAAAGATCCACATACCCGTTGAGTCGCGGGCAGGTTGGCGCCAGCAGGTTGCTCACCACCAGGGTGCTGTTGGTGACCCCGAGGTTATAGTCCGCCACCGCCGTCAGAATCCGCGTGCTGCCGTCCTGCATAAAATGGTTGGTCGCCGTCAGCCGCACGTAATTCAAGCCGGCGATGCGGCTCGATCTCAGGTCGAGCTGTTTATTGGCGGTGATCTCGATCCGGCCCGGCATGTTGGCAAAAGTCTGGCCGGCCACTTCGTTCGGCAGCACGGTGGTCGGCTGGAAGATGGCCTCGTAGGCTGTGTATTCGGTGGTAATATTCGTGTTGGGGAAGATGCCATACGGGATGCCCGGCGTGGCCGGAGTGCCGGACCCAAACGGCGCGTACTGAGTGAAGAAATAATTCGTGGGAATGTAGGTCCAGCCATAGCCGGTGTTGGGCGGGGCGGCGCCGTTCGTGGTCAGGGACAGGTTTGTCATGCCCAGCATGTAGTCGTGGAGAAAGAGACCATTGGTCGAGACGAGGCCGCTGACCGCGTTGGTCGAGAGCCAAGCCCATTCCACCACGCTGGCTCCGGGGAAGTAAACATTGATGTTGGTGGTGGGGAACGAGGGCTCTGAATTCCTCACATAGACCACCTGAAACAGGAAATTGGACGGCCCCACTACGAAGGCCGGGTTCATGTACCCGTTGACGGGGGATAGGTATAAGGACATTTCCATCGCCGTGTAGTAGCGGTTGGTCACCCAATGGCTCGGCAAAAAGGCATCCACGGCGCCGAAGTAACCGGCTGGGTTGTACCGACGGGGGGTATCTCCCACACCCCAATACCCGTCAAAGTACCCGTCCCGATTGTAGAACGGACCCGTGTCGAATCCTTCCATTCTCAACAACCCTCCCGCCAGGCTTACGTTCTGCCCCTGCAGGCTGAGCAGACCATTGACTCCCATCTCAATCGTGCCCCGGTTGATGATGTTGTTGGCCCAGGCCAGGCAGACGGAACCGATCCCGGGCGAGTAGAAGCCGGAATTGGTGGTGAAATAAGGGCCGTTGTTCGTGCCGCCGCAATTGATAATCGCGCCGACCTCATTGTGGAGGTTAGCGGCGTTGGTGTAGCGCACGGTCGAGGTGTTAAAGGTGTCAAACCGGAATCCCTCCAGCGCGCTCAGCACGCCGTAGTTGGTGTAGTTGACCGTGTTGGCGGTCGTGAAAGGCTGGGCACCAAAGAGGGTGTTGTACGTGTTGATGATGAGGGCCGAGTTGTTGACGAAGCTTGTGGCGTCAATCTGCGGCGGGATGCTGGGCGGGCAAAGCATGACGCTGTTGTTGACCCAGGACGGGTCAGTCCGGCCCATCACCGAGGCGACGACCGCCAGGCTGGTTAACCCGGTGAGAATCTGTCTTTTCATGTCTGCAAGTCTAAATGAGTACGGATCATCGTCCATGGTTCCGCTAGGGCAACACAGTCAGCGTCACCTGCCACACGGTGAATCCGCCGCCGGGGTCGTTCATCTGCACGAAGAAAGCATAGACGCCGCTGGCCGAGGGAGTGCCGGTCACCCGGCCATCTGACCCCAGCGTGAGCCCTGGAGGCGGGGCGATCGAGCCCGGGGCGAGCGACCAGGTGTAGGGCGGCCCGGAACCGCCGGTGCCGGTGAGCTGCGTGGCATAGGCCCGGTTGGCCCGGGCCGGCGGCAACGTTGTGCTGGTGACTTGCAGCAGCATTTGACTCTCGATCGAGGCGATGCTCGTGCCGTTCGGATACACAATGGGGGCATTCGTGCTGTCATCGTAGGAAGCCCACATTATGTCCTGCACGGCGGTGAGCTCATCCAAACCCCAAGCGTTGTTGGTGACGACATTGTAGTAAACGGGTCCGGCTCTGTTAAAGGTTATCAGCGTCTGCGGCTCGATGGTTCCCGGCCCGTTCAGTCCGGGCAACTGGTTGGTGGCGTTGAAGACAATGTCGCGCCGCACGTCGGCCCAGATCAGCGCCGCCGCCGGCCCGGGCAGAGCATCAACGGCGGTGAAAAGAAAGTCCGGCGTCGTCACCACCCGTTGGTAGGTCTGGGTCCAGTTGGTGCTGTTGGTGACGGTGGTCATGGGGAAGAAGTTGGTCTGCGGGGCGTAGAACCGGCCGAGCAGCGAATCGTAGGCGGTCTTGACGAAAGTGATCTTCTCGACGCCGCGGCGCAGGCCGGGCTGATTGGTGACACACAGCACCTCGTAATCCGCCAGGTAGTGATTCGTAAACCACGTAATATAGGTGCGCGAGAGCAGGGTGGTCCCGCCCGGGATGTTCGTTGTGGACGCATTGGTCACCACCAGCGTATTGGTTATGCCGGTCACTTTGGTCAGCACGTTGGACAGGATTTGCACCCCACAGGCATTGGTGATGATGTAGAAGTCTCCCGACACCTGGTTCGTCAACATCGTGGTCACCGTGGTGTTGGTCACGAAATAACCGGCGGGGGCTTGGGGGGGGAAGTAAATGTTGGTGTCAATCACCGTAACCCAGGACTTCTTTGAAAAGGAATTGGTGAACAGGTTCGCGAACTGGCGGTGGTAGGCGAACATCACGTTAGTGTCGTAATTCGTGGCGTACATCAGGTGCGGCGGCGTGCCGACCACATCCCAGGGGAAGTTGGTGTAATAGATCGTCAGGTTGGTGGTCACCATGTTGGTCAGGGTAGCCACGGTGCTGCCCGGCACAATAACCAGCCCCGGGTAGATGGCCAGCAAGCCCGCGTCATTATTCGTGAGGGACTGGGCGCTCAGCAGGGTCAGGTTCGAGGTTACCAGCAACTGCAGCGCCGCGGGAGCGTTGTTCGTCACATAGACGAGCGTGTTGGGCGGGTTGTCCTCCCAGTTCACATTGCCGGACCGGAGCAGGTACCTCAAGCCAGCCACGTCGTCGCGCGTCAGCCCGGTGTAAAAGCCTCCGGGAGCCAACGCGTTCAACGCCATGGACGACACGGGCGCATAAAGCAACGAGTTCTCCAGCACATCCAGGGGGATTTCCACCGCTTCCGAAAGCGGGGCGCCCGCGGGAGGATTCGTGCAGTAATCGTAAATGAAGTAGGAAAAGAGCTGCTGATTGACGTAGCTGGAATACTGCAGCGTATCCAGGTTCGAGGGTACAATGTCGAAGTTGCGCTTGACGACCAGGTACTGGTTCCCAATCGGACAGGCCGCGCCGGCCAACCGATTGCGCAAGGTCCAAGTGAAGCGAACCGAGTCGGCCAAGCCCAGTTGCTCCACCATGATGCCGAGCACCGCCGATTTCACATCCAGCAGGTTCAAGGCCCCGGCCTTCTGATTGAACCGGCGGGCCTGGAGCGGAATCTCCGACAGGTCGGCGCTGTAGCTCGAGACCGGGTTCAGGTTGTTGAGGATGGCAAACGCCTGGTCCACCGCCCACACGCCGTTGGACCCGAAATAACCGTAGAAGTTGGCGTCGGCGGCGTAATACATCACCGGTGTGTTACGGCGGTATTCCTCACCAAGGTTCATCGGTCCTCCAATATCACCAGGCAGGGCATAACCCAAGTCCGACACCTGCCAGGTCGTGTAGGGTCCGAGCAGGGAAAAAGCCTGGGCGGCCAGCACACCCCCGGCCAGCACTCCGATCCACGCCACTCTCTTGAATATTTGCAACATAGGAAACTCCTCTAGCGCAGCAGCATCACGCGGTAATAGCCGGGGTCATTGACGCCGAGGTAAATAGAATCAGCCGCGTCCAGCGCAAATCGCGGCGAGCCGAGGTTCTGCCAGGACTTGAGCTCCGCCGAGCTTTGGACTTGGTAAGTCAGGCCCGGACGCGGGTTCCACGTCAGGAAGTAGCCTTGGGCGGTACGGGTAACCGCAGTCCGCAGCCAGGTCGCTGGATTGGTCGGATCGGCGCCGGTCAGGAAGACTTGCAGCAGGGTTGGCCCGCCAGGTGCAACCGGCGTGTCCGACCAAGGCCAGTCGCGCGTGGGACTTGTGCCCGTGCCGCCGTAGTAAAGCGTCATCCACTCGAACGGAATGCCCTCCCAGTTGTAACCGCCCCAAGTAGCCGCGATCGTTGCCGGCGAAGGGGGCGACTGGCGCATGCCCGTTGTCACGTAGTTAACCTGGAACGAGTTAGTGCTGCCAGCCGTCAATCCCTGCGCCGCGGTCATCACCCAAACATTGGTCGTCACCGCTTCGGCCAGCACGCCATTGACGTAAACGTTATAGTGATCAATCGAAAGCCCGGCCTGCACCGGCCACGAGACCTCGATTCGGGGTTGATAGACGTTGTTATGCACCACGAAGGGGACATGGACAAACGGGGCGGCCATCGCCGGCAGCGGCTGCGCGGCATTGACGTAGCGCTGAGCAACCAAATCGAATTGGCCAGCTCCTCCGATGTAACTGGTCCAGGCCGTCAGAAAGCGCCCCTGGCCATCCGAAGCCGCCACGGAATGCATTTGCTGGCTGATCCAAGTGGTATTCACCCGGAATTCGAACCAATCCGGGGTGCCATCTCCGTTGAGAAACTGCCCATAGACGCCTTCCCGCGAGCCATCCTGCCCCAGGCTCGTCCACACGGCCATGTAATCCGTGCCGTCATGACTGATGCAAGGCAAATACTGGTCGCCCAGGCGGGTGGTGTTGACGTAACGCACCGCACTCCCAGCACCAGCGCCCGTAAAGGTCCGCCCCAGGATGTCCCAGCCATTGGTGCCGGCCACACGTTCCTTCTCCGCCCAGACCACCATGAAGGTCCCGCCCAAACCCGCCGCCACACCCGGGGTGGCGCAGATATTGGAACTGGTGTTTACCAGGAACGCATTGCCCGCGGGAGCCCCGCCGGCCGTGAATATCCTCGCGTAAACATCCACGCTGGCGGCGCCCGATAAGCCCGCCGTGGTGTCTGGAATATCGAGCACGCGTTGCTGCTCGGATACCCAGACGATGACGAACCGTCCATCACTGAGAGCGGCCAGCGCCGGGCTGCGCTGGTTGAAACTCGTGTACTGATCATTGACCAGGAACTCGCCATTGATCTTGCTGCCGGTGGGGGAAAGCACTTGGGCATAGATATCCTGGAGGCTGGTTGTGGCCACCTGATTGAAGCTGGCCCATGCCACGACCACGTTCCCACCGGCCAGTGTCGCAACCACGGGATTGACCTGCGAATTGCTGTTGAAGGTGTTGACCCGGAGGTCGTTGCCATTCCAGGTGTTGCCCGAGGAGAGGAACCGGGCGTAGATGCGTTGGAATCCCTGCTGGCCACCCTGCCAGACAAAAACCGCTCCGCCGCCCTGCAAAAGCGACACCTGGGGATTTTCCTGATCGCCGGTGGCGATCGAATTCACTCGAAAAGGCGAGAGCACGCCGGAGAAGCTGCTATCCAACCGGAGCGCGCTGAGCCCCAGGTGGTTGCCATCGCTGATATTGTCCTGCCAAACGAGGTATCCGCCAGACTGGCTGAGGCTCAGGGCGGGGTGGGCCTGATCCTGCGGCAGTGAGCCGGCAATGGGATAATTTACGCCGTTGGTGACGTAGTTGGTCTGGCCAAAAGCGACGCCGGAGACGGTCGCCGCCAGGCAACACCCAAGCAACGCTCTACGGGCAGAAAGCGAGATTAACATAACTTTGCACATGGTTGCAGCCCGACACGACCAGGATTACTGGTTCTTGGCCTGATCGGTTGTCGTCGGCGGCTGGGGCGGGAAGGCCTCCTTCGCGAATGGCATTTCGTCTTCCGAGTGCAACCGATTGCCGGCTGGGTCAATCAGCGTCGGAGTGACGAAAATCAGCAAGTTCTTCTTTGCGACGGTCTTCTGCTCACTGCGGAAGAACCGGCCCGCCAGCGGCAAGTCGCCCAGCATTGGGACTTTGTCCTTGATGGTTTGCACCGTCTCGGCGAGCAAGCCGCCGAGCACCACCGTTTGGCCATCCCAGACATTGACCGCCGATGCCACCTGGCGCACCCGGAATGCCGGCAGGACGGTGGGAACGACAATCAACCCGCCGGGGATAGTCCCGGCAAGCTGTTGGACGGGAGCGGTGAACGCACTGGAGTCTTCGTAGCCGACGAACTCGGTCAGCGAAGGGATCAGTGTCAGGTTGATCGTGTAGCCGTCCGAGAGCACGGAGGGAATCACATCCAGAACCGGGCCCAACTCCATCTGCTCCGGCAGGGGATAAACAAACGACGCTGGGGGCAAAGTGGTCCCGGACGTAACCGTGCCCGTGCCCGTGGTGACCTGGTTCTGGCTGAAGCCGAAGCCAGTGACGATGGTCCGGACGTCGGTCGCCTTCATCTGCGCCTGGCGACCACTCTGGGTGGTAACCTCGGGCTGAGCCAGCAATTCGGCCCCCGTCCGATTCTCGAGGGCATGGAGCACCATGCGGAATTGCGGGTCGGTCAGGATGCCGGTCAGGGTAAAGAGTGTAGTGGAGGTGTTGCGCAGGCCTGAAGTCAATAGCTGATCCGATGCTTTCGGCGCCAGCGTTGTGCCCGCGAAAGGATTGCCAGGGAAAGTCCCGAGGGGATTGGCGGTCGTCGGCGCCCCGTTCATGGAAGGAGCCGTGCCCGCTTGCCCGCCAATCGTGCCGTTGTTCATCAGGATGTTCCCCAGATACCACTCGAATCCCAAGGCCTTGTTATCCTCTTGGGAGATTTCGACGAACTTGGCTTTGATGGTCACCTGCGGGGGAACGATGTTGAGCACGTCAATCGCCGCTTCGATGACGTCGAGTTCCTCCATCGTGGCCCGGACGATGAGCATGCCCTGGCGGTCGTTGAAGAACAACGCCTTGCCTTTGTTCTCCGGCTTCAGGGGATCGAGATCCACGCCTAGAGTCATGAAATAGTTTCGCGCGGCGACTGAAACCTCTTCCATATTATTGGTCGAGGTGATGAAGGCCAAACCGCCGCCACCGCCGCCACCGCCGCTGGTGCCGCCGCCTTGCTGCCCACCGCTCCGACCGCCCTGGACTGCGCCCGGAGCAGCCGACACGCGGGAAATAACCGCCCCGCTGATCGTGTTTTGATTCTGTCCGCCCATTCCACCGCCCATTCCACCACCACCACCACCCCCGCCAAATCCGCCACCCATGCCGCCCCCGGAATTCTGACCCACGTTCATGGATTCACCGAAGACATAAGCCCCGACGCTGCGGAGGCCCTGGTAGAAGGTATTGGGGTCAACCCGGTACGACCGGACATAAAGCGGCTTGAACGGACGCCCGGTGGGATCGAGTTCGACCGTTTTCAGCGAGAAGATGATGGCATAATCCTCGATCGAGTACTTGATCGGCTTCTCGGCAACCTTGATGATCGCATCGAGCGCGTCCGCCAGCCGGATATCCGTGAGCGGCGGATTGATCTTTATCTGAATGCCGCCGATGTCCACCGTCTCGGGTGGTGGCGCCGGCAGGGGATTGCCGTCCGGACCGATTTGCACCTGCTGGGGGGCTTGCGAACCGCTGCCGTCCGCGGTCTGGCTGATGAGGAAGTTGATGCCGCGCTTGTCCGGGTCGCGTTTCCTGGACTCATCGCTCAGGTTGATGATGACCTCGCTGAGCGGCAAGCCTTCGTACCTCACGCTGTCCAGGCGAATGCGGTCGAGCTTGCTGACGATGGCCTGGCGCGAGGGGCTGGTGTGGACAAGATTGGTGTGGGCGTAAGGATTGGGCACCGGCAGCAGCTCGCGCTTGACCGGGTTGGCCCAGGCCTGCTCGACCTCGCTCAGGTTTTGCTGAGCTGTGACCCCGTGCTGTTTGAGTGACCGGGTGTATTTCGCCTCGGATACCAGGCTCAGATAATAAAGCCCTCCCTGGCTACTCGGGTCTTGTTTCAGGGCGAGGCGGAGTTTGGCTTCGGCTTCGTCCAGTTTGCCCAGTTCGTAGAGCAGTTTGCCATCCTGCACGAGGGTGCGCGCTTGAATGTTCTCCTCGATGGCAGCGGGCACCTGCGCCTTGATTTCCTGGCTGGGAACGGTGCCGCGCCGCTCGGCCATCAGCTTCTGATTGCCACGCTTGAATTCAATGGCGTCCGCGTTGGAAGGGTCCACTCGCAATATGTCATTGATTTGCGTCTCCGCTTCCTCCAACTGGTTGTGGCTCTGCGCCGCCCGCGCCAGCTCCAGTCGCACCGCGGCGAGTCCGGCAATCGTCTGGTCGCGCTCCGCCTCGACGCCCGACCCGATCCGCTGCACCAGGTCCCAGGCCTCGTCGTAGAGTTTGGCCGCCGGCGCCAGCGCCCGGCGTTCCTGGGCCGCCCGCGCGTCGGCCAGCTTCTGCAACAGCGTGACGCGATTGGCCTGGCGGTAAATGGCTTCGTTGATAGCCGTCTCTTCCGGGGTGGCCTGAGTTTGCGCCCAGGCTGCCGGGGCGGTCGCGATCAGGAAAGTCAAACCGAGTGGGAGGATTGCTGCTTTATTCATGGTTTCGCTTGCAGGTTGGTAAATTCAACGCAGTTCAAAAAGTGTGGCATGATTCAGGGCGCGGCGTCAGTGCCGGCACCGTATTCTACGGTCCATTTCTTCTCGTTCGATTTGGCTAACAATACGATTTCATTCTCCGTGATAGCAACGATTTTGTAGTCCTCGCCGTTGAAGGACAGCGTTGCTCCCTCGCGCCGCGCCGGGGGGAAGGTCTTGTTTTCGGGCGGATACTTCACATCCACCGCGTAGCCGTCAATGCGCTTGAATGGCTGTTCCTTGGTGAGCTTGATCCGCTCGTTGGTGTCGTTCAACTCCAGCGTCAGAATCACGTTGGTCGGATTGTCCGGCGCGGCCGTTGCCTCCCGCACCACAAAAATCTCGTTCTTGTCGCCCAGCTTGCAGTATTTTTGCGTCTTGGCCCAGTCCCGCGGATTGTCGGAAGCCTCCCGCTTGACGCCGATTCGGAAGCGGCCGCCCGAATCGGTAACGGTCACGTCGTCAAGGGTGATGAGGAGGCAAAGCTCTTTGCGGTTGGTAACACTCAGCGCGTTCGGACCGATGTTGGAAGAATCCACCTTGATCAGACGCCCGTCCGCAGCCTTTTGCCACTGCATCGGGTTAAAGAGCCGGTTGGGCGCTGAGAAATCAACCCGGGCGGGAACCGCGAGTTGCTTCAGCAGTTTCTCCGGCCCGGAGAGGTCCAGGTTCGTCAACGGCTTGGCGTTGGGATTGCTGAGCTGGTTGACCAGGTCGCCGAGCGTTTGTTTCTCGCTGGCAATCTTGAACGGCAGAAACGCCACCGCCGCCGCCAATCCCAGCAGGACCACTCCCAGCAGCACCTTCTCGTAATGTTTCTTCAGGATTTCCATCTTACTTGGGACAGGTGAGCTTCACCACCACGAGGACCATCGTGACCTTGAGTTGTCGCTCATCGAGCGCGGTCGGCAAGCCGCCTTTGGACCTCGCCACGGTCACCGGTTGCGGGGCGTAGGTATAGGTCGGCTGGGTCACGGGCGGGGGCGACGGGCGCCGCCCTCGGAGGCCATAACGATCCTCAAAACCGCCGCGTCGCATCGGGGCTTCCGCTGCGGGCATCGAGGGCGGCGGCACGTAGGTCGGCTGGGGAGGCAGGTAGGGCGTGACTGGAGCTGCCGCCGGATCAACGGGTGCTGACGCCGGCGCCGGTTCGACGTTAATGGTCTTGACGATCAGGCTGTGCGGCGAGCTGGCAAAACCGGCGAGCACCGATGCCAGCTCCGAGCTGAAACAGCGAAAGCTGAGCTCATAGGGCGCGAGCACCGCCAGCTCGTTGGTCACCGACTTCTCCGCAATGTAATCGGTCTGCGGCCCGCGCTGGTCGTCTTCGGAAACGCGCTCACGCCGCAGGCCGTCCAGGGCGTTGATCTTCGCGCGGAACAGCACGTCACAAATCGCCTTGACCTCTCCCAACTGCACGGAGAGCGGTTCGAGGCTGCCCGCCGCGAAGGCGAGCTTCGGCCGCTGTTCCTCAAAGGAGAAGCTGTAGGTCTGACCGGTGCTGCTCTTGGGCGGCAGCGCCACGCTGGCGTTAGTCGCCTGCTTTTGCAGTTGATCAATGGTCCGGTTCAACGCCGCGCTAAACTCGCGGTCGGTCACCTTGCCTGACTCGGGCACGGGAATCGGGGGGATGTTCTGGAAATGCTCGCAGGCTTTGCGGATCCAGGCGCGCCGCTGCTTCTGCTGGTCCTTGGCGGCCTGGATGTTGTCCACCTTGCCCGAACCCGGATGCGGGTTCTGCTCGGACAGCCGCTTTAGTTTTGCGTATTGCTCGTCCAGTTGAACCAGCAGCGAGTTGTTCAGCTCCCATTTCGAGTAGAAATACCAACCCGCCCACCCCATCAGGAGCAGCGCCACCAGACTCCCGATGACAAAGTATAAATTGCGTTTGATCCAGTCCATACTAGAGCTTCAGCGGGTGCTTCAGCCGGGCGATAACGCTGAAGGTGAACGTGCCGGTTTGTTCGTCCAGAGTTACATCGGTGGAGGTCTTGGTTGCTTCCTTGTCGAACAGGGAGCTTTCCTGCAGTTCCTTGAGCACGTCGTAGGCGATGCTCATATTGGCCTGGGGCTGGCCGGAGACCCCGGCCACATTCACCCCGCGAAACGTGAGCGTTACCGTGGCAACTTCGTTGGAATTCTCCGTCGGCGCCTGAGGAATCGGCAGCCCGTCCGGCCCCACGATCCCTCCTCCCGGAGGCGGCGCCGGAGCCATCGGGGGCGCCTCCGGCGGAGCCTCCGCGGCCGGCGGCATCGGCGACCCTCCGCCTCGCTCCAGGCCGTAGCGCCGTCTAAACGCCTCCGTCGCACCGCCGTCCGGCAACGGCATGGGGGACCCGGGGCTCCCACCACCCGTATCCGTCATGGCTCCGTCGGGCCTGGGCGCAGCGGTCGTCATCTGCTCGATCCACACGCCCGCATCGGTCCGCAGCCTGCCTGCGGTCCCCTGTTCTACCCGGATCAAGGCCTGCCGCACCTCGCTCAGCACGTCAGCCCAATACGAGCGGCCTTTGATCCAGTTCTCGATCTGCTCCTGATCCTGCTCGATCTTCTTCAGCTCGGTGTTGTAGGCCTTCTTGAATTGGACCTCCTTGATCTCCTCCGGTCCAACCTTGCTCTTGGCGTTCTCCAACTCCTCCTGCTTGACCCCCGCCAGCTTCTGAAACAAAAAACCCATCGCCCAAATCACCAACACCAGGCTGAACACCGTAGCGATGAAGTAGGGCTTCTTCTGGTTGAAGCTTTGCCATTTGAGCGTGCTCTCCGGCATTAGATTCAGCTCCACCGGACAACGGGCCAGGTTGCGCAGTCCCAGCCCCACCACTTCACCCAGCGAATGCGCCACCCGCGCCAGCTCCTCCAGGTTGATGGCCGGATCAATCTGCACGTTCCGCAAGGGGTTGAAGTACTCGACCGGCACGTTGAGTTTCTCCGCAAAGAACTGGGCCGTGTACGGCATGACCGACGCCCCGCCGGACAGAAACAGCCGCTGCGGCGCCGAGCCGCCCTGCTGGCCGCGGTAGAACTGCATCGTCTGGTTCACCTGGATGTGCAGCCGCGTCATGAACTGCCGCGCGATCTTCGAGATCGCCGCCTGGTGCGGGTTCTCGGGCTCTTCATACGCGCCGCCCAGGCTCACGAACCCTTCGTCAATCTTCAGCTTCTCCGCCTTGTCCCACTTCAACTTCGATTCATTCGCGAAATCCTGCGTGATTGAGTTGGCTCCCACGTTGATGCTGCGCGAGAACACTTTGCCCTTCTCGAAGAACAGCAAATTGCTCGTCTTGGCCCCGATGTCCAGCAGCATCGTGCAATCCTCCAGATCCCCGTAGTTGTACCGGAACGCGTTGCACAGCGCCGCCGATGACACATCGCACAATTGCAGGCGCAGCCCCGCGCTCTCGGTCACCCGGAACAGCCCTTCGACGATGTCCCCCTTGATCGCGACCAGCAGCACCTCGAGTTCTCCGCCGGGCGTCGAGCCCAGGATCTGATAATCCCACACCACCTCCTCGAGTGGAAACGGCACATTCTGCTGCGCCTCATACTGGATCATCTGCGTCACCTTCCCGGCATCCACGGGCGGCAGCTTGACGAATTTGGAGAAGACGTGAAACCCGGGCGCACAGACGTTGACGGTCTTGGCCTTGATTCCTTTCTCGGCCAGCAATCCTTGCAGCGCAGTCTGGACCGCGGCTTCCCGCGCGCTTTCCTGCATGCCTTCCGCGCCGAGCGACTTCAAGCCGTATTGCTTGAGTCGCAGGCCGCCCGACTCGTTGATCTCGAATTCCGCGAGCTTGAAACTGCCCGCGCCAAAATCAACGGCGAGAAATGACTTCGTATTCAGCATTTAGTATGTGGCATTGGGCCGACAAAATTCCTGCCGCCCGCACCGGGTTGAAATGCGGACGGCCCATGGTCAGTAACAGAAAACCGGAGGACCGGTCAAATGGAAAGCGAAAAATATCAAGTTCGCCAAAGAAAAAAAGAAGCAAGGTTGGTGCGCGGAGCCAGACGATACAATTCACGAATCATGCCGCGCGGTTTCATGATCAATCCAATTCCCTCAACAAGAACCATGCCAACGCGACTTGGCGGGCAATTCCACCCCACCATCCGCGGCTTTCAGGGTGAAGCTCACGCAAAACGCGTGCAACCCACGCATTACCCTTCAGCGGGTTCTACCTCGCCATCACGCCCGTGCATCCGGGCCAAAGACCGTGATCGGCCACCCGGCGCTCTTTGGCTGCCCGCGGAACTCACCGGGCTCATCCCGCCCGTTTCCCGCGCGTTAGCCGTGGGTGGCCGACGGACCGGGCAGACCAGTGCGCCCAACGCACGTCCCGGGCATCTGGCGGGTTCTGAGCCTTGTCCGAGCCATCCGAACGCCGGGTACCCCAGGTCCAAGGGATGCACCAGCGATGCACCAGCGATGCACACCGGATGCACTACTGGTTCCCGCTGGTGCATCGCTGGTACATCGCTGGTGCACGACCCGAAGGGCGGGAGAGGAGCCTCGCAGCCTCTCAGGAGCGGGTCACAACTGCTAACGCCTCGTGGCCAAGCCGACACGACGGGCCTCGGGCCAGGGCGAGCGAGCGAGGTTTTGTGAGGTTCTTAGCCTTGTACTCAGACCTTCTTGCGAAAGTACTCGATGGTCTTCACCAACCCATCGGCGAGCGGCACCTTCGGCGTCCACCGGAGGATTTTCCGGGCGCGAGTGATATCGGGACGGCGCTGTTTCGGGTCGTCCTGCGGCAAGGGTTTGAAAACCAGCTTGCTGCGTGAGCCGGTGGCCCGAACAATCTCCTTCGCGAAATCCAGCACGGTCATCTCCACGGGGTTGCCGATGTTCACCGGCCAGGCATAGTCGCTCATCATCAAACGATAGATGCCTTCGATCAAATCGGAGACATAGCAGAAGCTGCGCGTTTGAGCGCCGCGGCCGAAGATGGTTAAGGGCCGGCCTTTGAGCGCCTGGCTGATGAACGCGGGCACGACTCGGCCATCGTGCAGGCGCATCCGGGGGCCGTAGGTGTTGAAGATGCGGACGATGCGGGTTTCGACCTGATGTTCCTGATGATAGGCCAGGGTCAGG
>Ga0172371_10007346_pt1 | contig 15728 bp, 17 predicted proteins | sample Lak12m_FD_114543 | JGI IMG/M metagenome (GOLD analysis project Ga0172371, IMG submission 114543) | Freshwater microbial communities from Kabuno Bay, South-Kivu, Congo - kab_022012_12m | ecosystem: Environmental > Aquatic > Freshwater > Lake | place: Democratic Republic of the Congo: South-Kivu... | reverse complement strand
GTTGAACAGTTTCTGGAAGTGCGCTATTTGGATTGCCTTCAATAACAGCCCCTTCTTGTGACCAACACTCAATGGAGATATATCCTTGATAATCAATTTCTTTCAAAGCCTTGAACCCTGGTTTAAAATCAAGGTAGCCTTTACCGGGTTGCAGACGGTTGTTATCAGCGATATGAACCATGCCTAATCTTTGACCAGCATTGATGATTGGGTCAAGTAAGTTACGTTCTTCAATATTCATATGGAAGAAGTCTGCCAAAATTTGAATGCGAGGATGATTGATCGCTTCGCATATTTCTAAAGCTTGTTCAACGCGATTTAAAAATGTAGCTTCATAACGGTTGAGAGGCTCCAAGAAAAGCGCAGATTGTCCGGATGGTAAATCTTCAATCCAGTCACCAAGCGTACGAATGGTTAGCGCCTTGGTTAATTGGAATGAATCTTTCCATGGCGATAGATCGGGGAAGGTTAATGGCGATCGTATCGGGACGCAAATTACGCCTCGTGCCCCTAAATCATCAGCATAGGTCATCAAGTCTGTTAGCGTCAAAATTCGTTTACGACGTTCAGGAAGATCAGGATGAATCGGATCATGGATTGCATGAGTGCAAAGATTACTGATTGGCAATCCGCTGTTTGACATAGCGGATTGCACAATGGAGAAATTCTTAAATAAATCAAAATCAGGATTGATAACTAATTCGACAGCATTAAAACCGAATATTGCTGCATTATCAAATTTCTCATCTAAATCTCTCCCAGGGAGGAGAAGAGTTTGGATAGCTAAATGCATCATGGGTTCCTTTTTTTCATAACTAAGATCAAGATAAATATTGATCTATTTTTATCACATTTATTACTATTTCTAGGATATTTTTAAATTTTCCGAAAATAATCGTTTTTGTAATCCGATTGCAACATTTACCAAACTAATCATCACTGGAACTTTGATTAATGGACCGATAACCGCTGCAAAGGCTTGGCCCGAATTGATACCGAAAACCGCCACTGCTACAGCGATGGCTAACTCAAAATTGTTACTGGCAGCGGTAAATGCAAATTTTGTTCGTACCATTCTTCCCCCTTTGATCGAATCAAGAAATAGCGCGTCAGGAATCCGCCGATGAAAGGTATTCCAAGATAAATAAAAACGCTTTGTGCGATTTCACCAATCGTAATATCAACCACAATACCGGTCATTCCTAACCAAGTCGGTATAAGCGTAATAAAAATATATGCGTAAACGCTATAGAAAAATACCTGAAAGATACTATTAAAAGCTACCAATCCAGCCGCATACTCGCTATCACCTTTTGCTAACTCGTTCCACACAATAACCATGGCGATACAACGAGCCAGTCCAATCAGGATCAACCCGGTCATATAGTCTGGGTAATTGCGTAAAAAGAGAAAAGCTAAGATGAACATTAGAATTGGTCCAATCAACCAATTCTGGATTAAAGATAATCCTAAAACTTTCCAATTGCGAAATACATCGCCTAATTCTTCGTAGTGTACCTTAGCAAGCGGTAGGTACATCATTAGAATCAGGCCAATTGCAATCGGGATATTTGTAGTACCAACAGAAACCGTTTGATTAAGATTCTTTACAGCCATTGGGAAAAAGAAGCCAAGTCCTACACCAATAGACATGGCGAGAAATATCCATAGTGTCAAGTAGCGGTCAAGGAGTGAAAGTTGTTTTGTTGTACGTTTAGAATTTGCCATTTTAACCTCGATAAGAAAGTCTGCTTATTGAACCATGATCTTTTTAGAAAAATTTTGGCGATTGATGAGCCATAACGATAAAGAAAATATTGCTAATATCGTCAACAGATATAAACTTACCAATCCTAAGCTCGCTCCATTCACCCAGGCGCCATAGATCAAACCAGCCAATGTGCTGAAGAGCGCAACCCAACCGACATACACCCATGTTTTAAGGCGACCAATGATTGAGATCGTGATGAGAATACTTTGCAGGCTGAGCTCAGGATCTGAAATTAGATAAGCGAGCAAAGGACCTCGATGCATCCCTAAATTCAGAAACATCTGAGCAATTGGTACCTCAACTAACGTAGGGAAATACATGAAGACACCAAAAACCACACCCACAAAATTCCCTAGGATAGTATTACTCCCAGCTATGCTTTGTATCCATTCTGGACGAATTAACACGCGAATCATACCGACGACAAATACACCCACCACTAAGAGGGGAAAGATCTGTTTCACAAAACGCCAAGATTCCCAAAGGAAATCTCGCGATTCATCCTCAGTCAGTTGCGTTTTAAGCATCCAACCAAGCAATAAATTGATCAATAGGACGCCAAAAAATTTACCTGGAAAAAGTATATTAAGTCCACCTACATGTGGGTTGATGATAATGGAGGCGATCAGTAATGTTAATCCAACCAGGGTGACCGATATCCATGTCCAAGTATTAAATCCATCAAAGATTGATTCAATTCCTTTCCATGAACTTATTCCAATTAGAATTAACATGAAAATTAAGAGAGTGCCTTGTGCGGTAACTCCTTCTTCACCCTTGGTAGGATCAAAAGGAACTAGTTTAAAAAGAAACTCTTCATAGTGATTAATACTGTTAAATGGTAAATTGATTTGAAAGATAGTCTGTTTGAGAAAATCGATTTGAAAAGTACCCACAACTAATAATGCGACTAAAAGCAGCAAAAAAATAACTACTGGACGCCGCATAGATGCTTGTCCCGCAAACATAGCATCGGTCGCTTGGTCGTGCTCAGCGTCATCTTTGTGGAAAATGAACGCCATGAGGATCCCAATCCCAATCCCAAAAGAGATTGAAAGAACAAATCGCGCAATGGCTAGATCAAAACCGATTACGGTACCTGTGTAGGATAATGCCAGGATATTTACTGCTGGAGCGACAAAGAGAAAAGTGATCGCTGGACCTAAGCCAGCGCCTTTTTTATAGATTCCAGCAAATAGGGGAATGACAGTGCATGAACAAACTGCCAGTAAAAACCCAGCTGCTGCTGAAGCAGGATACGAAATAATCTTTGGTGTTGAGCGTCCAAGGAAACGGGTGATAGTTTCTTTAGGGATTAGAGCAGTCATTGCGCCCGCAATTAAAAAAGCCGGCAGGAGACAGAGCAAAACGTGTGCAGCTAAATATGCTGCTAGATTTCCCAATCCGCTGTGCAGTAAATCAATGCTAAAGTCTAGGATCATGGTGATTAAATATCCCTTTATGATATTCGGATAACTGAATGTATTTGTAGAAGACATTACCCTAAGCAAATAGCATTTAGCTCAGGGTAGCTTATTATGAATTCCAATTCTAAGAAAGAACGCTAGTGATGTAACTGTTGATCTCTGCGGGAGAGGGAATACGTCCGGAACAGCATAGCTTTTCGTTGATCACTAAACCCGGTGTTGCCATCGCCCCGTATTCAGCGAACTTCGTTGGATCGGTGACTTTGATGACTTCTGCTTGAACACCAAGTTGTTCGATTACATTATGAGTGATTTGTTCCAGTTTTTTACAATTTGGGCAACCTGAACCAAGGATTTTTATACTAAGCATAATTATATACTCCTACTATATTTTTCAGTCATCTCTGTTTGTTTTTAATCTCGCTTCGCTACATTTCGGGCAACAACAATTTGAGGAAGCAGCATCACTCGTAAGCCTTTCTAAACTATCTAATGATGTTTTTGTAAGGATTCCGGTGATACGAATAATATCTAGTATTTTGGGTGAACTCAATCGATAATAGATAAATTTCCCTTCGCGATTTGTATCAAGGATACCATTTTTGCGCAGCTCCATTAGATGCTGAGAAATGTATGCTTGTCGCAAACCTAATACAGTTTCCAAATGACAAACACAAGTTTCACCATCACCAATTGCGAAAAGGATACGGATGCGAATGGGGTGGTCGATGATCTTAAAAAAACTCGCAATTTTTTCTTCAGGTCTACTTTTCTTCATATTCAATATCCTGAATATTTATAACCTATATATTCAAATGATTGAATATGAAGAAGATCATATAGCAAGCCTGACAAACATCAGCTAAAAGGATTTCTCTAAGTTTTTATTAATATTGTGTTTGGGTTTTTGGTGTATTATATCTAAAGGTATTGATACAAAATGAATTGATATAATGATATAATGATATAAGGATATAAGGATATAAGGATATAAGGATATAAGGATATAAGATGAAACATGAAATATTGTCAGCGCACCCCACGGAGTTCTTTAGATTAATTGGTCATGATATACGTTGGAAAATATTAGTTGAATTATCTCATGGAGACTTAAGAGTTCAGGAGTTAGTTGAAAAGCTGAATCAACCCCAAAATTTAATTTCCTATCATTTACAATTGCTTAATGAGCATGGGATTGTGAGAGACTCTCGGAGCGCTGCAGATGGAAGAGAGATCTATTATGGCATAGAGATAGGTAAACTAGCGCAACTTTATAGATCGAGTGGATTAAGCTTGCACCCTGCATTGTTCGAGGATAGTCTTTCTGGTAATCTTGAAGTTGAGTATAGCCTAGATAAACCATTGCGTGTATTATTTCTTTGTACTCATAATAGCGCTCGTTCACAAATGGCTGAAGGTATATTGCGAAGTTTAGGCAAAGGTAATATTCAGGTTTTCAGCGCTGGAAACGAGCCGTCTGTCGTTCATCCTTTAGCTATTCGATCAATGCAGGCGATGGGGATTGATATTTCAAATCAAACCTCCAAAAGTATGGATCAATTCTCGCAAATAAAATTTGATTATGTAATCACAGTTTGTGATAAGGCTCGAGAAGTTTGTCCAATATTTCCAGGGGACCCTAAACAAATTCACTGGAGTTTTCCAGATCCCGCTGAAGTATCTGGGAATGAAGAAGTAATGTTAGAAGCATTTAATAAAACAGCGGTGCAATTAAAAACACGCATCGCTTACCTTCTTATGATAATAAATCGAACAAATAAAACTGGAGCACAATTATGACAACTATCGCAGTATTTGGAGATATACATGGCAATCTACTTGCTTTAGAAGCAGTTTTGGAAGATATGCAGGCACGTGGTTATGATCAGCGATATTGTTTAGGTGATTTGGTTGGATATGGTGTCAATCCGAATGAAGTTATCGAGATTATTCGAACCCAGAATATTCCAACCATATTTGGAAATTATGATGAGGGGGTAGGAAATAATCGTGATGATTGTGGTTGTGCCTATAGAACAAAAATAGCCAGAGAATTAGGAAACCGATCTATTGCATGGACAAATCGAAACACGAGTGAGCAGAATAAGACTTATTTAAGATCATTACCTTTTAGCCAAACAATTGATCTAGAAGGAATACGGATTTTGTTGGTTCATGGCAGTCCTCGAAAAGTCAATGAGTATCTATATGAGGATCGACCGGAACGAAGTTTGGAACGCTTATTTGAGAATAGTGGAGTTGATGTAATTATCTGCGGACATACGCATTTACCGTATCATCGAGAATTGTCTAGTGGAAAGCAAATCATCAATGCAGGCAGTGTTGGTAAACCTAAAGATGGTGACCCTAGAGCTGGGTATATTGTGATCAGCGTAGAGGATCAAGAATTATCCATCGAGTTCATTCGTGTAGCTTATGATGTAGAGAAAGCCGCAAAAGCAATCGAAGCATCAGAAATGCCAAATGAATTTGCAGAGTTGTTGCGGTCTGGTAATGGTTGAGATTATCTATGCTTACTTTTTTGTAAATGTGGATATTGAAAATCTATTTACTTGTAAGAAGAGAGATTGTTCATGAACGTCGATAATTTGTGAGTGTATCTTATTGCGATTGCGAGAAATAGTAGTCAATCAAATCATCCAAATCATTTTCAGTATGCTTCTTCAATAAATTCCAAAATAATTGACTATTAACTTGTTTGTCTTTAAATTGTTCTCTGTAATTATAAAAAAATAAAAAGAAGGATTCATCGCCAATTTGATTTCGTAACTCCTCTAAAAATAATGCCCCATTTAAATATACGACATCACGATAATCGTTATAATAACTTTGCATATCCTGATTGATCGAATAAATATCAATATCGATCTTTCCATGTGGTTGGTAATAATTTATTCTGTAGGTCCACCACCAATCAAGGGCATCCGGATAGATATTCTCGAAAAAAATATGTTCACTATAGGTACATAATGCTTCATCTAACCATGGTTCTATGGCTTGGTCATTTCCAACGATGCCATACCACCATTGATGAGCGGTTTCATGGGCAGAGATCGTTACTAGGAAATCTTGATAGGCGCCATTATGCCAATTATAAAAATCTTTACTTAGGAAATATAAGCCGTCATACTCCATACCATCCAAGAAATCAGCTTGAACAGCGTTCATCGTATTATGTGGATAATCACCAAATAAACTGCTATAGACTTGAAGCGCTTGAGCTGTAGTTTCTAAGACTCGTTTTCCAGCAATCGCATCTAGTGGAAAAAAATAACTGAATACATCTACTTTGGAGCCATTTGGATTTTCTATGGTCATTTCTTCGACTTGAAAAAATGGCGAAATGGAGAGCGCGAAACTACGGGCATTGATCAACTCAAAATGAAAATTGGAGACTCCTGTGGCAACACCTGCACTCGAGGCAATAACCAAGTTCTGAATTGGATTGATCAATTCAATATCAATGATGTAATCAGCCTTGTCATAAACCAGATACTCACCATAGTATCCAGGTTCATGTGCTAGCCAACCATTTTCGTGATGATAAGGTGGGATAAATGGATACCAATCTCCAAGGTTTAATTGTCGCGCGGTGTATCCAAATGGTCTCGGTCGTATATTGGCATATTGATCTGTCTGCGGAAGAAATAATTCATATTCAAGGTTGATCGTAATGGATTGATCAGGACGGCAAATTTCGGGGAGCAAGATGACCAATTGTGTATTTCGCCATGTGAAATTGCTGATGAGTGAATGATCTTTCCAAGTAATTTGTTTTATTTCAAAAGCTCCTGTGTAACGTTTGGGTTCAACCATAAGAATAAGGTTATCTAATGAACCAGAGGTACGATTGTAATAATTAATTTGTTGTTTGACTTTTAATTGATGGGTTTCATAATCTAATTCTACATCAAGAATATATTGGGTATTTTTATGATCATTTGGTCTTGATGAGGGATCTAAAGATGGTGTGATTCTGATTGATGGGGTGATTTGTTTTTCAACTTTTGTTACAGAAACCGGAATGGTCGTTTGGGTGAATGTAGGATAGACCAACGTCTTTGTGATTATATCCTGTGGTTCTGTAACTGTTTGTTGGGGTAAGGGAAATGTTTTAATTTCATTGTTAGGGGAAGATGTGTGACAGGCTGAAAACAAAATCGTGATGATAATTAGGGTGAAGAAGGAAAAAAAACGTGATTTCATTTTCTCGGGTAATTTATCGAAGTAATCGATAATATTTCTAAAAAAAGAAATCACGGTTTCTCTTATGAAAAGTATGAAGGTTTGAAATTTTGTTGATTATTTAATGATATTTTCTGGATTTATATACATTAATCCTTGAATTCAACAACATAATGTTCCATTGATGGAGCGTCAGCGAAAGTAATTGCAGCTCGAGCAATTTGTTTTTGATAATAATCGCTTTGTTCACCAGCACGCATAGATTCTTCTGTCTTCCATATAGAGATATTTAGAACTTTATTTGTATCCGGATCTGTAAGTAGTAAGTAACCAGCATAACCGGGTTGTTCTGCTGCATGGGGATGGATGATTTCTTTGACAATCACAGAAAGCTCTTTTAATTTGTCAGGTTTAATTTTTCCACTAGTAACACGAGCAAACATGATTCCTCCTTAAGTAGTAATCAAATTTTCTTTTGAATAATTCCAAGTTTTAACTAATATTTTAGCATAACATCACGTAAGAATTAATTATTAATTGATGATTTCTTTTTTTGATTTGCGATCTCTAATCATTTACATTGAGGTATTTATCGAAAAAACCAATTGATCGCAATATTGCTGTGGAGAAATTATTTGAAAGATTATGGTTGTCATTTTCATAAATATAATATTCGACCATTCCCCCTGCGTCTTGGATTTGCTTTGTCAGTGTGTATGAAAATTCAATCGGGACTTCATTATCAGCAGTTCCATGATGAAGTTGAAGAGGTCCGGAAAGTTGATCCAAATATGAGTTGGCAGATAGGGGAGCCCATTTTTCCGGGTTTTCTTGAGGGTCTCCTAATACATCTGTAAATGATTTTAACCATCTTTGTCTAGATGAAAGTTCGTTTGAATCTGATTCTGGTGTTGAAGCAGTCCATCTCCATTTGGTGAGCAAATCTGGATAAGATGCAACCATTCCTGCCCAGATAACACCAGCTCTAATATCTGGGTCAGTAATCATAGCTCGTAATGTGATCCAGCCTCCCATCGAATGTCCCCAAATACCAATTTTATTGGGATTTGCCTGAGGATATTCTTTCAATGATGAAATTGCATTGAGGACATCAATAATATAGTCGGATGATCCGTAGGCTCCTATGGGTACTCCTTCAGACTTACCATGTCCCCGATAATCTGACCGAAATACCAAGTAACCAGCTTTTGCAAATACATCGAGATGAGCCTCGTAGCCTAAGGTTGGTTGATATTGAGTAGGCGGAATATAACCATGGTTGAAAATGATGACAGGAAAACCACCTATAGGCATTTCATTCATGGGAACCGTCATTAGCGCAAAGATTTTCAATCCATCGGATAAGTACGAGACTATGTAGCGATTGTAATTGGTCCCTGGTTCTAATGTCTCATCAATTACAATCTCACTTGGTAGGTACTCTCGGTATCTTAAATAGTCAATCGTTAAGAGATGAAAAGGATCATCAGATGGAATGATTGTCTCTTCCAATGCTGAATAGTTATTTGTTGCACTTGATACAGATTGGAAAGTAGGAATGGGATTTGTTATTGTATTAATTTCTGAAGATTTAGGTATAAATGTTACTGTTACTGGTGGGTCGTCTTTGTAACTAGTTAAGTGCGGTTGCAGATAGAGAGAACTGAATAATACGATTATTATTGACATGATAAAAAAAAGGAAGAAAGGACGTTTATTAATCATCTTAGATTTAATAATAGGATGTTAGAGGTGATTTTTGTCTTATTTTGTTCTTTGCCAAGGCCAACGACCTTCTATTTCCACTTCTAATGACCAACTGAGAAAGGTACGAATAACTACTAAAAATCCCAGAACCAAGACACTTTCAATTGTTGCCTCAAGCGCTACTGTTCTCACAATGTCTGCTGCGACTAATATTTCTAATCCCAATAAAAGGGATCTCCCTAGACGTAATTTAAGTTCATTATATCTTTTGTCATCTTCCGTTTTGAAAAATCCTTGAAAAGAATACCGAATCACGCCATAAAAAATGGATACAACGATAATGATAACAGCTAACATTTCGATGATCAATGCAGCATATTCGATCCATGTAAGAATGTATCCGCCATTTGCTATTTTGGAGATAATAATACTCAGCACTTGAAAATCCTTGATAAATTCAAATTATGTAATAGCCGATTGTTTATTATGGCAATATTGATTAAATTTTTTGATTTGTAAGAACTAATAATACTAAATATGATCGATGATTCGAATAGCCATCTTTTGAGTCTGTGAATCATCGATAATTCTTAATAATTTGGTCAATAGATTTACTTCCTATAATTGTTATCCAATGTTTTGTATTATTGTTTTTCTAATAGTGATCGAATTTTGACAAGCTCATTTAATATCTTGCTGTTGATCTCATCAGGTTCGAGTTCGGTATCAGTTTGTGTGGGTGACATAGCGCCTCGGAAACGACGAATTTCTTTGGCGACTAATTGATAAATTTCATCCATATTGTCTAAACCTACCAACTGCTCTTCGGCGCCTTGTTGACCACTCATACCCGCTGTCTGAATGTTTAGTGAACTTAATTTAAAAAACCATCGATCAAAAATATCTCGGTTGATACTAAGATTGGTTACAGTACGGTAAGGAACATGTTTTACCGAATGGGTGAAAATCCCTACCTTAACAACGACTTCATCTTCAAGGATTTCATACGAAAGACTACGATAATATGGTCTTATTAATATCATTGCCACTATCCAGAAAATGAAATCAAGGATAGCCAGAAAAATGAATACATTCGATGCTGCTTTACGGTCATCTAGAGAAATCAGTCCTGAGAAAATGGATATACCAATTAAAACGACAAGCGCGATCAATGAGTAAGTTAGAATTAACTTTCGTAGGTATTGCTTACTGGGTTTGTATATATGCATATGACTCCTTTGAATTAGATAGGTTTATTAAATCTTTTCAATGCAGATATGATTCTACCATGACTACTAATTTAGTTTTTTATGATCAATGATCAATAGGCTGGTAACGCAACAACATATACTCTATGGGACCAGGAGAAGAAGACTGTTCCACCACAGGTCACCAGCGTTAGTTGTTCTTTTTCTGTTGGCCACAGATATTTTTGGTGTTTTTCAATTTCTGCACTGGTATTATTCCCCCAAGGAATTTGTTTTACCTTTTGTACGTTATAAGTAAAGTTCTCACCGCTTTCGGTTTGTACTTTTATCTCGTCACCTGGTTGCAGTGATTTAATATTTGCGAAAACACCGGGTCCTGAATACCATCCCTCATTATAATTATGCCCCATCAAGACGATATTGCTACCGTCTCTTGGATTAGATGATGTCATGATTTGTCCGACCAGATCTTGTCGATTCTGATTAGCAAAAAGGGAATCCGTATCCCATTGATTTCCCTTTAGCCCGATATGAATGACTGTGCGCTGAATATTTAATTTAGGAATCGCAATTTGCACGACTCTTCCAGCTGATGGAATATGTGTTGGTAGTGGTGTGGGTGTAGGGAGTGGTGTTTCTGTTGGAGTTGATGTGAGAGTGGGTAAAGGAGTTAGAGTTGGGTGTGGCGTGAAAGTGGGAGTAATCGTTGGGCTTGGGGTCGGTGTTAAAGTCAATGTTGGTAAAGGAGGGTCTATTTCTACAATAGAAAAGATATATGTATCATCTTCGAATTGTTGTGCAGCAAGTGCAGAGCGCACCCACAAAAGTAGCATGGAAAATACTATAAAAATGCCAAGCAAAATAAAGAGATCGCTTAATCGACGCAATAGGTTGTCTTTCAATGGATGGCTCCGAAAATTATATATATACGTTTTTAAATAAATTTATAAATATTCGTTTTCTTTTTCTGTATTTTAAAACTAAAATATGAAGATACTGCCTGTATTCTGAATCTCAAGAACACAGGCAGTACTAAAATTTAGCTTACAGCGTGTGTTTTTTTCCGAATAAGTAAGCCAGCTACGACTAAAATAGCGCCAAGTCCAACACCCCCCGTAATCAGGATGGGTAAAGGAATATCAGGTCCCGTATCAGGTGGATAGCCTGAGGAGGTTGCTTGATATCCAATGATGCATTCATTGTAGCCATAATAATCTATTCGGTAATAGACATAATAATTGCTATGGATACGGTATAGATGTCCGCCACCGTAAACATTACAAATGGTGTCTACTACATCATCAAGTTGAGCATCGGTACTGCAAGCCCAAGGATTACTCCAAGTGCCTACTCCACCGGAAGCTTTTAGTGCACTGCAGTAAAAACTGCCAGCAGCACTAACGGTTGCAGGAATTAAAAGCGCAACCAATAGTCCAAATATTAATATGATCAATAGTTTTTTCTTCATAGTATTTCTCCTCAAAAGTATTTTACTAAATTGAGTATATTATCAATAAAACAAATTTATTATTTTTTCCGGTTTCCATCTCCTTTCTGCTAAGCCTTTGAGGCTAATCCTGGATGCGAGCCAGATGTTGTTGGGCTCGCTGGATTAATTCTTCATTCTGGCTCAAAGCCAGTACTGCCTCATACTCAGCAACTGCTTTATCGGTATTGTTCAAATTTTCCCATGTGACCCCTAAGTAATAGCGAGTGATAGCGTCCTTGGGTAATACAAGAGAGGCGATCTGAAGATACGGTAGCGCATTCTCAAAATCCTTATCTAGGACAGCTATTACACCAAGACCACGATTTGAAATTGCGTTAGTTGGATCGATAGTTAATACGTCCTGCCAGACTTCTTTTGCTGCTGATGGTTGCCCAATTTCAAGTGCGACACTCGCCCAAAGGACTTTAGCTTCTATCAGATCTGGATTTAGTTCATAAGATTTTTGATATGATTGTAGAGCGGATTGATAATCTTGTGCTTTTAAGAACGCATTCCCTAGATTTAGATAGGTGGTAGCGCTTGTTGGATCTAGTTCTACAGCGTTTTCTAAGTGATTAATTGCTTTTGTAATATCTCCTTCATCCATAAAGATGACGCCGATATTGTTTTGAGCTGATGCAAGCGAATCATCAAGGATGAGCGCTTTTTCAAATATACCTTGGGATTCAATTTTTTTATTCTCTTGATAGAGGATAAATCCTAAAGTGTCATACAATTGGGGGGATTCGGGATTTATCTTAATTACGATATCTAAATATTCTTTAGCCAAATCGAGACGATCCGCATCAATAGCTAGTTTTGTAATCAGATCATTGGTGTAATTGAAAAGAGTTGGTCCCAGTATCGTGATGCCAGTAATGATGAAAATCGATAGTATTATAAGAGTTGATAGCCAGCGGTAATTGCGTACTTTCTTTTTTTGTTTTGGGACTGTGATCTTCTCTTTCACAGGTAAAGGGACGCTTTGCGCAATAAGCCAATCAGATCGCTTAATCACCCATAAACTAGTCTCAGTAAGAGCGCGTACACTAAATGAACTTGGTACGCCGTAGCGCATCATACCTTCACCAAACATTGCACCAGGAAGGAGTGTTTTCGTTTCTCCGTTGGCTTCTTGTATGATTAAAGCGCCTTGTCCAACGATCGCAAAAAAAGAACCACGTTTACCCTTTGATATGATAGATCTTCCAGGTGAAAAATCGTAGCGCAATAAATGTGCTTGTAAATAATCGCAAGCTTGCTCTGGAAGACCAGCAAACGGTGGGATATTTCGAAGTTTTGGTGTAAAAATATTTTTCATAATTATCCATAAATATAGTTGCAATAATTATACCGGCTGCATAGTAATTTCTTGAAAAACGATCAATTCCTGAAGGATTTTTAGATTCGATCCATTGGAATGGAAGTATTTGTCATAGATTTGTTTCAAATATAGAATAATGAAATAAAACTGATATAATTTTGTCCATGAATAATCCAGAATTAGAATTGCCTGATCCAATAAATCTTCCCGGAAAAACGAGGATATACACTCCTTGTGATTGGTTTATGTACAATCGACCGATCGTAATGGAATATTTTAAACGTGAGATTTATGGAAGAGCGCCAAATGAGAGATTTGAGACAAAATATGAAGATAGAAAAAAGGTTAAAAATTTATTAGATGAACAGACGACTATTAAAGAAGTGCGAATTTTCTTTAAGAGAAAACACATCGAAAAGTATATTGATTTGTTAATTTTACTCCCCAAAAGGTTATTAGATAATCCAGTTCCTTTGTTCCTGGGATTAAATTTTTGTGGTAACCATTCCATTCTCCGAGATCCGAATATCACTTTATCTGAGAAATGGTTTTCTACATAAATGTGTAGTGGGTTGGTGGATCATTGGGGCGCCATCGCAACATGGTCATGGGGTCTTCAGAGAGTCATGGATTATTTATCTATCAGCATATGTTGATCTCCATGATCGCACCGCGACCCGTTTATATTGCTAGTGCAGATCAAGATATCTGGGCTTATCCCTTAGGAGAATTCTTAAGTGCAAAGGAAGCGAGTAAAGTATATAATCTCTGCGGTAAAAGCGGTTTAGAGAATATTAACTTTCCCCCAATCAATCAACCAATATTAAATACTACAGTTGGATATCATATTCGTTCTGGTGAGCATGATCTAAAAGAATATGACTGGGAGCAGTTCCTAAAGTTTACAAAAATCCATATAGCCTGAAATTAGTTCAAGGATATGGTATAGTTAAGGCAGAAGATTTTTATAATTCCTGAGGGCTGAAATTTTCTCTCAATAGATTATCTATTCGTGATAATCCCTACGATCAGTATCCAAAAAATTTCTGGTTGTTAAAATGGTGAAGGCTGTAATGCTTAGAATTCATTGAGATATGCTTTTATTATAAATATCTTCAGTGAATTTTTCGTTTGTTTTTTTGTTTGGAAGGTGAGGAGGATCATGTGAAGACTGATAATAAAATTATGAACCTTTTTTCTAGAATTCGAAAAATCCCGAATATTTCTGAACTGAAGAAAGAAAGGGACGTAGATGGTTTAATCAAGGCGCTTAATAAGATACCCAATTCTGAAATAAATACAAGAGTAAAAACAATAAAGTCATTGGGTGACTTGAAAGACCCAAAAGCCATTGAAGCAATACTATTTCAATTAGATGATGAGAACCGAACTATCAAAAAAGAATGTGTAGAGGCTTTGGGAAAAATCCAAGATCCACGCGCTTGTCATACCTTGATCAATGTATTAGAAGTGGATGATCAGGAGATACAAAAGAAAATAATATCTGCTTTATCAAAAATAAAATGTAGAGAAAGCATACCGGCGCTTATTGATTTATTAAGGATAAACAATCGTTTTTTCCGTCCAAAACTGATCGATACTTTGGCGTCTTTTGGTCCGGAAGCTGTAATTCATCTAAATAAGGCTTTGGCTGCAAAGAATGTCAGCGTAAGTACGGGCGCTCTAAATGTTTTATCAAAAATGGGACAGGAAGCTATTGATGAGTTGGCAAATAATCTAGAAGACTCTGATGTTGAGATAAGGTGGGGGGCAGCGTATGCCTTAGGGAAGCTCCATGGTTCCAGCGCTGTTGATGCATTACAAAAAGCGTTAAATGATCCAGAAATAACAGTGCGTATTGCTGCTGTTGTTTCTTTAGGTATTATTGGTGATGAAAAATCAAAGGTATTTTTGGCAATGGCGATTGGTGATGAAATCGCTGAAGTTCGTCAAGCTGCAAAAGGAGCCCTGAAAGGGATTGGTGTAACTAAGGAAGATGCGCTTCTGCGAGCTATTCAATCAAAGGATAATATTGTTAGAGCACAAGCTGCTTGGGGGTTAAGTCGGTTATCGGACGAGCGATCAATTTCTGCTCTCCTTGAAGCTTGTAAAGATCCTTATCCTGATGTAAGAATTGCTGCAATTCAGTCTTTAGGTAAGAATAGGACTCACCTTGGATTAGAAGCAATTCAATCAGCTCTACGAGATCCGAATGAGGAAGTACGTTTGGCTGCAAAAAAAGTAATGAAGCATGTAAAGATGAAAATTGAATATCTAACCAATGATTTGGTAACAAATAATCAAAGAAGATTGTTGGAAACAGAAAAAATGCTCGAAACTTTTGGGATTTTAACGGTAGATCCATTGATCAATGCACTAGATAATTATTTAGAATTAGCGGAAGAAGAAAGGACAATGGTTGAAACTGGATTCAATATGGCACATATTCGTTCGGATGAAGAGAGCAGAACACGAGCTTTAAGCTCAATGCATTATCATACTGCTGAAAGAACGGCAAATTTACTTCAAAATGTCACTGGTAATTACTTTGGGATGAATGTAAATGCTTGGAGACAATGGTGGCAAGAGAATAAAG
>Ga0172371_10007345_pt1 | contig 15729 bp, 12 predicted proteins | sample Lak12m_FD_114543 | JGI IMG/M metagenome (GOLD analysis project Ga0172371, IMG submission 114543) | Freshwater microbial communities from Kabuno Bay, South-Kivu, Congo - kab_022012_12m | ecosystem: Environmental > Aquatic > Freshwater > Lake | place: Democratic Republic of the Congo: South-Kivu... | reverse complement strand
TATTATAAATTTTACAAACAAGTTATTAACATTATGTTGCTGTTTATCATATAGATATAAAATATTTTCCTATCCGTATTTTAGCTAAATTTGGCTGCATTTCAATTTACCAAAGTAGAACTAATTAGGCCGATCAATGGTATTGCAAACTATATGGTTGAGCAAAATTGGTTTCCTATGGCTGGTAATAAATATTTGAATTCATTTCCTTCGATGTGCGTTGATAAAAGTTATGGACCACATCATGGCAGGATTTATATTGTTTGGGCAAATCATGGACCGATAAATGAGCCTGACTATAATGGCCATAATATTTATACCTATATTATCTATTCAGATCATAACGGGGAACCCGGTTCTTGGATAGAAGAGCCGATCCTAATAAATCCACCTGCACAAGATGATCTTTACGTACGGGCTCTTTATCCATGGATTTCATGTGATGATGAAACTGGGGTCTTGTCAGTGATTTATTACTGGACTGATGGCGAAATTTCCTGGGAGAATATTTATACTAATGTTGCAATGTCCAGAGACTTTGGAAAAACGTGGGATAATTCAAGGATTGGAGATTGTAGTTTTTCGGGTTCTCAAATGTTTATCGGTGATTATCTTGGGATTTGTTCTAAACAAGGACTTGTGTATCCAACTTTCTCTGATTCAAGAAATTCTAATGGGTATGATTGCTTACCACAAGTATTTATATCCCCATTTTATGCATGGAATTGTGTGGACCATTATCCTGATGAAGAAATTGACCCTTCTAATTCGGTAAATCAAATTATTGATCCCGAATTTATAAAAAAATGGGAAGCAATTCATCATGTTCATACACGAAATATAATTGCGGCCAACGCAGTTGCAGTCTATAATGCCGGATATGAAATAAGGTTACTGCCCTGTGAAGATCCATATGACCCCCAAGCTCCTGAATTCTGGGCACAAGATGGTTCTTTTGTCCATGCTTATATTGAAGGGTGTGAACCATTTGAGGGCAATGTTCCGAGTCGATTTTCAAATGGAGACAGCATTATTGGGACCACTCAATCACATTCTTCCAATCTAATGATAAACATTTACCCAAATCCTACGATGGGAAATTTTGTTATAAAAAATAATACTCCTGGCACTCTTAAATGGCATGTGAATATCGATAATTCATTAGGATCAACAATTTTAACAAAATCCGACCTAACAGCCAAGTTAGTTTCTTTTGATATTTCAAAATTTCCTAAAGGAATCTATTTTGTCAAAATATGTATTAATGAGAAAGCAGTAGTAAAAAAAATTTTACTTAATTGAAATATAAAACTCCGATAAGTTGGTAGATCGAATTAAACGTAACGTCCTACTACAAGCATCTTTTCCATAATAACCGAGGTTGTTCTTTTTCCGTTGGAAGTCGAATAATATATTTTTATTTGTTTTCAACCCCAATGATTATTTTATTTGTATTATTGTATGGTTAACAAAGTATTAACTACTTAATCGCAGAGCCATGAGTCCCTTTATTAGAGTTAGTCCGGAAAGAACCATCCCCGAAATCCCATCAGGCAAATCCATACGGGTTTCTGTTGATTGCATAGCAGCGTTAATGAACGAAGGGGAGCAAACATTTCAAGCGTTTTTCAAACAGGGTATCTTACCCGACTTTTTCTACAAACATAAATTTTTAGCCTATATTACTGACCGTAACAAGCAAGCGGCAATGGGATTGACCGGATAATATCAAATTCGATATTATCTATTGTAATTTAATTTGATAGACTGTCACACCTTCAAGCATGGAGATAATTTTACTTTTTACTCCATCTGATTTTTCAATCCATTCCTTTGTATTAGAATTATAATCCTGAGTTCCATTCTTTTCCATAGTTTTTTTTGACAATGGCAAAGATAATATCAAACTGAGACACTGTTGGTAATACTTTGCGTACTCATCTTAATCTTCTATCTTTGCGGCAATGAAAAGTTTTATTAAAATTCTGCGTTACGCCGGGCCATACTGGGTTTATGCCGCGTTAAATGTTGTTTTTAACATCCTTTCCGTCCTTTTTTCCCTGGTTTCATTTGGTTTGTTCATCCCGGTTTTACAAATGTTGTTCCACCAGATGACCATTCCGCGTTCTGCACCACCGATGCAGATGGAGATCAATGCTCTCAAGGACAATTTCTATTATTATACCGGCCAGTTGCTTGAACGGTTCGGGAATGAAAAAATGCTGGTCTATATCGGGATCACCATCATCGTACTCTATTTCCTGAAGAACCTGTTCCGCTACCTGGCCATGTATTTCCTGGCAGTGGTACGGAATGGCGTTGTAAAAGACCTGCGGAACGATCTCTACCTGAAGATCCTGATCCTTCCTTTAGCCTACTTCAGTGAGAAACGGAAAGGCGACATCATTGCCCGTATGACAACCGATGTGCAGGAGGTTGAATGGTCGATCATGAGTTCCCTGGAGATGGCTTTCCGTGATCCGATCACGATGATCACCTATCTCGTCACTTTGTTTATTATCAGTCCGTCGCTCACGGTTTTCGTCCTGGTGCTGCTTCCGGTCAGCGGATTTTTCATCGGACGGATCGGGAAAAGCCTGAAACGTACCTCCGACAAGGGCCAGTACAAGATGGGAGTGCTTCTTTCGATGATCGAGGAGACCATCTCAGGATTGCGCATCATCAAAGCATTCAATGCCATCGGATTTGCCGACAAACGGTTTCGCCGGACGAACCAGGAATACAACCGGCTGATGATACGGCTTTACCGTAAACGTGACCTGGCGTCGCCTTTGAGCGAATTCCTTAGCGCCTGCGTGGTCACCATCGTGTTATGGTACGGGGGAAAGCTTGTATTTACTCCCGGGAATTTTTTAGATGCCGCCGCCTTCCTGGTCTACCTGGGAATTTTTTCCCAACTGATGCCACCTGCAAAAGCCATCACCCAGGCATTTTACAACATCCAGAAGGGCGCTGCCTCTGTCGACCGGATTGAACAGGTGTTGCGAGAACCTGAAGTGATTGAGGAAAAGGCCGATGCAATCAGCAAAAAAATGTTCCACGCGGAGATTGAATACCGGAATGTGAGTTTTTCGTATGCCAGAGAGCAGGTACTTAAGAACATTGATCTGGTCATCGAAAAAGGAAAAACCATCGCCGTGGTCGGGCCTTCCGGTGGAGGAAAGTCGACGCTTGTTGACCTGTTGCCGCGGTTCTATGATTGTCTCGGGGGTGTTATTTTTATTGATGGTGTCGATATCCGCGACTTCATTATCCGTGATCTGCGGGGGTTGATGGGCATCGTATCGCAGGAAACCATTTTGTTTAACGATACGGTATTCAACAATATCGCGTTCGGCATGGAAAACGTGGGCGAGGAGGAGGTTGTTGCAGCAGCCATGGTCGCCAATGCCCATGAATTCATTGAAAATATGCCCCAGGGATATGCCACCAACATTGGCGACCGCGGAACAAAAATTTCGGGCGGGCAACGTCAGCGGCTCAGCATCGCGCGCGCAGTGTTGAGAAACCCGCCGATCCTCATTCTCGATGAAGCTACCTCTGCATTAGATACCGAATCGGAACGGTTGGTTCAGCAAGCCCTCGAGAATCTCATGCGCCACCGTACATCCATCGTTATCGCCCACCGTCTTTCCACCATCCAGTTTGCCGATGAGATCATCGTGTTGCGTCACGGGGAACTGGTTGAGCGCGGTACCCATAACGACCTGCTCGAAAAGAACGGTGTTTACAGAAAACTGTATGATCTTCAATCGTTTGTGTAACTCAATAATGCCGCCTAAACGGGTGAACGGGTAAATTTCGGTATTTTTTATATCTCCGCCATACTGATCATTACCTCTTCCAGTTTTTTCTTCATCAGTTTTACCCGGCAGTCGAAGTTGTTCACGATCAGGGAAAAAATGAGTTTCCGGCCTGTAACGGTCACGACGTATCCGGCAAAACTCTTTACCTTGCCGATGGTTCCGGTCTTTGCATGGATCCGTCCCTCCGCCGCGCTGCCCTTCATGGCTTTATGCAATGTTCCGGTGAGACCGGCCAGGGGAAGCGATTCATAAAACACCTTGAAATAGGGAGAGGTTCGCATGACATTCAGGGCATCAACCAATTGCTTTGGTGAAATGGCATTATTCCGCGACAATCCGTTCCCGTCATAAAAGTTCATTCCTTCGGTATTGACCCCTTTCGTGGTCCAGAAATCCAGGATGGCCCTGGCGCCTGCTGCCGTTGTCGCGGTATTATAGACTTTCCCGCCAATCTTCCTGAGCAGTTTTGACGACCTCCAATTGACACTCATCTGGTTGGTGACCGTCACCTCCGGGATTACCTGATTTCCGAAATACTCAAGCGCTGCCCCGGTCACGAATATTTTCAGCGTGGAGGCCGGGATCATGAGTTCCCTGGCGCGGTAATCGGCCACGACGACAGGATCCTTGCTTGTTACGTCAACCACCAGGTATCCGAGGGAGGCATTCTGCAGCAGAGGATCGTTCTGAAGCAACTGCAGCGCCTCAAGCATGGGATCATAGGCTGGTAAGGGTTCTGTTTTAGCAAGTACCGGAAGACCGTTCCGCGTCGCTGATGTTGAATTGTCGGTCTGGCAGGCAAACAACAATTGTATCAGGATCAGCAGGGAAATAATCAGGCGTCGTATCGGCATAGGCAGGCATAACAAATATTCGCCAAATATCGGAAAAAAAATAAGTCAGCCTGAAAAAAATGTTGAATCGTTTTCGCTGCCCCGGCGAAGCATTGACTTTTCGTTATTAATTCTTCACTATTCACTGAAGACTTTTCACTCTTCATTAGGCACTGAATAGCTGTTCAACGGGTTGAAAGTACAGAGAAAAACGAACAACTCTGAGTGAAAAATGAAAAACGAAAGGTGAAAAGTCGGCGAACCTGATACATAATTTGCTATTTTTGATAAATTTGTTCTTATGCAGGATCATTTTGAAGCAAGGAATAAGTTGGTCCGTATGGTTCAGTTACTATTGCTAATCACCCGATCATTACTTCAACCACCTGAATGATGAAACCATTTTCCTTTACACTTTCTTTCCTGGTAATCAGCCTTGCAGGCTTCGCCCAGGTTCATACCAGCTACCTCTGGCACCTCGAGCAGCCCATATACTGGCCGGAAACCAGCACCTGGAATACCTATGAACACCAGTCGGCCTGGGAGTCGCAATACCTGAAATGGAACAACGGGAACTGGTACAGCGACGGATTGCAGCATCCCTTCAACAACCTGGAGGAGATCTTCGGCAACGATGACCGGAAAGCGGTTTACCAGTACCGCACCAAAGATGCTGTACAGTCCCTGGTCCATCTCACTGAGGCCGGCGCCCAGGTCAACTATTCGGGATGCCTGATGGAGAATGTGAACAGCCTCTCCGGGGCAAGTCAATGGGGCTATAATCCGGGCTGGCAGAATAATTTCATCACCGCCCGCGAATGGAGTACTGCCGCGGGGAAACCCAGGATGGATATCGTCGGCTTTACCAAAGATCATGCACTCTCCCCGCTGATCAGCGATAAGATGCTCCGGCGGCAGATCCAGGCACACCATTACCTGTACAATGAGAATTTCGGTACTTCGCCCCTTTATTCCAAAGGGTACTGGCCTGCCGAATGTTCCTTCAGCGAACGAAACATCAAAGCCCTTACCGAGGAGGGTTTTGAGTGGGCCGTGATCGCGAACAGCCATCTGGCGCGTACCCTGGAGGATTATCCGCTTCAGTTCGGCACCTCCGGTTGCAACATCGATCCGCCGAACCAGGCCGACAAGGTTCCCGTGAACGGAACCAACTGGTGGAGCGGACAGATCGACGGCAGGGGCGGCACCTTCGCGGCGCCTTACTGCTATCAGGCCCACAAGGCAAAATACGTGGATCCGGATAACGGAACCGAATACAAGATCAACGTGATTCCCATGGATGACCTGCTGAGCTATCAGAACGGCTATTCGATGATGGGCACCGGTGACATCGATCAGCACATCGCACCGTTCAACAGTCCGTCGCAGCCATCCATGGTTCTGCTGGCCCACGATGGCGATAACGCCTGGGGCGGGGGATATACCTATTATAATCAGTCCGTACCGCAATTTGCCGACGAAGCCTCTTCCAAGGGTTATGTTCCCACTACCGTCGGGCAGTTCCTGATGCAGCATCCCGTGCCGGCGAATGACGTGGTACACGTGGAGGATGGCTCGTGGTTCAATGCCGCCAATGACTGGGGACATCCGCAGTTCATCAACTGGCTGTGGCCGATGTACACCGCTTCATACCAGTTCAATCCCGATGGATGGACCGAAGATGCCCGCAACTGGGCCGTGCTGGTGGCAGCCGAAAACCGGGTTCAGATGGCCGAGGATCTCCAGGGAGTTTTGAATATTGCCAACATCGTGCATCCTTCGGCAGGGGCCAATTCTGCCGAACGTGCATGGCATTTCCTGCTCCCGGCATACAACAGCGGTTATATGTATTATGGAACCTCGCTCGATATGGAGGTCAAGCAATCCCTGGCCGGCAACCGCGCCTGCGCGTTGGCGAACGAAGTGATCAACTCCCATCCGGGCATAGACAATACTCCCCCAACCGTATTCATTCCCCAGCGGTATCCATACAATCCCGGCGGCATCGGGTTTGGTCCGACCTATGGCTACCAGCAGCATCAGAACAGTTCTGATTTTCATGTGTGGACTTTTGCCTATGATGTATCGGGCATCCAGACGATCAACCTGAAATACCGGTTCGATAATGACGGGGTCAACCCCATGGATAACAACGACAACGAGACATATTCAGGCGGATCGGGCGTGCAGGCATGGCAAAGCATTGCCATGACCTACCGGAATTTCCCCACCGGCAATGTCACCAACAACCCGGAGATCAGTTTCTTTATCCTGCCCGATTATATTGCCGGGGAGTATTACGCCCAGATCGCGGGGATCGCTGAAAAATTAGTTGATTATTATGTCGAAGCCGCCGATCAGCAGGGGAACATCACCAAAACGCCCATCCAGCATGTCTGGGTCGGGCCCGCCAACACCGGCGGGACGAGCGGCGTGAGCTGGACGCCGGTATATCCCACGCTGAACGACGTGATCACCATCACCGAAACCGATGTAACCCAGGGCGCAAAGCTGCATTGGGGGGTGAATGCCTCCGGAAACGCCTGGCAGTCGCCAAATGCAGCTTACTGGCCGGCAGGTTCAGCGCTTTTCAACGGGACCGGTCCTGCAGTGGAATCTCCCATGACCGGACCCGCCGGCGGAAATATCAGCATCCAGGTCGGACCATTTAATAATCCCGTTCAAACGGTCAATACCGTCGATTTTGTGATCCATTACAACGACAATACCTGGAATAACAACAACAACGGCGATTTTCACATCCCCATCAACCCTAATCCCACAGGGACCGTAGCATACCGGCAGCAGGATCTGATCAGTGTCTGGCCGGTACCGGTGACCAGCACCCTTTATGTGGGCGTTCCGGTTGAATTTTCAAAGAACCACTACATCACCATCCGGACCATCGCGGGGCAAATCCTTCTGAACCAGAAGATCACAGCCGAAAATTTCACGATCGACATCAGCCGGCTTCCCGCGGGATTCTATACCCTTTCAGCCGGAAATAAGGAAAATCCTTTCAAAACTGCCAGGAAATTTGTGAAGCTGTAACATTGAATCTTGTCCACCTGTCCCCTCGTCCCCTTGTCCCCTTGGTCCCTTGTCCACCCGTTAATACCTCACCCCCTGCCCCCTCTCCGTACGGAGAGGGGGGAGGTCCGCCCGTCCGCTTGTTCCGTCACTGAAACAACCTGTTTAAGAAATTTTCCGGTGTAATTGATTCGTAAGCTGAATCTGGATAACCAGCCGCATACTCCTTGGGCATTCCTGTTTTTTTCCTTGTCTGCCACTTGAATTCGAATGCCTTGTATTTTCCCTCAGCTTCTTCAATGTAATCGATCTCCCGTTGTGCGTAGGTTCTCCAGAAAAACGAGTTAACCTGGTATTGATTGTAATTCAGGAATTTCAGCCGTTCGGCAATGCAAAAGTTTTCCCATAATGCACCAATATCATCCCGGGTATCCAGTGTGTGTAACCGTTGTATAACCGCATTTCTTATACCAAGATCCCAAAAATAGATCTTACGGCTTTTACCGATTTCATTTCTCAGGTTTTTCTTTAAAGCAGGCAGTTTGAAGATCACAAAGTTATCTTCGAGCAGTTGTATATACCGTTGAACCACTGTTTGATCAACCTGTAATTTACCGGCAAGTTCGGTGTACGACACTTCACCGGAAACCTGGAAAGCGAGCATTTTTAATAAACCCAACAGAATTTCCGGCTTTTTAAGGTGCTGAAATTCAAGAATATCCTTAAACAGATAACTGGAGGTGATTTCGTTCAGGTTTTCCAATGCCTGTTTATCATCGTTCAGGATCACCGATGGATACAATCCGAATCGTAGTACCCGCGTTAAATTCCGGTTCCTTTCGATAAAGGTTGAATCCCGGTTCAGTTCATTAAATGTAAGAGGAAACAATTTGTAAACGGTTTTTCGTCCGGTCAGTGGTTCGTTTATCTGGTTCGACAATTCAAAGCTTGATGATCCGGTAGCAATTACCTGTAAATGTGGAAATTCATCATGTAAAATTTTTAGCACCAACCCGATATTCCTGATGCGCTGTGCCTCATCCAGGATGATAATATCGAGGTTCCGCACGACATTTGACAAATTCCCGGCATTTTCCCACGAAAAGAGTGACTGGATATCAAAGTAATCGCAGTTGAAATATTCGGTACGTCTGGAAATACGTTGCGCAAGTTGCTTTACCAAGGTGGTTTTACCGACTTGTCGCGCACCATAAATTATGATCACCGTATTTTTTTTTGATGCTTTTTCCAGGCGGCTTTTCAGGTCATTTTCAATTGTCCGGGGAATGATCATGGCATGTTTTTCCTGCAAATATAACAAATTACATGAGACAACTCATGTAATTTTAATAAATAAGATGAGTTAATGGACGGTCAACAAGCGGACGAGCGGACGGGCGGACTGAACAGGCGGACGAGCGGACGGGCGGACTGAACAGGCGGACGAGCGGACGAGCGGACAGGCGGACTGAACAAGCGGACGGGCGGACGAGCGGCTATGGGTTATTGGTTTGGATTTTTAGTTCCAGGGCTTTTATAAGGTTGGATAGTTGGACGGTGATAAGTTTGATCCTTTCAAAAATTATTTTATAGTTTTCTTTTGACAGGAATCCGAGGTCGGTTGCGAGGATTAAAAGTGTTTCAAGTTCCGCTCTGGTCTGTCAAACTTTCCGCACGGAGAGGGGGAGGTCCGCCTGTCCGCTTGTTCAGTCCGCCTGTTCCATCCTCTTGTCACACTTCCGGATTAATTTTTAAGGGGAAAATTGAAAAATTATATTATTTTTGCAATGTTACTTTAGATTATCCGGATATTTAAAAATTATACTTTAAATTAACATGTATATTCGAAAACAAATCTTTCAGGATCTGGGTGAGGAAAGTGCTTTTTTATGGGGCGCCCGTCAAACCGGAAAAAGCACTTTACTTCATTCGTTGTATCCCGGGGTAAAGCATTATTTTGACCTTCAGCTCAATAATGAGTTTGAACGGTTTCAACGAAATCCGTCCCTTTTAAGAGAAATACTGGCATTGTCTCCTGCAGGAGAATTGGTCATCGTTGATGAAATCCAGCGAATTCCTGCCCTGCTTTACGAGATCCAGTGGCTAATCGTGAATCAGCATTACAGGTTTATTCTAAGTGGTTCAAGTCCCAGAAGGATCATACGCTCAGGAGGAAACCTGCTTGGCGGACGGGCCATACGCTACGAGCTTTTCCGCTTGTATATCCGGAGATCCCCGCATTTGATTTATTTCGTGCGCTTAATAACGGCTTGCTGCCACGGCATTACCTGGCCGGCAGTCCGGGAAAACTACTTTCGGCTTATATTGGCAGCTACCTGAAAGACGAGATTCAGGCAGAAGCGAGAATCAGGAACATCAGTTCATTTGCAAAATTTCTGGAGGCGGCAGCCTTTTCTAACGGGGAGATGGTGAATTTTTCAAATATTGCTACGGATTGTGGCGTCAGTGCCCCAACCGTGAAGGAATATTTTCAGATCCTTGAAGACACTCTTACAGGCAGATTCCTTCCATCATTCCAGAAAAAACCGAAGCGGCGGGTAATCCTGGCTTCGAAATTTTACTATTTCGATATCGGGTTAACCAATTTCCTGTTGAAACGAGGCAGAATTGAATCAGGTAGTGAATCGTTTGGTAAAGCCTTCGAACATTTCATTTATCAGGAAATATACGCTCATAGCCGGTATTCCGGGTTAGAATACCCCTTGAGTTATTGGCGGACAACCTCCGGCTCGGAGGTTGATTTTGTGCTGGGCGACCATGAAGTAGCTGTTGAAGTCAAGGCAACCAGTAATGCCAACCCTCGGCATTTCAAAGGATTAAAGAGTTTTTCCGATGAATACACCGTGAAAAAACTGATCCTTGTAAACAACGATTCTTATCCCAGGCAAATAGACAACATTACAGTTTTCCCATGGAAAATATTTCTTGAGAACCTTTGGGCCGGGAATATTATCTCGTAACTCGACAAGCGGACGAAACAAGCGGACAGGCGGACTGAACAAGAGGACAAGCGGACAGGCGGACAAGCGGACTGAACAAGCGGACAAACTGAGACACTTCCGGGTTAAGTTTTTACGTGAATGTTGAAAAATGGTTATCTTTGTTTCCGGTTGAGAATAAAAAGATGAACAACGCAAAGATTCAGGAAGTCATAAATATCATCATTGCTGGATACCGGCCATCGAAAATCATCATTTTTGGTTCTTATGCCAAAGGAATTGCGCATGATTCGAGTGATCTGGACTTGTTAATTATCAAAAAGACGGATGAACCAAAATATAGAAGGGCAGCATCTATCCGCAAACTTTTTAGTTCTCAGCCTTGTGCCATGGATATCCTGGTTTATACTCCGGAAGAGTATGAACATTTATTACATTATAAGAGCCTTATTCCATATATAGCTACAAAAGAGGGTAAAGTTCTCTATGAGACCAGAAACTAATCTGTGGATCGAAAAGGCCTTTCAAGATTTCAAAACGGTCGAAATCCTTTTGCAAAGTAATGATGGACCTCCCGGGATAATATGTTTCCATTGTCAACAGGCTGCTGAAAAATTTCTTAAGGCTTTTTTGGTTGAGAAAAATGTGGAATTTCCCAGATCACACGACCTACTTTTGCTTATTGAAAAATACATTTTCCCGGTTGATGAAACTTTTCAAGAGATCATTCCTGCAGCAGCTGAATTAACAGGCTTTGCAACATCAACCAGATATCCGGATATAGACGATGATCTTGATGTTCAAATAGCTCGCGAAGCATGCACGATGATGATTGAAATCAAATCTTTTGTTTTGGAAAAAATTAATATTGATTAAGATATTTCCACTTTTTCCGCCTGTCCGCTTGTCCGCTTGTCCGCTTGTCCGCCTGTTTTGTCCGCCTGTCCATATGCCCGCCAATCCGCACGCCACTCCATCTGTCCGCCTGTCCGCTTGTCCGCCTGTCAATACCTCACCCCCTGCCCCCTCTCCGCACGGAGAGGGGGAGGTCCGCTTGTCCGCTTGTCCGCCTGTCCGCTTGTTCAGTCCGCCTGTCAATACCTCACCCCCTGCCCCCTCTCCGCACGGAGAGGGGGAGGTCCGCTTGTCCGCATGTTAATACCTCACCCCCTGCCCCCTCTCCGTACGGAGAGGGGAGGTCCGCCAGTCCGCATGTCCGCTTGTTACGGTTTCCCGTAAATATCAGATTATTAACCGTTTCCTGTAAATTAGTCCTTGAAATGTCGTAATTTTACTCACAATTTGTTGTTCATAAAAAAAAATGTAGCATACGGGAAGGCAAGGCAGGAAATTCTACCTTACAAAGAATTTCGGGATAGCGAAAGTACGAATGAACAAGAATGACGAATGAACAGGAATTACGAATGAACAGGAATTACGAATGACGAATGAATTGATGAAGGCAGAATTACAAAGTACGAATCAGTGCATTGCAAACAATTACCGGAATTTGCCGGCGGAACGTATTCGTAATTCTAAAATCAAAAATCGTAATTTCATTCGTCATTCGTAATTCCTGTTCATTCGTAAATATTGATTGATAAAGTGGCAGAATTGATAATCATATTGATCCGCAATTGTTTTTATTGTTTGATTTTGAAACAACTATTTGATTTTTACGTAGTCTTATCTATAAAGGAATGATAAATTAGGAATACCGCTTATGCAATATACATTTACAGACATTTAACTGCAGCAGGTGTTCTTAAAATATTTATAAGCTAACGAGCTGATTATCAATATTTAAGAATGGATAATAGAGCACGATTGGGTTTGTTTTGCATTTGGCGAAGGTATTCGCTCCCATTTGTGCTAAGCGTTCCAGTGATAAACCGGATGATATTTTCGGGTTTACCCGGCGCTCGATTCGACCCGGCCAGATCATTATTAAGTTCCTTTCATTTTAGTTTTCCGCACCATTCCGGTTTTCATCAGGGATTGCTATTGACATGGCATCCTGCCGATGCTTTTGCGACCATTAACCATAACGGATGAAGTTGAAAACACCCATATCGACCATGTTCAGTACCGGAACTCGCTTCCAGGTTGGGAAATGGTTGGTATCGAAGGTGTTATTGCTTTTTATCCTTACTTATAGTCTTTCTGTATCTGTTTATTCCCAGGATCATGTTTACTGGCGCGATTTGCAAACCAATGGTGACTGGGATTGGGGTAGTAGTTGTGACAATACCGGTAATGATGGGCACTGGAACTGGACCGTAGCAGGAGGATTCAGGAAACGACCCGATTGCTATTTAACGGCAAACATCATCCATTTTGACAATAACAATCAAGTCGTCATGAATTTAAACTCGATCGATAATTATTTTGTCAATCAGATTCAATTCGATGCCGGAACCGGGGATAGGACAATAAATACAGATAATCTTATATGTCTCAATTTCAAACAAAACAACGGTGATGCTAAAATTGAAAACAACGTAGTTTTTACGACGCATACTTTCAATGTAAATATAAACATTGAGGCTGGTACATGGATGCAATTCAACCCGGTAAACGGATACCTGGACTTTAACAACCCGATAACCAATCATAGCGGGAACACCATCCATATTTTTGGAAATCAACAAGTCACGTTTAACGGGGATATAACAAGCACTTCAGGAGCACCGGGCGTAACAGTAAACGGATTATCCGGGAACGTTACAGCAGTTTATGCCGGAGTATCCAAAACTTACAGCGGACCAACGACCATAACCAGCGGAACAACACTTCGAATCAGCAGTGATCAAACGCTCGGAGACATTAGCCTGAATTCAGGAGGTACGCTGATTGTTGATCCCGGGATGACCCTCACGATAACCGGTACCTGGACCGGTGGCGGAACACTCACGAATAACGGAACGATCGTACTAGAAGGGCCTTCTGCATTTCCGGGGGCCGGCACGACCGTTACGGCAATGAATAGACTGACGATTAATAAACCAGGTGGAGTTACACTTGACAACGCTTTAGAGGTGAGTGATGTTTTAACAATGACCAGTGGAATAGTAACAACTACAGCAACCAACATTTTAAGTATAACAAATACAGCAACCGCAGCTATCACGGGTTATTCATCTACAAGTTATATCCGGGGCCCTTTGCAGAGGACTTTGCCGGACAATATATCAACAGATGGAACAACCTATATCTTCCCGGTGGGTGATGAGGCAGCGAATTATCGGCCATTTGAGCTTGTAAATATTCGTACCGGAGGAACGTCCCCGGTAATCATAGTCACTGCAGCAAGTAGCGGTGCAGTTACCGTTGATGCAACAATAACATCAATAGCTGCAAGGAACTGGCATGCTGAAGTTGTAAGTGGAAATTTTACAAATACTACCGTCAGAATCACTGAAAGCGGTCTCGCGAGTACAAATGTGGTTGGTAGTTCTGGTGCACAATCGGGTGATTATACATACCAGGGAAGTAATAGTGTAGGGGCTTCCATTACATCAAATGCGGGTATTGTCTTACCCAATTATTTTGCAATTGGCAACAACGCGTTGGTTACTTTACAACCAGACCTTACCGGACTTTGTCAGGGAGATCTGGTATATGTTCCGATTTATGTAACAGGAAACGATGTTAATGCCCTTGACCTTTATCTTGATTTTGATCATAATGTTTTATTGGAATCACCCCCCGGATTTGCGAACGAATATCCTGGTTTTTCATTTGATCCGTTGTCTAATTATAATTTTGTTCCCAATGCAACTGCTTATGTTGGAATACTTTATTTCGATGAAAATGGCGGCTATAATTTTTCTGGTGAGAAGATAGTCGACCTTTTGTTTATTTATAACGGAGGTACAACAAATATTCACCTGAGGCAATCCCCTGAAATTCCTCCTCCTCCACTATGTCAAATGTATGACCATTTCGGGGCTCCAATAACACCAATTACATTTACTGACACTCAGGTCTCCGGATCTTTCACGGTAGGAATCCCAACATTTACTGCAGGAGCAACATCATTATGCGTGGATCCTCCCGATGAAACCTATACAGCGACGGCTGCAAATGCAACCGGCATCGCTTACAGCGTATTGCCTGTGGCAGCAGGAACCATTGATCCGGTAACTGGTGTAATGAACTGGAATGCAGCATTTACGGGTACGGCAACCATTACCGCAACCGCGGAAGGTTGTGGCGGACCAAAATCTGCAGACAGGTTGGTAGAGGTCAATCCAAATCCAACCACCAGCCCCATTTATCATGATTAACAAAGAAATTGAATATAAAACGAGATAACATAAAAGAAACAACATAAAACAACAAACCATGGAAACACAAAATTACACACAACGAAGGGTACAGATGCCGGAAACAGGGTTAAATCCCAACCACCGGGCGCATGATCTTTCACGATTTTCATGGTTCCGACGACCCCGGAATAAGATAATGAACAATGAAATAATGAGCAATGAACAATATAAGACAAATACAATAAATAATAAACAATCAAACAAACAAACAATGAAAACAAATTTAAGACTGCTGCAGTGGATGCTGGTGCTGGTGTTCGCTGTGGGAACGATGACTGTAATGGGACAACCATATCCGCTTTCCGGAAATGAGACAGTATGTATTAATGAAACTCATAACTATGGGGTTATTAATACACCTTTATCAACTTATGAATGGAGAATCGATGGGTTGTTAGCATCTCCAAACTGGACAATCAACAGTAATGGAACAAATTTGACAACCGTTACATGGTCGACACAGGGTGTTTATTTATTACAGGTAATTGAAACCAATTCGTCAGGATGTATAGGTGTCCCGGTTACGATACAAGTTACAGTTACACCGGACAACACAATCGCATTAACATCTGCAGTTGGTACGGACAACCAGACAGTTTGTATCAATACCCCGATTGTAGATATTACCTATGCAACAACAGGAGCGACCGGTGCAACATTCACAGGACTTCCTGCAGGAGTAACCGGTAATTGGGCAGCGAATGTGGTAACGATCAGCGGAACACCTTCTGCTTCGGGTACATTTAAC
>Ga0172371_10007343_pt1 | contig 15735 bp, 13 predicted proteins | sample Lak12m_FD_114543 | JGI IMG/M metagenome (GOLD analysis project Ga0172371, IMG submission 114543) | Freshwater microbial communities from Kabuno Bay, South-Kivu, Congo - kab_022012_12m | ecosystem: Environmental > Aquatic > Freshwater > Lake | place: Democratic Republic of the Congo: South-Kivu... | reverse complement strand
GGCTGCATGTCACCCAGTTTTAAAAATATGATTGAAAATACAAAAGCAATGAAAGAATCAGGGGCAGATTACGCAGTTTTTACGGCACCAGGATATTTTATATATAATCAGAAAGAAATTAGAGATATATTTTTAAAAATCGCCGATACAAGTCCTTTACCTGTCTTAATATATGATATCCCTGTTTTTTCAGGAGTAAAGCTGGATAGTGAGATCATTCTGGAATTATCGAAGCATGAAAATATCATTGGTCTGAAAGATTCATCAGGAGATATGGAAGGTTTTAAAAAAATTTATAATTCAGTTTTATCAAATGAAAAATTTATGCTGCTTCAGGGTAAAGAGAACTTATTGGCAGAATCGATTGGAATAGGATGTTCCGGTTTTGTAGTTAGCCTGTTACATATAAATCCTGAAATATTTGTAAGGCTTTACAAATATGCAAAAAGCGGTATGAAAAGTGAGGCTGAATCAATTCAAAAAACAATAAATAAGTTGTTGAATTTAGTAATGAGTTGTTTTCAAAAACGGCCCGAAACATCTACATTATTTTATATTTTAAATTATGCACTTTTAAAAAATTCAGTTTGTAAAAACATATTGCTTGAACATGAAAAAGATTGTCCCGAATGGTTAAATAATATTACCGGGCAATGCATAGAATTATTAAAAAAAGGATAAGAAAATATCAATGTTCCATAAAATAGTTAAAAGAACAGGCGCGGGAGATAAAAATTGGATAATGGAAATGATGTTAAAATCGGCGGAGTAATACCTCCGATAATTACTCCATTAAATGAGAACGGTACAATAGACGAAGACGGATTAAAGAAAGTAATTGATCATTGTATCAACGGCGGGGTTCATGGAATATTTGTAATGGGTTCTGCTGGAGAGACCATGAATGTTACCCAGCATGAAAGAAACAGAGCAATAGAAATTACAATAGAACATGCGGGCAATAGGGTGCCTGTATTTTGCGGCGTTTTTGATACATGCACCACAAAAGTGATAGAGAATATTAAAGCCGCAGAGCAATCCGGAGCTAAAATTGTTGTAATAACACCAACATTTTATCTTGGAAATTCAACCCAGTTGGAAATAATAAGACATTTTGAAAATATATGTAATTCTACAAATTTAAAAGTTTTGTCATATAACATACCCGGTATGACTCATGTAAATATATCACCGGAAACAGTATTTGAATTATCTGGGATGGATAATCTGGTGGGACATAAGGAAAGTTATGGCAACTGGGAACAGTTTCAAAAATTATTATTTATGTTTGAGGGTACGGATTTTTCATTACTTCAAGGAGCAGAGGAATTAATAGGTGTAAGCATGCTTTATGGAGTGAAGGGGTTCATACCCAGCGGAGGCAATTTTTATCCAAAGTTGTATGTCAAAATGTATGAATCAGGGTTAGACAAGAAAGTAAATATTGTATATGAATATCAAAAATTAATCAATGTTATAGGAGATGCAGTCTGTGCCGGGCTGTCATGGATGGCAGGATTAAAATATATTGGCGAACTTATGGGTCTTTGTAAGGGCACAGTTTCATTGCCTGTGGAACCTTTGACTGATTTGGAAAAAATAAAGATAAAAAAGATATTGAATGATCTGAATAACAAAATAAGCAAGTTCTATCCTGAATTAACGTAGGTTAGCCGATATGGATATGATCCGATTGAATTCCATTGCGGCAGAACTTAGATGGGAAAATCCTCCTGTGAAATGGAAAGTGGAACAGGGGACAGCCCTAAGTATTACTGCCGGAAAATTTACTGATTTATATAATGATCCTCAAAATTTATCTTCGGCCAATAATGCTCCAAGATTAATTTTTAAACCACGGGGTCCTTTTACCTTCAGTGCAAAAGTAAAAGTTAATTTCAGGCAACTTTATGATGCGGGTGCGCTCATTATTTATAAGAATGAAAATTTATGGGCAAAAATATGTTTTGAATTTTCTTCTCAAAAGAAACCTACCATAGTTTCTGTTGTGACCAGAGAATTTTCCGATGACTGCGATTCTTTACCAGTAAATAATAATCAGATATATCTTAGAATTGCAAGATTGGGAAAGGTCTTCGTCTTTCATTTTTCAGAAGATGGAAATTCCTGGCATTTTGTCAGGTGCTTTACTTTAGGAATAACTCAGGATGTCTCAATAGGTTTTTCAGTTCAATCACCGAAGGGTGAAATGTGTAAGGCTGTCTTTTCAGAAATAGATTTTTCATCTAAAATACTACGGAACATAAGAAGTATTGACTAAAATGAAAGGAAGATTGAATTGGGACCCAAAGAAAGATTTATTTCAACATTATTTTTAAAACCTGCGGATAAAATACCACTATTTGAATTTATCGACAGCCAAAATCTTTTTGAGTATTTAACAGGAAAAAGGCCCCTGACTTATGATACGGAATTAGCCGTAGAGTGTTGTTTTAAATTAGGGTTTGATGCCGTATGGGCCCCGTTTGGAGGAATTGCCGCATTTGCCGATGAATCAAATTCTGATAAAGATATTTATATAGATGAATGGGGAACGACTTATAAGAAAACCGAATATTCATGGCCCTGTGACGGCCCCATCGCTTTTCCGGTTAAAACCCGCGAAGATCTAAAAAAAATAAAGATACCCGATCCAGGCAAACCCGAGAGACTGAACGACATCAGAAAGGCGTTAAAATTAACAGATAATAAAATGGCAGTAATCGGGGGTATTTGCGGGCCGTTTACAATAGTATACTTGGCAATGGGATATGAAAATCTAAGCCTGGCTACAATAGATGACCCTGGTTTAATTATAGAATTTCATGAGATAGCCTCTGATTTTTTAATTAAAGCTGCAAAACAAATGATAAGTACGGGTGTTGACGCTGTGTATATTGGAGAAGATCTGGGGTTTAACAGCGGGCCCTTTCTTTCTCCTGGGCAGTTTAGAAAATTTAATTTTCCTTATCTTAAAAAACTGATAAGGACAATCAGAGAAAAAAATATTCCCGTGATCCTTCACAGTGACGGAAATCTAAATCTAATACTTGATGACCTGGTAGAAATGGGAATAAATGCATTAAATCCGATTCAGGCAAATGCTCAGATGGATCTAAAAAGAATTAAGGACAGGTACGGCAGGGATATCTGTCTTCTGGGAGGCATCAACAATGATATTCTGTGCAATGGAACCGTGGAGGCCGTAGAAAAAGAAGTAAAAAGAGTGATTGATATCGGTGCACGTAACGGAGGTTTTATCCCTGCTTCCGATAGCGGTGATTTCAGGAATGAAATGCCTCTCGAGAATATCTTGATGACCGTAGAAACGATAAAAAAATACAGAGATTACAACTGTCATTAAAAAAGTATCGAAATATAAAGAAATGAAATACATTAGGTTAAATAATCAGAACAGTATATTTCGGTAATTGCGCAAATCTTTTGGTTTGTTATAATAAAATGGCATAAAATAAAATATTAAATAATAATTTTAAAGATTAAAATGGTTCAGTACAGCGATATAGCAAAACTTGCAAAAGTATCTACAACTACAATATCCCATATAATCAATAAAACGAGATATGTTTCCCCTGAAACCGAGCAGAAAGTCGTAGATGCCATGATAAAGCTTAATTACGGAACCGGTTCTTCAAAGAAACTTGAAAATATAGTAAGAACAAATACCATAGGTATTGTTATTTCCAGCATTAAAAATCCTTTTTACCAGGATATATTGGAAGGTGTAGAAGAGATAGCCTGGAAAAATGACTACAATATTTTTCTTTGTAATACTAATTATGATATAGAAAAAGGTAAAAAACTTATAGGCCATCTTATAAAGAAAAGAGTAGATGGGATAATTATAATTTCCAGTGATGCAGAAAAGTACGTTAAAAAAGAATTTATGGATTCAAAAATTCCGATTTTACTGGTTGACTGGAAACCCGTAAAGCTAAATCTGGATTCGATATTTCTTGATTACAGCTCCGGATTTTTGGAAGCAATTGAATATTTAAATTCCCTCGGGCATAAAACTTTTTATTTTTTCAGCGACACTTTGAAAAAAAGTTCCGTAAAGAAAAGAGTAGACGATTTCATTGACTGTGTTTCAAGATATGGTCTTGATTATAAAATATTGGAGGGCAATAATAAAATTAACGGAGGGATCTCAAGCACTGTCAAAATGCTGGAAGAAAAAGAGTTACCTTCAGTTATTTTCTGTTCAAGCGAACTTACTGCAGTGGGAGTAATTAAGGTGCTTGCAGAAAAAAACATCAATGTTCCAAAAGATATTTCAATTGTTATGCTGGATGAACCTGTTTTGACTGAAATTATTAATCCTCCCTTATGCTCCATTGAAGTTAACAGATTTGAGGTGGGCCTGGTTACTGCAGAACTTCTATTAAACAGAATTAATAATCCAAAAATTCCCAAAGCCACAAAGGTAATTAAATCAAAATTTATTTTAAGAAGCAGTGTTGCGCAGGCAAGAACCAGCAGATCAGAATAAATTGTAAATAATTTTTGGTAGTTTTTGCCAGCTATCAGGGATATTTTTTTCAGTCATATTTTTATTACGATTTTTATTGATTCTTAGTTTTAGCAATTGCGCAATTATGTATTATATGTTATATTGGAAATAACACAGGGGGATAAAGATGCAAGATTTATTTTTTAATTTCAATTATTTTATGCCGACAAAAGTATTGTTTGGAACAGAAAAAATCAATGATGTGGGTAAGGAAGCTGCCAAGCTGGGCACCAAGGTTCTTTTTGTTACGGGGAAGACATCTGCAAAAAAATTCGGGTATACCAATAAGGTAACAGAGCTGCTGGGGGAAAATAACGTAAAAGTTGTTTTATATGATGAGATAGAACCAAATCCTGACCGTTTATCTATAAATAAGGGGGCCAAAATTGCAAGAGATGAAAAATGTGATTTAATTATCGGACTCGGCGGAGGCAGTGCTCTGGATGCCGCAAAAGGCATATCTCTGGCCGCGGCCAATAATGAAGACGTCTGGAATTATGTGGAAGGGAAGCAACCTAAAAAGGAAGGCCTACCGGTCATTGCCGTTCCTACTACTGCCGGTACCGGCAGCGAAGTTACTCCCTATGCTGTTGTAAGCGATAAATTACAAAAAAGAAAAGACGGTTTTGGAAGTATTTTTAATTTTCCCAAAGTATCGATATTGGATCCTCTGCTGACTGTCAGCCTTACACATCATTATACAATTTCGACAGGTCTTGATGCGCTTGCTCATGCCATAGAATCTTATACTTCAAAGTTGGCAAATAAAATGTCTGATGTTTTTGCATTGGAAGCAATAAAAATTATTGCCGGAAATCTTAGAGCTGTATCCGCCGATGGTGAAAACATCGAGGCACGTTCAAATATGCTATATGGAAATATGCTGGCAGGAATTGCCCTGGCAAATGCTGATCTTACAATTGCTCACGTGATCGGAGAAGCTATTGGTGCTATTTACGATACAGACCATGGGTTAACAGTAGGGCTGGTTCTTCCGGCAGTTATGGAACATAACTATAGTGCCGATCTGGAAAAGAATGTAAAAATTGCTGAAGCTCTGGGTGAAAATATTAACGGTATATCTTTGGAAGATGCTGCGCAAAAGTCTTCAACTGCATTAAAAAAACTTTTAAAGGATATCAAGTTTCCCTCAGGTTTAAGAGAAATTGGTGTCGAATTATCTGACGCTATATTAGATTTATGTACAAGACCCGGCCTGACTTCAATTAATCCGGTTGAAATCGGCAGGGATGAAATAAAAGAATTAATCAAAAAAAGTTTGTAATAAAGAGCTTTAATTTTTAAATGTATTCAATGGAACAATTTTTAATTTAAATTACAAATTATATAAAATCAGTTAGTCAATAAGACAGGAGAGTATAAATGTTAATTGATTTTGAAGGAAAAGTTGCATATGTTACCGGAGGCGCCATGGGTCTCGGAGAAGCAGTGGTTAAAATACTGGCTGAATCCGGTGCAAAGGTTGCGTTGGTTGATATTAATGAAGAAATTGGTGAAAAGAAGGCAAAGGAATTTAAAAATAAGAGACTTGATGTGCAATTCTTTAAGGCTGATGTAATTGATAAAAAGTGTATTACCAAGGTATTCGGAAAAATTGAAGAGACTTTGGGAAATATATTCATCGCAGTCAACAATGCCGGGGTCTCCAGCCTGGAATTGATCGAAGATATGGAGGAAAAACACTGGGATTACAATATGGATATTAACTCAAAAGGCATTTTTCTTTGTTCGCAGGAGGCTGTCAGGAGAATGCGCGCCTCAAAGACTAAAGGTAAAATTATAAACACAGCTTCAGCGGCTGCAAAATATGGTGTACCCGGACTTTTACATTATTCTGCAGCAAAAGCTGCCGTTCTTCGTTTTTCTCAATCACTTGCTTTGGAAGTTGCAAAAGATGGTATAACCGTTAACTCCATATGTCCCGGTTTCCATGAAACACCCATGTTAAAAAGGGAAGAACCATGGTGGGCAGATATGTGGAAGTGTGATGTAAAAGAAGTCAGGAAAAAATGGCTCGAGAGTATTCCATTGGGCCGTTTTGGAACGGCAGAGGATATTGCAAAAGTTGTATTATTTCTGGCCTCACCATTGGCAGATTATATAACCGGTGAGTCTATCAACATAACCGGCGGAAACTTGATGGAATAGTGAACACAACTATAACTTAAGTGAATAAGTATAAATAAAAATAAAGAAAAAAATCATGGTTTGCAAATAACAATATTAGGAAGGAATTATATTAATGTCTGGTAAAGAGAGTTTTTTGAATAAAGTAAATTTCAAAACTGGTGAACTTTCTGTCTGCGGCAGCCATAACAAAACATATTTAAGTGATATAAAGGATCTTTTTAGAGACAAGGATGAAGTGTATAAAAGATTAAAAGAAAATCCTTTAATCTACGAAACATTCTATCCGGATATTAAAGAAAATGGAAACTATGTGTTTTACGGAATTACCAAGATTCATCCTGGCAAAATCGGTAAGGAATTTTTTATGACGAAGGGGCATTTACATATACCGGAGCAAATAACAGAGGCATACTTATGTTTATCCGGGAAAGGCATGCTTCTTGAACAAAAAGATAATACAGTGCAGAAAACCTTGATGGAACCCGGGACAATTAACTATGTGGGTGAAAGCAGCTTTCATAGAGTGTATAACATAGGTAATGAACCGCTTATTTTTTATATTTCGTGTAATGCAGATTTTGAGCATGATTATAGTCTTTTAGAAAACGGTGGGTTTTTAGATGTAGTTACTGTTGATGATTTATAAAAACAACATTTTTTAAGTTTTCTTAATTTAATAAGATTGAATAAACTTGCATATGATTGTTTTTTTAGTATTAAATATTTAAAAATGACATGTTGGGTGGAGGGCAAGGTCAAATGGTTTTTAACAACGATTCTGTAAAAAGTGTTCTGGAAAAGGAAATAATATCTGCTCATATTAATGCTGGTGAAACAGAAAAAATATATAAAAACCAAAAAAATGAAATATTGGAACTGGCGAAGCAAATACATAAAAAAAATTATAAAAGAATTTTATTTACGGCTTGCGGGGCATCTTACAGCATATTATTTTCCGGAATATATTTATTAAATACATATTCAAATCTGGATGCTTATATTTATCAATGCCCAGAGTTGTTATGCCAGAAACCGGTAAAATTTTCAAATGATACATTTGCAATTGCAGCAAGTTATTCGGGCAAGACTGAAGATACCATCGATGCTCTGGATTATTTAAATATGCAAAATATTCCTAACATGGCAATCGTGAAGGATCCGGGCGGCCCAATAGGGGGAAAGGCTCAAGGGACCTTAAGCTATAATTCAAAATCTTTATATATTGCTCCCTTATTTCAATTATACATACTATTAGTAGAATTGATGAGATTAAGAGGAGAGTGTCCTCAGGCAAAAATAATTCTTAATGACTTGGAGCGGATCCCGGAAATTATTGCAAATGTCAATGAAAGCTGCCGGGAAAATGCCCGTGAATTGGCCGAAAAATATTCAAATGAAAACCTTATCTATATATTGGGAAGCGGTCCTCTTTACGGATTGGCATATCAAATAGCCCTGACCACTTTAACAGAATATCTTAAAATGGATTCCTCAGTCATAAATCCTGTAGAATTCAGGCATGGACCATTGGAAATGGTTAGAAAGGGCCGTCCCACTCTGGCTTTTCTCTTAGGCAATGATAAAAGCAGAATATATGGTGAAAGAACGTTAAACTTTTGCCGTAAATATGGGGCCAAAACTTTTTACTGGGACGTAAAAGCCTATAATTTCTCCATCCATCCGGACCTGTCGCCATTTATTATTCATACGGCCACTCAATGGTATTTATTGTATTGCTCGATATTAAAGGGCTTTGATCTGGATAATTATTTATATATGCATAAAGTTCTTTATTACGAGCGGTAATTCTAATTCGGAAGAATGAATATACCGGTTTTAACAATGTTCCCTTAAGGAGAAAATATTTATGAAAATTGCTGTAATAGGTGACAATTGTATTGATGAATATCTGCCACCGGAAAATAAAAAATATGTGGGAGGAAATGCTGTCAATACAGCGATTCATTTTGCAAACCAGGGTTTCGAAGTAAGCTACATGGGTGTTACCGGCGATGATATTAATTCAAAAATAATACGTAAAAGTCTCTGTCAAAGGGGTATTGATATATCTTACCTGGCAGAGGCAAATGGATCCTCGGGTATTACCAGAACAAAAATTATAAATGGACAAAAAACGGTGGTTGGAGAAGATCTTGGTGCCCAGCTTGATTTTGCAACCAATGGTATCCTGAATGAAAAACAGCTTAGTTTTTTATCTGGTTTTGGATATATCTATTATACGGGTTTTACCAGCTGGCAGACTATTGAGGAAGAAGAAAAGAAAAAAATAAAAAATACGGTAAAAGAGAATTTAAAACTTTTAAATAAACTGGGAAACAAAATAATATTTGATTATAGTGAAAATAAATTAGAGGATTTGGCAGAAGACACTGCATGCTTTGTGGATTATGCTTTCTTTTCTCTGGCGGACCTTACTAAAGAAGAAGCCATAAAATTTGCAGATGGTATTCTCAGGATGGGCAGCAAATTAGCGGGCATAACTCTTGGATCAAAGGGGGCCGTTATAGCCGATAAAAAAGAAATTTTATATTTTCCCACATCGGATATTGTTGTTGTAGATACATTGGGTGCCGGTGATACATTCATAGGAACTTTTATGGCAAGATTTATTCTGGGCGACAGCCTTAAAGAGGCAGGGGAAAAAGCAACGGATGCCGCTGAAAATATCTGTTTGCAGGTAGGCGGCTGGGGTGTTTCGGTATAGTATACCGCAATTACAAAAAGGTTATTAAAAAGTAAAATTGAAAATAGAAACGAGGTAAGAAAATGGGATTAATAGAAGACATAAAAATTGAACCGGAGATGCTGGAAAGTGCGATTAAAACATATGAAACGGATCTTAAGGACCGTTTAAAGGGGTGCAGTAAGCTATTAAAAGGGAAAGAAATTTTTTTTACGGGAATGGGCACTTCTTATTGTATCAGCCTTGCAGGATCTTACTTTATGTCAGAGAAGAATTTGCGAGCCTCGGCATGCGAATCAGGTGAGCTGCATTATTACCAATACGGTACCCTTCCCGATAATGCTGCAATAGTGGTGATATCACAATCAGGAGAATCAGCGGAGCCTAAATTGGTGGCCGAGGCAATGGCGGGCAAGGTTCCGTTAGTTGCAATTACAAACCATGAAAATTCCACTATTGCAAAAAAAGCAGATGTTATACTGCCGATGCTGGCCGGTGAAGAATCGATGATGTCGACAAGAACTTATATAAACGGACTCTTCTGTGCATGGTTGATTTCGGAAATAGTAAAACAGGGTACCGGTGATATTTATATAAATAATGATATCAGAGAAATACCCGGAAAAATAAACAAAGTGATCCAGTCAAGTTTTAATAATTTAGACAAACTTGTTGAAGCATTGGGTTATTTTAACACATTACTGATTCTGGGCAGGGGTCCGGTGCTGTCAAATGTTCATGATGCCGCAATGATATTGAAAGAAGCCACCAGCATCAGCTCGGAGGGCATACCGGGAGCTTATTTCCGTCATGGTCCGGTTGAACTTACGGGGCCGGGATGTTCCCTTATTATTTTTGCCCCTGCCGGAAAAACTACCGATCTTATGATCGGCACGGCTTACGAGGCCGCAAAAGTGAAATCAAAAGTTTTGCTCTTTACAGATAAAAAAGTGGAAGAAAATGATAACCTTAGAGTATTCGATATGCCAGCCGTGGATGAAAATCTTGCACCTTTTCTTTATATATTACCCATCCAGGTTATGGCTTCCAAAATGGCCGTTATGAGTGGAAAAGTTAATGGCTCACAGATAGGAATTCTATATAGGGTCGGTAAAACAATTGATAAAGAAGTTTAGCATAGTTTAACAGGAGGTCTTATTATTATGAATATGAAAGCATTAGTTTTTACAGAATTAAATAAAATGGAACTTCAAACGGTACCTGTGCCAAAACCCAAAGAAGGGGAAGTTTTAATAAAAGTAAAAGCAAGCGGCATATGTGGCACAGATCCAAAAATTTTAAGCGGTGAATATGTGGGGAATTTTCCTTTAATTCCTGGCCATGAATATGCCGGGGAAATTGTGGAGCTCGGGCCGAATATAAAAAAGTTAAAGATAGGTGACAGGGTGGCCGTAGATCCTAATGTGCAATGCGGCTATTGTGAATTTTGCCAGAGCGGGCAGGTTCATCTTTGTGAAAATCTCTATCCCCTCGGTGTTTTGAAGCCTGGAGGATTTGCAGAATATTCAGCATGTCCCGAAACTCATGCTTTTAATTTGACAGACAATATAAGCATGGGAGCCGGTGCCATGGTAGAGCCTTTAGCTTGCAGCATAAGAGGTATCCAGATGGCTAAAATTAAATACGGAGATAGTGTGGTCATACTTGGTGCGGGACTTATGGGTAATTTGCTGATACAGCTTTGCCGGGTAGCCGGCGCAAGTAAAATCATTGTGAGCGAGCCGGTGGCCAGCCGCAGGGAGCTGGCATTATCAATGGGTGCCGATATCGTATCTGATCCTGCCAAAGTGGATATAAATAAAGTAATCAAAGACGAGACAAGAATCGGTGCAAACGCAGTTTTTGAAGTTGCAGGAAGAATAGATACGGCTCAGGGCACAATAAAAATGGCCAGACGCGGTGGAGTTGTTGTCCTTTTCGGAACTTGCCCGCCGGATAAGAACATAGAGATTAATCCTTTCCTGTTACAGGAGAATGAGCTTACCGTGTGCAGCTCCTATAATAATCCCTGCACTCATTCGCCGGCAATAAAACTTTTGGATGGAGGAAGAATAAAGGTAGAAAAATTAATATCACATAAGTTCGGATTAGAGGACTACAGGGAAGCCTTTAAAATATTTGGCACGGAAGGCACGTTAAAAATTATGTTTACATTTTAATTTATAAAGATTTGGAAATAATCCCTGTTCTGTGTTTTATATCAGTGTTTTATCCTGCAGACTCACTGCAGGAAACTGGTCATCTAAACTTTACTCCAACCGTTAAGTTCTTCAATATACCGGTAATCAAAGTAATAAATAAAATTATTATTACCACTTACTCGTTTTCCGCTTGTTTTGATAAAATTAAAATATATAATATTCATTCATAGATAGAGCGTTTTATCCCAGGCGGCAAAATTAAAGTTAATTTAGATTTATTGGATAAAACCTGTTTTGCATGGAAAAAGTATTCAAAAAGCGTAATGGGAATTGATGAATTTAAAAGGCAGGATATTTAAAACCATATACTGGTCCCATGTTCAGATGGCTTTCTACTCTTTTTTTGGAGCAGTTGCGATAGGAGCTTTTTTTACCGGCTTTGTGAGAAAGGTAGGATTTAGCGAAGTAGAAATTGGAATAATGAATGGCCTTATAGGCAGTTGTTCCATATTTTCAATAATAGGCTCATGGTTTTACGAAAGTCTTAAAAAAATAAAATTACTTTTTATTTTTATTTCGATAACTTCTACCTTGTTTTTTTATCTGAGTGTAATCTTGGGCTATTTTGCTCATTCTTTGCAAAGTAACCTAAAAATTGCTTTGACAATATCTGCTTTTTTATTTTTTCTATTTTTTATTTTAAGCAATGCAATTTTAATACCCTGGCTCAACAGCATAGTAAGCAAAGAAAGCTGGCATTCTTTTTTCCCGAACAGACAGATAATAGGCGGTATAGTTGCATTTTCCGCTAACCTGTTGGCAGGAAAATACCTGGGTGATAATCCAAGCATAGGCAATTTTATTATTGTATTTTCAATAGCTACTTTTTTTGGTTTGCTAAGTGCATTATCAGTCATAAGATTGCCACAACCGCTGGAAAGCGAAGAAAAAAAATTTGATATAAAAAACTATTTAAAGAATGTCAAAAAATGTATATTTAACGGAAAATTTTACATTATAATGATAGCTCAATTTTTTAAAACTTTTGGCGCAGCAATGATTGGTCCGTTTATAATATTGTTTCTTCTTGAAGAAACAAAGATAGGTTTTTTTCAGATTTCCAAGCTTTTAAATATTTCTTTGGCAGTTGCGCTGACAAGCTATAAACTTATAGGATATTTAACAAAGAAATTCAGCAATTACTCAGTATATAAATATTCTTCATTATTGGGATTTGTCATTCCCATACTCTTTTCTGTAAGTAACAAAGATTATTATTTTATCTATTATTTGATTTATTTTATATCAGGGATTTATGAGTCTTCATGGCTGGTAAGCAGTATCGGGGTAACATTTGATTATGCAAAAGGCATAAACAGATCTGTTTATAATTCCTTATCTTCGGTTGCAGGTGGGGTTGGTGCCATCAGCGGACCAATTGCCGGAGGATTTTTAATAAAATTTTATAACAGCATACAAATAAACATCAATATTTTCGGAATTTCCCTCAGTGCTTACAGGATTTTATTTTTGACAAGCATTATATTTACCGGTATTTCAGTTATTATACTTTTTTTGAATAAAAAACCAAAGTGAGAACATCTTTTATTTAATTTGTACCTGTAAATGTTCTTTTATTGCATTTTTTGCTTTTTCAATATCCCTGGTCATAATAGCATCAAATATTTTTTTATGTTTGTCATATGCTTTATCTGCTGTTGCCAGAGGTGACACAAAATGAATATTATTAAAAATATTAAGTATAAAAGAATTTCCTGCTGACTCAACGATAGTTTCGTGGAAGGTACGGTCCGATTGTTCCAATTCCAGTACCCCTGACTCGGCACGTTTTTTTATACTGTCAAGCAGACTTTGTAATTTATTAATGATTTCAGGGTTAAGGTTCCTGATTGTATTCTCTACACAAAAACATTCTATCATTATTCTTGTTTCATAAATATTTTTTATAAAAACCGGGTCGCTGAAATTGACCACTTCAGCGCCTTTATGAGGGATTATATTTACAAAACCCTGTGACATCAGGTATTTTAGGGCCTCACGGACCGGTATATTACTGACACCGAATTCTTTTGCAATTATATTCTCTTTTAATCTGAAGCCTGTCGGATATTTGCCTTCCAAAATTCTTGACTTCAGGGCGTCGTGTATCTGCTCCGCCAGCAATTTTTTATTTATTAATAAATTTTTTTCCATCTATTATGTCAATAACTTTAAATAATATTTTTTTGTTTTTAATTAAAAAGCTTTTTACTTGAATTTTACGTTATTTTACATGATATATTATATATAATAAATAAAAAATAAAAATATTATTGTCTATTTTTAGAATTTTAAGCTTGACGCTTCATGTTAAATATTATAGTATCATATATTATATATAATATATAAAATTATAATTCAGCTTTATTGTTTAGTAAAGTTAAATTTAAATAAATATTAAAAATCAAGTAAAGAATTTATCACCTAAAAAAGGAGTGTATTAAAATGAATCTAAAATGGCGCGTTGTGGAACTCTGGCATGACCCTGATCATACTGCATGGAACAGAAAAGAGCCAAGCATGCTCCAGACAAGCCAGTGGACAAATCTCTCTGAAGAATATGCACTGGGGCGTTTTGTTAAGTTTATTGCCGCTCAGGGATATAATGGGTTGGATATATGGGGAGAGCCGGATGGTAAACCGGAGGCGTATGCCGCCCTTAACAGGTACCTGCTCCAAAACGGAATACGTCTTATCCTTAGAAGGGAATACAATGAACTCATGAGGGGAGTCGGCTGGCATCCGGATCCTGCCGATACTGACAGTATTTTGAAACCTGGTTTTAAGCCAAAAAGCGTTACATGGCCAAATGCCCGTCCCTGGAGCAAAGATCTTTTAAAATCCAAAAAGCTCTGCCCGTACGGCCCTGATATCAGGCAGTACTGGTCAGAGAGGGCGGCACGTGACGTGGCCATGATGCCGGGTCTTGGAGGATACCGTATGTGTACCACGGAGCACTGGTTTGCATACGGGGGACCCTGGATGTGTGACTGCAAAGAATGCGAGTCAAAGTCCCGACGCCAGAGAACAATAGACGGGGCCAATGTAATCGGAGAAATACTAGCCAAGTACGGCATGACACTGTTTTTTGAGCCCTTGCAGGATAATCCCGGGGGTGTAAAACTGGAAGTTGAGCTTGAGGAAGGCCTTACAACAGATGAGCTTCTTCCCAATGTAATTCATATAGTAAAGGACCGTTACTGGGATCATCATCCTGTATGGCCGGAGCATCCCCTCCAGGACAAGATAACCCCCGGCCGTGATGGCAGCTCCCCATTTGTAACAGCTACCCTTATAGGACATGACCATAACGGACTGTGCCAGGAGATATTGTGTGACGTTGAGTGGTACAGTAAGGTATTTAGACGTATGGACAAATCCGGCCAGCAGGGACTGTGGCTCATGTGTACGGCAAATCCGGTAGAGCCCTGGGCAAATCCACTAAATATGGTTAACTGGTATGCCCTTGAGTGTCTTATGAAAGATCCCCAGGCCGGTCCTGATAAAATTATGACTGACTGGGCCCAAAAAGAATTCGGCAAAGAGGTGGCCCCGACAGTTATAGACGTTATAAAGAAAGCAACACAGGCCAACCTTAAAATCTCACACTTTAAGGGAGGATGGATCCAGTTTCATACCTTTATGGCACCCCTTTGGTATCTTGACAGCAGACTATGCGGACCATATATGATAATAGACAGAATTCCCGGTATGATGGGAATGGAGCTTCCCGTAGATGCATACGGTCCAAAGCGTGCAGCCGAGCTAAGGGCAGATCCTGAACTAAAGATTGCCTTTGGCAAGAAAGTTCCCATTACTGCCGAGCTAAAGAAAGAGCTTATGGATCAGTTAACCGATGCACATAATTTATATGAGCAAAGTATAACCCTATTTAAGAATGTTAAAGACAGTTTAAATAAAGACGACTATGAATATGTGCTTCCAAGACTTGAGGCAAGGAAAAGAGATGCACTCCTCTGGCATGCTCAGATGGATATGTATATGGACTGGAAGCTCGGTATTCTTACAGAAGCTCATATCAATGAAGTGGTAGAGTCCTGCCGTAGCATAGAAGGTACACGCTGGGTACAAGATCCAATGGATCCAAATCCTGATACACTGTC